>Ga0102941_1001161_pt1 | contig 12324 bp, 11 predicted proteins | sample SalPonR2_C_D2_MG_FD_79281 | JGI IMG/M metagenome (GOLD analysis project Ga0102941, IMG submission 79281) | Salt pond soil microbial communities from South San Francisco under conditions of wetland restoration - Salt Pond MetaG R2_C_D2_MG | ecosystem: Environmental > Aquatic > Marine > Intertidal... | reverse complement strand
AGTTTAAATCCACATTTTTTTCTTAGGCATCTTGCTCTTTATCTTTAGGACCTCTGTTAGGACTTTAATAGCTCAACAAAAATAGTCCCCAAAAATTAAAACATCTGAGTATTTTCTTTAGAATTAATATACATTCCTTAAAACGGATGTTCAGAATATACAAACAATCTAAAACCAATATAAACAATAAATAATAAAAATATAGTAGTTTTGCATCTAGACACACAATAATTATATTAAAAACTTGATAATTTTATAATTATTGCTTATATTATAGACACAATAAGATTGTGTGACTTGTTGTATTTTAAAGTTATTTGGAGACAAAAATGTATATCGACGACCAAACATTTGAACAAGACGGAACAACCAAAAGAAGAGTCCTGCTAAGAGATAATTATAAAGTCGAAAAAGGTAAATATAAAAAAGTAACTATTGCAAATCTATCTAAACTCTCTGATAAAGAAATTGAAGCAATGAAAGTGGCTCTAAAACATAAAGATGTAACCGAAGTTCAAAAGTTGATTGACTCTGATTATGAAAATGGAACCAAAATAGGAGCTATAATAACACTCTACCAGGTTGCTAAAGAATTAGGGATTCTAAAAGTGTTGGGTAAGAGTAGAAAAGGGAAACTTGCTCTCTGGCTTATAATTGCTCAAATATTAGGAGCAGAATCTCGCCTGTCAGCAGTAAGATTAGCAAGAGAACATGCAGTAGCAGAGATATTGAATATAGACTCTTTCAGTGAGGATGATCTTTATGCTACTCTAGACTGGCTCTATGATAATAAAGAAAAAATTGAAAAAGGTATTTACAACCAGGCAATAAATCGTAAAGATAAAAATGAGCGACTATTTTTATATGATGTAAGTTCTTCCTATTTGGAGGGAGATAAGAATGATCTAGCTGCCTGGGGCTATAATCGTGATAAGAAAAAGGGTAAGAAACAAATTGTATATGGCCTGTTGACCTTAGATAATGGTGATCCTGTAGGAGTTGATGTTTTTCAAGGTAATACTAATGATACTAAAACCTTTCCCGACCAGATCAAGAAAGTAGAGCAATTGTTTAAATGTAAAGATGTAACTTTTGTAGGAGATGGAGGTATGATCCAGGGTCCTCAAATAGAGGAATTGGAGGATTCAGATTTTAATTATACATATATCACTTCAATTAGCAAAAAAAGCATACGCAAGTTGTGTAGAGAAGAAAGTCCTGTTGAATATTCTTTATTTGATAAAGAGATAGCAGAAGTAATTGATAAAGAGGAAGGATTTCGCTATATATTACGACAAAACCCAGTCAGAGTTAAAGAATTGAAAAAGAACCGCCGTGATAAAATTGAAAAGGTAGAAGCCGAGGTATCTAAATCTAATAAGTATTTATCAGAGAGTCCTGGAGCTAAAGTATCAATTCAATTACGTGATCTAAGAAAATTAATTAAAAAATTAAAGATATCTTCATTTTTATCTGTAGAAGAATCCGAGGAGAAAACTCGTAAAATAATAGTTAAAATAGATACAGAGAAAAAACAGGAAGCAGGCAAGTTTGATGGCTGTTATGCAATTAAGACCAATCTATCAAAGGAAGAGGGAGACAAAAATTTCATACATGAACGTTATAAATATTTATCAAAAGTAGAGTATGCTTTCAGGACTTGTAAAAGTGATTTAGATATTCGTCCCCTTCATTTACGTAATAAAGAAAGAACTATAGCTTCAATCTTAGTGTCGATGTTAAGTTATAAGATTGAGAGACATTTAAGAGAGCGCTGGAAAGATCTTGATATAACAGTATTAGAAGGTATAAAGAAGTTGGAATCAATTACCAGTATAATCATAGAATTAGGTGATGAAACTAAATTACAGCGAGTACCTAAACCAAATAAAGAATGTAAGGAGCTACTTGATAGAGTTAACGTAAATATTCCTACAAATTTACCTTATAGAGATGTAGAATTTGTCACACGACATAAGGTGAAAAAGGAAGAATAAACCGCTAAATTTTAATGGTTTATTATACGTTTTATTAGATATTGATTATGGAACATCCGTTAAAAGGAAATGTTTATGTTAAATAATTCAAGTTCAATTACTTTATTAATATTAAGTATTTTCTTAACAATTTCCTGTAAAAACCCTTCCCAAACCATTGCTCCAGAAAATGCAGATAAAAATCCTCAGACCTGGGTCAAAGCTATTGATTCAATCGAAAAAAACGTTTATTACTTAGGATTACTATCTTCCAGTGGTGAAGTTGTCTACCAGGTAGGTACAGGCTGGGCTATCGACGATCACAAAATTGTAACCAATGCCCATGTGGCCTATAGTTTATATAGATTTTGTCAATTACGTAATTCAACTAATATTGTAGCTGTTCAAAATAAGACTTTTGCAGGTGATACTGCTACATATCAATTACAGACCTGTTCAGTTCATCCTGGATATAACAATACTAAGGTATTTTGTCCTGATTACGCAGTATTGACTGTTCAAAATCAATTGCCCGGTCATACCTCCCCTGCCAATGATTCAATTGTTAATTCATTAAGTACCGGTCAACCAATAGGTATGATAAGTTTTCCGGGTGAATTAGCTGATACTCTGCATAATGGAGTTCAACCAATTGGGGTTTTTAGAGAAGGAACTATTTCTGCACTAAAGCCCTTTAACCAGGTTAAAAATTCAGTAGGAGATAATTACAATTCAGTTATACAATACAATCTAGATGCAACAGGAGGATCCTCAGGTAGTCCTTTATTTACTATAGCTGGAGATATTGTTGGTATTAATAATTCTGGCGTTGAACAAATAGTAGAAAACAGCCAGGGAAACTATGTTAGAATTCCTATTGGGTCGTTAAGTTTTGGGATCCGCATAAATGAATATTCTACCATGACTAGCATGCCTTATGAGGTGAATGTTTCTAATTTTAATAAAAGACCTCCTGAACCTGATGAATCACTTAAATCTGGTAATTACCGTATCAAATTAAGCTGGGACTCTCCTGACTCTGACCTGGATCTCTGGTTGAGAATAGGGAAAACACATTTTGCTGCCGCTCATTTACAATCCAATAAAAGCTACATATATCCTTTTGTGGTTCATCATGGAACCAAAACGGACAATTTAACAGAATTAGCAACTCTAACACGACTTGAGGAAGAAGTACTAATTTATGCTGAAAATTTCACTTCCGAGAATCCTATTTCCGAGTCTGGCGCGAATTCAACCATTTCGAATTTCTCCAGTAAAATAGCTAAAATAGAAAATCCGCCTCAGGGTAAAGAGGACATCTGGATGATTGGAAAACTAACTCCTCAAGGACAATTTCAAAAAATAAATAAACTACAGCAGATAAACCCAATTAATATTAACAAAATTAGAAATATACACACTGTTCTAAATAAAAGTTCAAACCAAAATTTAAAAATAATCAAAGAAACGGATTAGCAATTCATAATAGTTAATTTCACTCCTGACAGACAGGACAAAAAATAGCGGAACGCCCGCCAACTTTTTCTTTTACTAGGTTATGTTCTTCATTATTAGGACAATTCATATCTTCATTTCTATGCGTGAGCAACCATTTATTAGGATCAAATTTTCTATCCTCAATAGTTAAGTCAGAAGATTCTTTGAGTACATTTTGAGTTACTTGTAATAATTGTACAGGTTCAACATTTATTTCTCTAATCTTATTACCAGGGTGAATCCTTGTACGGAATAAAATCTCATCTGAATAAACATTCCCAATTCCTGCAATCACTCTCTGATCCATTAAAAATGATTTAATATTTCTATTTTTGTATTCCGTTAGAAGCTCGGCAAATTCTTCCTCAGCAATTTCCAGAGGCTCAGGTCCGAGTTCCCGGATCAGGTCTACCGCCTGAGGATTTTTTACTAAATATACTTTTCCAAACTTACGCATATTTATCCAGCGTAATTCATATCCATTATCAAAAACAAACTTTAACCGAGTATGTTTATCAAACCCTTCCTGGGGTGTATCCTGTTTTGTATAATGCAAATTACCAGTCATTCCAAAATGCAAAACAATATATTGATCACCTTTTGACATCTCACAGATTAAAAATTTTCCTCTCCTCTGACTACCTGTGAATTGTTCCTCTATGAGATTATTTCGGAGTTCCTCTATATCAATATTTTGCAATACTCGCGGTGCTGAACAAGTAACAGTCCGAATATTTTTATTCAGAGCATATCTATCAAAATGTGACTTAAATGATTCTACATCTGGTAATTCCGGCATTTTTGCCCCAATAATTATTGTTAAGAAAGATTAACAAATATTAAGTATTTTTTATTATATTTTATGCTTCTCTGAGTTTAAATTATCAAAAATTCCAGTTAGTCTAAAGAGTAATTTAAAATTTAAATTAACATCAATTTTATTATATGTTGTAGAAGAAAAATTTTATTAATAGTTTTTGGGTCAAGTTATTTACCATAATTGCAAACAATAATTGGAGTAAGAATATGAATAACAAAACGATAGCTGTGATGACTAGTGGTGGCGATGCTCCTGGCATGAATGCTGCTATTAGAGCAGTAGTCAGAACAGCAATACATCAAAATTTATCAGTGTTTGGTATTTATGAAGGATATAACGGGCTAATTAATGGCGAGATCATGCCTCTGAACAGACGTTCCGTAGGTAATATAATTCAAAAAGGGGGGACCTTTTTAAAAACTTCTCGCTGCCAAACTTTCAAACATAAATCAGGTCGAAGGAGGGCTGCCAATAAATTAGAAGAATGGAATATAAACGGCCTCATTGTAATTGGGGGAGATGGTAGTTTTAAAGGCGCTCATTACCTTCATGAGGAACAGGATGTACCTGTAATCGGGATTCCGGCTACTATTGACAATGATATTTATGGCACTGATCAAACAATAGGATATGACACTGCTGTAACTACTGCTCTTGATTCTATAGATAAAATACGCGATACAGCGGCTTCCCATAATCGTCTTTTTATAGTAGAAGTCATGGGGCGTGACGCTGGTTTCATTGCTCAATATGTTGGTATTGCTGGAGGTGCCGAAGAAATCCTGGTTCCTGAAAGAAAAAGCGATCTCGAGGAACTCGGTGAAAACATCAAAATGTGGGAAAAAGCAGGCAAAGGTAGCAGTTTAATTGTTGTTGCAGAGGGTGATGACCTTGGTAATGCTCATACTATCGCTAAAAAAGTAAAAGAAGAATTTGGAGTTGAGAGCCGGATTTGTATTTTAGGACATACCCAACGGGGAGGTTCTCCTTCTGCTGCTGATAGACTTTTAGCCAGTAGATTAGGTTATTATTCCGTCAAAAAATTCCAAGAAGGTGAAGAAGATGTGATGCTTGGCTGGCAGAATAACGAAGTAAATGTAGTTCCTCTCACTCATACCTGGGAAAAAGAAAAAAAATTAGATAAAGATCTTGTTGAAATGTACAAAATTTTAGCCTCATAATTGTAATAAGACATTTTGTTATGGATAAATGTTTAAAAAATGTTTAAAAGCAATAATTTCAATTATGTAAGAAGAGTCAAAGCAATTAGGTCACTCTCCTGTTATTTTTGCTGGTAGGAATCTGATGGCTTCATCCAACTATTTATCTAATTCCGTATCATTTATAGAAATTACTTAAATAGCACGTATTATTTTGTCGCATATATTTTTATCATATTCTATTGAAAAAACTTAGTTTCTTGATTTTTAGAAATGATTCAAGGGGTTATCCCAAGAGTTGATTCAGTCTACATAGATTTGGGACACTTCCTTGGGTGGATTTTATAGGCTAAAATAGACTTTTCATTTAATTATAGTGGAAATATGAACCCGGAAATATATTTCATTGCAGACAGCCATTTTCATCCTTATCCCAACCAGAAGAACAAACAAAGAAGACAATTATTTATTGATTTTCTAACTGAGATAAATAACAAAGCTGACAGATTATACATTCTAGGAGATTTATTTGATTTTTGGTTTGAATATAAGTATGTAGTCCCCCGCTATTTAATTGATATAATTGCTGAACTACAAAATTTATCTCAATCAGGATGTCAAATTACCTATATAGGTGGAAATCATGATTTTTGGCTCTATGATTTTTTCCCTGAGAATGGTATAGAAATCAGCCCTACTCCTGCAACTATCGAGATTGGAAAAAATAAATTTTATCTAACTCACGGAGAAGAAGCTGTTGACAGCGCCCCTTTTTATCCCCTGGTTCAAAAATTGCTCAGAAGTAAAATAACTATTCAATTATTTCGAATGTTACATCCTGATCTAGCTTTTAAAATAGCTCATATAATTTCAAATATGAGCCGGGAAAGGGAGCTAACAGCAGAACAAGTTCAAAAATATACTCGTAGATTAATAACTTTTAGTCAAAATAAATTTAAGCAAGGTTATGACAGAGTCATTATGGGTCATTTCCATATACCCAAACTCCATCGCGAGGACAACAAAACTGCCTTATGTCTCGGCGATTGGATTCAACATTTCACCTATGGACAATATAAAGATGGAACACTTCACCTAAAATATTTTAAATAATAATTTAAAAAATTCATGCGTGTTTTACTGTATTTTATAGCCAGTTTGATTTCCTTCTGTTTAATAGTTTCTATTTTTAATTGGCTTATTTATTCTATTATCAAAAATAGGCCCCATGATCGAAAAGACTGGGATCTGAATATTTGTGCTGAAAAAAGAGATGGAGGAGGAATTAATGCTGATATTACCATTCACAATGATTTGAAAAATTTTCTATTAATAGATGATATATATGATTTACCCTTTCAAAGTAATAGTTTTCAGAATATACTTTGTTACCATACTCTTCAAAAAGTCCAAGAGCCCCATTTACTTCACAAAGAGCTTACTCGAATTGGAAAGAATGTACTTTATGTTGTCCCTTCTGCTTGCGAAATATCCGATTCTCTCAATATTTTTAGGAATAAAAGAACCTTCTTAGTTCTCAAACGCGAACATAATAAACTTCCCTGCTCTATTAAATTACCTCTAGCAGATACTATACATCATCTAACAGGACATAAATTCCAATAATATCAATTTTACCTTGTTACTTCTATACCCAGAAAATTATTTAACATTCCGTTTCTATCCTACAGGTCGAATAGTCTCCTTAGGACTCTCCCGAAAGTAATCGGGATTCATTAATTACGGAATTACCTTAATATTGATTTTACTAAACTGAATTACGAGCTGTTGAGGTTATCCAATTTTTCCTGCAATATCTGATCAAACATTTTATCAAGATGGCTTTTTTTAATTTTCCACTGACCGCCAATTTTGAGAGCTGGAATTTTATCTTTTTTAAGCAGACGGTAAACAGTTTGTTTCTTGATATTTAGGTAATTTGCAGTGTCTTTGACACTCATTATCTCATCCGACATACGATGACTCCTGATTTTAAACTTTAATCAAGGAGGAATCAATACTATTAGGAATAGTTTAAAGGAATACTCTTTGTAATATTACTCCTCACTTCCTACTAATTTTCTCTTAGAGTATATTCCCCAAAGAATACTATATTTACTTATTAATCATATAAATTATCAGTTTTTTTATAATTCCTCCTGATTTGCTATAAATAGCGCTTATCTATTAGTATTTTCGGTAAGATTGCTTAAAAATTTAATAAAAATATTTAAAAAATATACTTCAAATTCAGGCTCGTTGGTGTTAAATTATTGAGATTTGGAACTTTTGAACTTAAAAAAAGAGAAAAACTTATTTATGAAAAAAACAGATTTTTCATTTTATGATAAAGGAAAGCAATTATATTACGAACAATTAGCCCGTTCTTTTAGAGGTAGGGAGCTACAGAAGCCTGACTATTGGATGCCTTTCGAAAAAGACATTGAGGAAGCTAAAATTGCTTTTGTTTCAGTTGCTGAAGCATATTTAGATGATCAGGAGCCCTTTACTGAAGAAGGTAAAGATTCTGATTATGATTTCAGAAAAATAGATTCTGATTATGAGGAAGAAGATCTTAATTTTCTTGGCAGTGATTGGGACACTTCTGAAGCTGAAGAAGATCCCAATGTTATTTTTCCTATCAAAAATCTTGTTTTACTTCAAAAAGAGGGAGTTATAGGAGAAGTAGACAATACTGTTTACAGTTTTTCAGGACATCATGAAGACGCAGAAGCATTACAGGAAAGTATCGAAACTGTAATCGAAGAACTAAAGGAAAAAGAGGTTGATGCAGCAATTGTTGTTCCTGCTTCTGTAGACACCTGCGAAGTCGCCTGGGAAGTCTGTAATGAATTAGAAGGGTCTGAAATCTCTACAGCTATGCTCCATGTTTTCTACGAACAATTATTAAATAAGCCCGCCCCCAGGACCGCTTACATAAATTTCCCTTTTGGCAGACCTTTTGGTCCTGCCGATAGTAGGATGTTAAATACAGCAATCTTAAGAGATATATTACGTCTGTTTGAAAAGAATAAACGTCCTGCTCGCATTTTGAGTTTAAATTATATCTGGTCGTGGGGAGATGTTTCCACTGACTAGGTGTCAATAAAACTCTTAGACTACCATACAGCAGTAAATTATATCATAAAATTATACATAGCTATATTTTATAAAATCATTGTTTTTATCTCTTCATATACTTAGATAGGAGATATGTTATGTCTAAATTCAGTAAGGTCAAGAGTGCTGCTGTTCTTGGTATAGATGCCTACATAGTGGACGTAGAATGCAATCTCAGTCAAGGTAAAGTTCCTCGTTATGTAACAGTAGGGTTGCCTGAGGGGGCAGTCAAAGAGAGCAAAGAAAGAGTTTTAACTTCAATCAGAAATTCCAATTATCACTTTCCGGATAATAAAATTGTTATCAATTTAGCTCCCGCAGATATAAAAAAAGAAGGTAGTGCCTTTGATCTGCCAATTGCAATTGGAATATTAAGTGCGTCTGGTTATATAGATGATGATAAATTATCCGACTATATTTTATTGGGAGAACTTGCTCTGGATGGCAAATGTCGAGAGGTCAAAGGAGTCATTTCTATAGCAATTTCAATTCTTGAATCGGATGTTAAAGGTATTATACTACCCGAACAAAATGCAAAAGAAGCAGCTGTAGTAGAAGATCTAGACGTTGTGCCAGTTAAAAGTCTGGAAGATGCTGTCAATTTTTTCAATGGTGACAAAAGCAAAGTCAGAGTTGACTATGATCCCGGTTCTGTTTTTGAACAAAATTCTGACTATAAACGAAATTTTCGCGAAGTCAAAGGGCAGGAGAATGTAAAACGCTCTTTGGAAATAGCTGCTGCAGGTGGACATAATGCTCTTATGATCGGGCCACCTGGTTCTGGGAAAACCATGCTAGCACGAAGGATTCCGTCTATTTTGCCCAAAATGACACTCGAGGAAGCATTAGAAACCACCAAAATACATTCTGTTTCAGGAAATTTAAATACTGAGAAAGGTATAGTTGCCACACGGCCTTTTCGATCTCCTCATCATACAATTTCGGATGCTGCTTTAATTGGAGGAGGTAGAATACCTAAACCAGGAGAAGTTAGTTTGAGTCATCATGGTGTTCTGTTTTTGGACGAATTACCTGAGTTCAAAAAGAATGTTCTAGAAGTAATGCGTCAACCACTTGAAGATGGGGAAGTAACTATTTCGAGAGCCAAATCTACTCTCAGTTATCCTGCTTCCTTTATGTTAATCGCTGCAATGAATCCCTGTCCCTGTGGCTATGCTACTGACCCCAATAATAACTGTAACTGTACGGCGGGACAAATTCAGAGATACATTTCGAAAATCAGTGGTCCACTCTTGGATAGAATAGATATCCATATTGAAGTTCCTGCAGTAGAATATTCTAAATTATCAGAAAAGGAACCCGGAGAAAGTTCTAAATCTATACAAGACAGAGTTGAGAGAGCAAGAAAAATTCAGAAACAGCGATTTCAGGATCTTGATGATGTATTTGCCAACGCACATATGAATAATAAATTAATTAATAAATATTGTGAAATTGACGAAAGCGGGGAACAATTATTGCAGAATGCACTACAAAAACTAGGCCTGAGTGCTCGAGCATACAATAAAATATTAAAAGTAGGGCGTACTATTGCAGATATATCAGGGAAACAATCAATCACTACTCAACACTTAGGTGAAGCGATTCAGTACAGAAGTCTGGATCGTCAAGCCTGGATCTATGAATAAAAAAAGGAGGATTATTTGGAATCAAGAAATCCAACATTAAAGAAAGATGTTTTCCAGTCTCAAAGTCATGTTGAAAGCAATGCAACAATGACCTTGGACGGTACAATCAACAAATCTTTCCTACTGCTCTTTTTAATGTTAGGAGCCGGGGGTTTTGTCTGGAATAAATATTTTGCCAATCCTGCTTCTGCAAATGTTCTACCTTACATTTTAGTAGGTGGTATCGGCGGATTAATCACTGCTCTTGTTACTATTTTTAAACAAAATTTATCCAAATATACCGCTCCTCTCTATGCAATTTTAGAGGGGTTATTTTTGGGAGGTATTTCTGCTATCTTCGAATCTTCCTATCACGGGATTGTAATACAGGCGATCTTACTTACAATAGGAATTTTTCTCGGTATGTTACTGCTTTATAAAAGTGAGATCATTAAAGTAACCAAGAAATTCAAAATCGGAGTTGTCGCAGCTACAGGGGGAGTAGCATTTTTTTATTTTCTTTCATTTATTTTGGGCTTTTTTGGTATTCAAATGCCTCTTATCCACGGTTCCGGATTAATGGGAATCGGTTTTAGTCTTGTTGTGGTAGTTATTGCTGCTCTAAATCTCATTCTGGACTTTGATTTCATAAGTAAAGCGACTCGAGCCAGAGCTCCCAAATATATGGAATGGTATTCCTCTTTCAGTTTAATGGTAACTCTGGTCTGGCTCTATTTAGAAATACTACGCTTGCTATCCAAATTAAGAGAATGAATATTCACGTTTTCCATTCGAATAACTCCAATTTTTCTCCAATAGCAATTACAATAGCATAGATAGGATAAGTTACTTCCCAGATTGGGAAAAAGCGCATTTTTTTCTGTGCTACATTAAAAATCTGTCTACCTTTATTTATTAACCAGTATTCTGATATAGATTTCAGTAGAAAAAACATCACAAAAAGAAAAGGCTCAAAGATCAAGGAAATGACTACAATTAGGTTTAATAAAAGTGCATTAATTAAAAACAAATAGAAATCTTTATTCAAAAAACTTTGTGGCTTTTCATTTGTAGCCCATCGAATTCTCTGATTAATGAAATCCAAGAAAGTATCTTGAGGTTCAGTACTATTGAAGGTCTTTTGATGGAAAGCAAATCTTATTTCATATTCCGCATTATTAATCAGTTGCATAAGTAAGACATCGTCCCCTGATTCATATTCTTTAATAGAATCATAACCATCTACCTCATCAAAGGCTTGTTTAGTGAACGCTATATTCTGACCACTACAGGAAAAAGGTCGCGCTGCTCCTATCGCTCCTGCAGCTGCTGTAAACATTGCCAGCATATCAAAAAAATCATACTGTTCAATAAAACTCCTGGAATTATTATATTCTGGCAAGGACAAACCAGCTACCAGCCCCACACCTTGGGTAAAATAAGATACCATTCCTTCAATCCAAGTTGTTTTAACCATACAATCTGCATCTGTTGAGAGTATGATCTCACCCTGACTTTGTTCTATTCCCTGATCAAGAGCATTCTTTTTTCTTGAAGTGACCCCTTGCTCTGGAATCTCAACATTTACTAATTTAACATAATTATATTTGCTGGCATAGTTTTGAACTACTTCCCTGGTTCTATCTTCTGATCTATCATTAGCAATGATCACTTCATACCTGTCGCAAGAATAAGTTTGATTAGTTAAAACATTTAATAAATCAGGTAAAGTTTTTTCTTCATTACGAGCAGCTATAACTACTGAGACCTGAGGTTTTTCTTCATTTAAATTATCATAATCACTTTTCACCCCCCTCCTAAAACTATAAATATTCTTCAAATAGTAACTAAATACAACTATAAAAAGTAATATAAAATAAATCATTAATCTACATCCACTAGTTTAATTCTCAAATTTATATCCTCCAGGTAAGATCTTTCCGATACCTGAAAAATTCATTACCATTTCCCTTAGGTCACTTAGGTCGCTTAGGTCGCTTAGGACTCCCAGGGAGTTAGTCTAAGAAAAGTCAAGTAAAACTTGATAATTTTTATCAATTATCTTAATATTCAATCACAAGAAGCGGAAGGTGATCTCGTATTTGAGGCCAAAACCTCTT
>Ga0102941_1001160_pt1 | contig 12326 bp, 13 predicted proteins | sample SalPonR2_C_D2_MG_FD_79281 | JGI IMG/M metagenome (GOLD analysis project Ga0102941, IMG submission 79281) | Salt pond soil microbial communities from South San Francisco under conditions of wetland restoration - Salt Pond MetaG R2_C_D2_MG | ecosystem: Environmental > Aquatic > Marine > Intertidal... | reverse complement strand
TTTCATCATTGAACTTAACAGATACTTCATCACCAATACTTAGCGTATTATAATCTTTCTGTGTAACGCCAAAACTGACTTCTAACTGCTTTTCATTAAGCAAAGCAACTGGTGCACCACCTTGGATCATTTCTCCTGAACGCACAAGTACTTGGCTAATCTCTCCACTAATGTTTGCATAAAGCTCATGGTTATTAATGCTTCGATTAACATTCTCTAATGCTAATAAACTTCTATCAATGTTACTCTGAGCAATGGCCATATCTTCCTTTGCAATACGACTCTTTAAGTCAACCTCATCTAGCTGATCTTTGGCAATGGCTTCATTAGCATATAAATCTTCTAATTTCTGTAATTGGTCCTCTAAATAATCAAACTGCTCCTTTGCTTTAGTCAACTGATTCCTTGCCAAGGACAAACTTTCTTCAATATCTTTTTTTTGTAATAATACATCATTTTTTTCTAGGGTCATGATTAACTGACCTTTTTCTACAATAGAATTGTCTTCTATAAATACTTCATCAACCCTTCCCCCTTGCTTGAAGGATAACTTAGTAATGTCATCTGAAATAATTCGACCATTGTATTGATTCATCTGTACATGTTCTTTTATTTCAATTGTTTCTGCTTCAACATAAAATAGATTATTGTCTTCTGATTGAATGGCTTCTTCTTGACAAGCTGTCAATAATAAAACAACCAATATTAGTAGTATTAAATACATATTTTTTTTCATAGATTACCTTCTTTCTATCATAAAAACCACTGGTGGTTTATTTTTATAATTAAAAAAATCAACTTTCATCACAGCAAATTCCTTCTGATTGATTGTTTGTAAATAATTAGATAACGCTTCTAACTCTAAAGCACCAGGTAAATGCCCTGGATAAACAGTTATTATAATGACACCACCACTTTTAAGTAAAGACATGCCTTCTTTAACACTTTTAAGTGTTTTAGTGCTTTCTGTTGTGATGGTTTTATCCCCTTTAGGTAGATAACCTAAATTGTATAGTATTAGATCCACTGGAACTTCCACATACTTTTTAAAATTCTCATGGCTATCATGAATCAATTTTACGCGATTGTAACAAGCATTTTTAATCAATCGCTCTTGAGTTGATTGAAGGGCTTTTTCCTGAATATCAAAACCATAAAGAAATCCCTTTTCGTTTAATTTTTCTCTTAAAAATAATGTGTCATAACCATTACCGATGGTTGCATCAATAACAACTGAATCTTCTTGTATGATTTTTATTATATTCTCTTTTACAAAATTTACTGCATTACTGATCAATTGACTCATAGTTCTCCTTTAAACATCTACTATTACTCTCTATTTCATTATATCGAATTCAATTAAGAAATACTATTAATTTTACTCATTTGTAATAAAAATAGCTAAGGTATCTTATCTCTTTCATCCTAAGAAACCTTAGCCATTTGAATTTTTCTATTGAATATAGATAATATTGCTAATATCTCTACCTGGTTTTCTGATATATTGTCCTTCATGATAAAGACCACTCGATGCACCACCATCTAAATTCATGGCTTCAATACATCCTAAGTTTCTCATAATCTCTGCAAGTTCATTAATTGTAGCTGTTGTTGTTATAAAGATGAGTTCATCGTCTGCTGTATAACCTATTGCACTTCTCCCACTAGAGAATTCTGTTATTTTCTTTTCGACAAATCCCTCTTTTTCATAATCAATAGTTATTTTACCATCAATTATTAATGCTGGACCAGCACCTGTGGCATAATCTAATGTGTTCCAAAACTTATCATTTCCTGCTTCAGGTTTTAAAGTAACATCATATTTAAAGGGAAAACCTATTCTAAAACGATCGTATACTTCTGAAGGGGTATTGCCTAAAACACCATATAGATTTGCTACGTAGCCATTCTCAGGTATTTTTACTGATTGATTATCTACAATTTTTGTAATAATCCCATCTTCTACAACATAATTTCTACCAAATAAACTATTGGTTTCATTTCCTCTGTTTTCATCATATACCGTTAAACTCACACCATTTTCTATGACAGAATGGTTTAGCCAATAGCCATTCCAAGAGTATTTCCATGTCGGTTCACCATTAGAGCCTTTAATTGTCGTATCCACATAATCAATATCTATTTTGTTATCTTTAAAGCCAATGGTTGCTCTTTTATTCGAATTATGAACAATTTCACCATCTACAACTAAAATTCCATAGGGGTCCTTAATTTCGGTATCATCATAAGCTGAAAAATAACTACCATTAATAGCTAATGTTGCCTCATTCGCCTTAGCAATATTTTCTAGAGTATCTACTTGACCGACAGCGTTTTTAGCTAATGCTGTTTTCACTTTTATGTTTTCGTCTTTTAAGTCAACCTTGAAACCATTTACTTGGATCTTTCCACCATTAATTGTTACACTTTGGTCTATAGGGTTTATACTTTTTTTATTCTTTTGATTAATTAAAATGCTTCTACTCATTTCTTCCCATTTAACGTCATAGCCAAAGGCTTCCATAACCACACGTATAGGTAAAAAAGTTCGACCGTTTAAGATAAGGGCTTTCGAATCATTCTCTATTTTTTTATCGTTTTTATAGATATAGGACGCTCCAATAGGTACAATAACTGTCGTTTCATTTTTTTTAACAACTGCTTGCCTTAAATCATGATCCCAGCTGACTTGTGCATTTAAGGATTCCACAACGACCCTTAAAGGTACTAAAGTCCTACCACTTTCAATAAATGGTTCCCCTGTATTCTCGGAAAAATCAACTGCTTTCTCATTGATTTTTATTTTTAGTTCATTATTAGCAAAGGATTGCCCTGTTAAGACAAAGATTAGAACTAATAATATTATGACGTATTTCCTTCTCATTTTTTCCCCTTTATTTCCTTCATTTTTATTAAAAAATCAAAAACAGCATCTCTGCTGTTTCTAACTACTTCTTTTTATTATAAGGTTTTCTATTTAAATATCGTTTTTCATTACGGTACCAAATAATAGCACCTAGGACAAGTCCAAAGACAAAAAATAGTCCCATTTGAAAAAATTTATTCATAGCTAAAGAATCTTCTGGTGGTAAATCTATAAAATTCTTACCGACAAAAAGTAAAAAAATATATATTAAACCTGAGAAGACACCCCAGCTTAATCCACCTTGTACTAAAATGTATCTAAAAAATCCTTTTCTACGCGTTAGCTCCCATTGTTCAATAAACTCTTCTTCTGTTAATTTTGTTTTTGCCATATTATCCTCCTATGTCATTTCATTTTATCAAAAAATCAGATAAAATAAAACAATTAAATTGGATAAACTACATCTTCATCATTTAGTAAGTCTTCGTCTATTTTATTTTGCTGTGCCTCTCGATATTTAAAATATTCCATTGCTGGTTGTGGAAAAAGCGTATAAGATAAAACATCTTCCTCATCCATTATAAACTTAGCAATTTTCTTTCGGTTTTCATCTAGAACTGGTTCAAGTAAATCCGCTGGACGACAATCTATTACCGCTTCATCGCCTATGATCATCTTTACAATATCTTCTTTAATTGGTACCGTTGGTTTCCCATACATCCCTTTTACATACTGCTTGACTTCATTGGGAATCATCTTATAACGTTCTCCAGCCATAACGTTTAAAACAGCCTGAGTCCCTACAATTTGACTTGTTGGCGTTACTAGTGGTGGATAACCTAGGTCTTCTCTTACTTTTGGAACTTCTTACAATACATCCTCTAACTTATCAATGGCATTTTGTTCTTTTAATTGGGATACTAAATTTGATAACATACCACCTGGAATCTGGTAAATTAGTGTGTTAATATTTACACCCATAACTTTTGGATCCATTAAGCCACTTTCAATACTTTTATCTTTAATTGGTTGGAAATACTCAGCAATTTCATCAAGTAGTTGTAAATCCAATCCAGTATCATACTCAGTACCTGCCAAAGTTGCTACTAAAGACTCTGTTGGTGGTTGAGATGTCCCCATAGAAAAAGGTGATATTGCTGTGTCAATAATATCCACACCAGCTTCAACACCTTTTAAATAAGTCATACTCGCTAGCCCACTGGTTGCATGTGAATGTAAATCGATAGGCACATCTACAGCTGCTTTTAAAGCTTTCACTAACTTTTCACCTTCATAAGGTTTTAATAAACCAGCCATGTCTTTAATACATATAGAATCTGCTCCCATAGCTTCTATTTTTTTCGCTAACTCAACATAATGTTCAACAGTATGTACCGGCGATGTTGTATAAGCTAAGCTGCCCTGAGCATGAGCACCGGCTTCTTTTGTTACTTTAATGGCTAATTCAAGATTTCTTACATCGTTTAAAGCATCAAATATTCTAATAATATCTATTCCATTTTCAACTGATTTTTTAATAAAAGCTGTTACCACTTCATCAGGATAGTTCTTATAACCCAATATGTTTTGACCTCTAAGTAACATTTGTAACTTTGTATTTTTAACTTTAGATTTAATTTTTCTTAAGCGTTCCCATGGACTTTCTTTTAAAAATCTCAATGAAGCATCAAAAGTTGCACCACCCCACATTTCTAAAGCATGATAACCTACTTGGTCTAATTTTTCAAGAACAGGTATCATTTCATCCGTAGATAATCTTGTTGCTATTAACGATTGATGTGCATCTCTTAAAACTGTTTCAGTAATTTTTATTTTTGACATTTAATCTCCTCCCATATATGATTATTTTAACATCAGATTTTTACTATGTACATACATTAAAAAAAGTGATATGATACTATTGATTTAGAAAGATAAAAATAATAGAAAAATAGCTTAATTTAATAACTTCACAAAGGAGGTGCGAAAATTTATAATCAAAACTATAAAACGAAGGATATGGATCAAACAGATATTCAAATTTTAAAAATTCTACAAGAAGAAGGAAGAATCTCTATGAAATCATTGGGATCACGTGTTAACTTAACATCCCCAGCCGTTTCTGAACGGGTTCGAAAGTTAGAAGAAAAGAATATTATTACTGGTTATAAAGCAATTGTAGACCCTTCTAAACTAAACTTAACTTTAGAAGCTTATATAGGCGTTGCTATGCGACCAGCACAATTATCTCATTTCAAGAAAATGGTACAAGAAGAACCAACAATTATTGAATGTCACCATATGACAGGACATGACAGTATGACCATTCGAGTTTTAGCTAAAAATACTGTTGAACTGGAAGAATTACTTGGAAAAATCCAAAAACATGGAAAGACTAATACATCCATTATTTTATCCACACCGCTAGATTATAAAATTATTTTACCCCGGGAGGACTAATCATGAAACTCAAAAAAGTTATCGGCGTCATAATTGCCCTTGGATTATTGACAGTTGGCTACTTATCTAATAAAGAAGCACAAACAGCAGAGTTATACTTTTACTCTCATGACAATCCAGTACATCAAGAAATTATTGAAAAGTTTGAAGCAGAAAATCCAAATATTAATATTGTTAAAGTAGATATTCCCAAACATGAAAATCGATTAGAATTTATTGAGAAAGCAATTGAAGATCCCACTAAACAAGTGGACCTTATTGATTCGGATATTGTTTGGACTTATACTTTAGCAAAAAATAATCATGTTTTAGCTCTAGACGAATATTTTACAAATAACGAGCTAAACAATTTCTTTTCTTCTGCTTTACACGGAAATATTATTGATGACAAACTTTATGGGATTCCTTATCGTACCGATACGGGTATACTTTATTACCGGAAAGATTTATTAAATAAATACAATCAAAAAATTCCTAAAACATATACAGAGTTAATTCAAGTTTATGAAACTATTTCTAAAGATGAAGATATTTATGGTCTCGGTGGTTCTTGGTATCCTTATGAAGGATTAACCTGTAATGCCATGGAACTATTATGGACCTACGGTGGACAGTTAAATACCGACCCAGGCCACAATACAAATATCATTGATACAGACGAGAATAGATATGCTTTTAAAAAAATGAAAAAACTCGTGGACGACGGCATTACCCATCCAGATATTTTTGAATTCAAAAGTAGTAACCTAAGAGAAGCCTTTATAAATGGGAACTTACTTTTTATGCGAGATTGGCCAACGGGTTGGCATAGAATTAAAGAAAGCGAAAAGTTATCTATAGAAGACCAAGTGGGTATAACTTATCTTCCCCTTGGAGAACCTAATGGTGACAATAGTGGCGCTTTAGGCGGCTGGCAATTAATGGTCTCTAAAACCTCTGAGCACAGAGAAAAAAGTGTTCAATTCATTAAATTTTTTACCAATTATGAAAATAATAAAGGACTAATTTTAGGGATGAGTTATTTACCTGTAAGAAATGACTTATACAATGATTCAGATATAATCAGTGAAATTCCCTTTGTGAAAAGGAATGTTAAGCTTTTTAGCAATGCAAGGCATCGGCCCTTTCATGAAGATTATGTAAATTTTAGTCAAATTTATATCGACAATATCTCGGAATATTTAAAAGGAGAAGTTACTTTAGATGAATTTTTAAAAACAACTGAGACTAAAATGCAAAACATAATCAATTAAACTAATAAAAGCACTTTAAATGGCTTACCATCTAAAGTGCTTTTTTATTTGATTATATTTATTATTTCATTTGACCTTGTAAGGCAGTGATGCCTACCGTACCAACAATATCATCAGCTGAGCAACCTCTTGATAAGTCATTAATTGGTCTTGCTAACCCCTGGGTAAAGGGTCCAAAAGCATTTGCTTTTGCTAATCGTTGAACAAGTTTATAACCAATATTACCAGCATCTAAATCAGGGAATATTAATACATTTGCTTTTCCAGCTACCTGACTGTCAGGAGCTTTTTTATTACCAACACTTGGAACAATGGCTGCATCTAATTGCATTTCTCCGTCAAGTGCTAATTCTGGATAGAGTTCTTTTGCTTTCTTCGTAGCTAATGTCATTTTTTCTACATCTTCATGATTGGCACTGCCACGAGTTGAAAAAGACAACATAGCAACAACTGCATCTTTATTCACTAAAGATTCAAAAGTCTGGGCAGAACTTTTAGCAATATGTGCTAATTGCTCCGCATTAGGATTTGGGTTTAAAGCAGTATCTGCAAAAATAAATAATCCATCGCTACCATACTCACAATTTGGCACTTCCATTAAGAAAGCTGATGAGACAACAGAAACACCCTCAGCTGTACCAATCACTTGTAATGCAGGTCTTAAAACATTTGCTGTTGCATTGACTGCACCTGCAACCATACCATCAGCATAACCTTTTTTTACTAACATACAACCTAAGTATAATGGGTTTTTTAGTAATTCTTTCGCTTCATCCTTTGTTAAGCCCTTTTTCTTTCTGATTTCCACAAGAGAATCAACATAATCATCAATCGCCTCAAAATTATTTGGATCTACGAACTCTGCACCTTCTAAATTGAAATCTGATGCTTCTACTAACGCTTTCTTTTTACCAATTAATACGACTTTTGCTAAGCCTTCTTTAATAATTTTTTCAGTGGCTTCATGAACTCTTGGATCCTTACTTTCAGGTAGTACAATTTTTTGCAAATCTTTTTTTGCTAATACTTTAACATTGTCTAAAAATGCCATCAAATACCCTCCTATTTTATTTTCTGAATACATTATACACTTCTGTATACATTATACACTTTTTCTTTTTATTTTCAAATATTTCGTTTCAATTTTATTCGTCTTTTTTCTCCGGTGATTCTTCGTCGTCTTTCACTCTATAATCAACATCAATGACTTCTTCTTTTCCTTTTTTATAATCCTCTTTATAATGTTCTAAATTTGTAAGAATTCGATTAAGAAATACGAGTAAAATCAAAAAGTCATCAATAAAACCAACACCAATTAAATACTCAGGTATTATATCTACTGGTGATACAATCAATAAAATATATATAACACTTTCAAACTTCTCTAGAAAGTTCACACTTGGGTCCATGAAAAACTTTGGCAAATATTTAATGTTTCCTATGCTCTTTAGTCCTAGAAATTTTAGCATTTTACCACATCCTTATCATTCATTTATTTTGATTATACCATTTTAAACAAAAAAAATCTTATCATCTGATAAGAAATTTGATTTAGCATATCTATAAGCCGAGTTCTGTATTGGATGATTATCTATCTAGGACTATTGTTACCAATAGCCTCAAGCGACCTACCATTAGGAGGAAACGAGCCGCTTCCTTTTGATCCGTTTTGGTCTTGCTCCGAAATGGGTTTACATAGCCTCATAGTCACCTATGAGCTGGTGAGCTCTTACCTCGCCGTTCCACCCTTACCAATTGCTTGGCGGTATACTTTCTATTGCACTTGCCTTAGGGTCACCCCCACTGGCCATTAACCAGATTCCTGCTCTATGGAGCCCGGACTTTCCTCGTTCTGTTAAAACGCAATCATCTGATATACTAAATCAACACACTTAATATTATATTAAATTCTGAGTAAAATCAAGGCATTTCTTTTATATTTTCTTTGTGTATTTACACCATATAATTAAAGTATTTTTATGAAATATTCATTTTTTTATATTATTTTTTATAATAAAACTATAAAAACCCTTCTCCCGAATAGATTAATCTAATGATTTATCTTAAACTATAAAGGAATGATAAAGGAGTAAACAATGAAAAAAACATTACCGATTGCCCTAAGCAGTGGTTTAATTGCCGCTTTATGGGCTACAAGTAGCACAAATTTACAGATGAGCACCTTTGCAGGTTTTTTAGCATGGTCAACATATTTCGCAGCTGGTGGCGGAAAGAACGGTCTCAAAATAGCCCTTCTTAATAACTTTAGTGGTATATGCTGGGGTGCAATTATTGTATCCATAACTGCACTTTTATCACCTACAATAGGCAATATACCAGCCATTGGTATAGCAACGGCCATTGGTTCAGCTATGGTTATTTTTCAATCGAAAATATCTTTTTTAAACTATATCCCTGGTGCATTCATAGGGTTATCTGCTTATTTTGCAACGGATACTCAGTTTTTACCAACAGTTTATGCCATGATTATTGGTGCTTTTCTTGGTGTCTTATCTGAAAAGCTTGGAAAAGTATTGCATTTAGATTATTTAAAATCATAATTATTATAAAAGGCTTAGGAACTCCTAAACCTTTTTTTATTTTTTAAAATCTATACCTTTTGAAAATTATTGATTAAATTTTTAATTCTTTTGAACTTTTATTGCTTCATCTTTTAAATCAGTAATAAACATATGTCCTGGAAAATGTGTAATCATAATATTTGGTTTAGCATTTTTAGCTGCATTCTGTGGTGTTACACCGCAAGGCCAAAAAACTGGTACATCACCAGCTTTCATTTCTACTGCATCCCCAAAGTCTGGTTGGTTAATATCCACTATTCCAATGTCTTCTGGGTTTCCAATATGAACTGGTTCACCATGGGCTAAAGGATACATCCGTGTAATTGCGACGGCTTCATCAACTTGATCCTTGGGTATGCCACGCATACTCACCACCATGTTACCAGAAAATCTTCCAGCAGGTACACAAGGTTTAGAAGTTATATACATAGGCACATTTCTATCTTGTTCAATGTGTCTTACTGGAATACCCTGCTTCATAAACGCATTTTCAAATGAAAAACTACATCCTAGTAAAAAAGTTACAAAATCCTTCTGCCAAATTCCTTCTAATGACGCTTTTGTTTCAACAAACTCGCCATTTCTAAAAATTTTATATTTTGGTACATCTTTTCGTATATCAGAATCCTTTGCAACCGTTTTAAAAGCAAATGCTCCATTTTTTATTTCCTCTAAAATAGGGACCGCTTCTTTATTTGCTTCAGCAAACTTTCTAAAGTCCTCGGCATATACTTCAGGTAAAATAACAACATTCGCTTGTACGTAGCCATTACAAACACCACTGGTATGTTTATTAAATTTATTTTTTCTAATGATTTTTCGCATCTCAACTGGTAATATCTCTTGAGAATGATTCATAGATCCTCCTTAATGTACTTTAGATTTCTTCAACAGTAACATTATATTGATTACCATTTACAGTAACTGCATAGTAGTTAATTGATCTATTAACAACTAGTTGATTTCTAATATCATCAAAAACTTTAATATAATCCAAGTATTCTTTCTGAGCTTTTTCAATAGATATTTTTGTAAACCTAAGGGTATTGCCTGGTTTTAGTTGAGCTAACTTATTTAAATCTGCCTTAATGACATATCCGATTTTGCTATAACCGCCAGTCGTTTGTGCATCAGACATCATTACTATTGGTTGCCCATTGCCAGGTATTTGGATAGCTCCTTTACTTAAACCATCTGAAATAATATCCGGAGTTTTTTTATGTTCAATTGCTTTTCCAGACAATCGATACCCCATTCGGTCCGATGCATTAGTTACTTGATATTCTGATGAGAAAAAATTTTGAATCCCTTCATCTGTAAAATAATATTCTTGAGGCCCCAAAACCACCCTGCAATTAATTTGTTTTTCAAAATTAGGTATATACTTCTTATCTAATGTTGTATTTACATTTTTTTCATAAGGTTTAATATCTAATTCCTGCATATCTTCTATTTTAGTACCTAAATCTGCCCTTGAGTAATATGATTTACTACCCATAGACTTATCAATACGAATCCCACCTGCAAAGGCAATGTACGCTCTTAAACCACTTTTAATACCTGAAAATGATAATATATCACCTTTTTCAACAGTTAATTTTTTCCACATCTGAATGGCTTCATTATTCAGTTTTGGTTGTAAGTCTCCTCCTGTAATAGCTATTACTTGCTGTCCCGCAAACTGTATTTTAGGCCCTAGCATTGTCGCTTCTAAAGTAGCTTCATTTAAAGCATTTCCCACTAAGATATTTGCAACTTTATGAGAGTACTCATCCATTACCCCAGAGACTGGTACACCATATTTTTGATAACCAGTTCTTCCTAGATCCTGTATGGAAGTCGATAATCCTTTTTTTAGAATTTTTATTGTCGTCATTAATCCACATCCTTACAGTAGGTTTTTACTTGAAATCTATTTTCTTCAATTGATTTTTTAATCATATTAAATTCTTCTTCATCAATTGGGACAAATTTCAAGTAATTCCCTGATTCAAGTAAAAATGGCTTTTCTTTTTTAGTATTAAAAAGTTTTAAAGGTGTTTTTCCTATTAATTGCCAACCGCCTGGACTTTCAATTGGATAAATACCCGTTTGACTTCCAGCAATACCAACAGAACCCGCTTCTATTTTGCTACGAGGTTTTTCTAATCTAGGTGTGGCAATTGTTTCGCTCATGCCTCCTAAATAGGGAAAACCTGGTGTAAATCCTAACATATATATTAGATATTCTTTTGAAGAGTGAATTCTAACGACCTCATTAGTAGATATATTGTTATATTCACTAACAAATTTTAAATCCGGTCCTTGATATAACACAGGAATTTCTATAACCTTAGGATCCTCTATATCAATAACTGATAATTGTTTTTCCAATATCTCTAACCTTTCAATCAAGGCTTTGTATTTTATTTTACAAGGGTCATAATCAATTTTTATTGATCGATAAGTAGGAATCAACTCAGTAATACCAGTAATTTGAGCTTTTTCTATTGCAATACTTAATTGTCGTACCCTTAGATTTATTTTTTCAGATATTTCATTGCCTACTTCTAAAGTGATTGCACTTTCACCAGAGACTAAATATCTTAAACCCATTAGTCATCCTCCCTATTACTTTAATAATAATGCCATATTACTCAACGTTTGAAAACCTGCATAGCTTGCCGCAATTACAATTAAAATACCAAAGATTGTTAGCCATTTGGGATGCTTATAGCTTCCAACAATATCTTTTCTATGGGCTGCTAATAATACAACACCTAATGTCAATGGTAATATCAAACCATTTAATGATCCAGCTAATATTAATAACTTTGCTGGTTTACCAACAAAAGACATAATGAGTGTAGAGACTAATATAAAACCAATGATCCAATACTTTTCGTTGTTTTCTATTTTTTTACTCGTTGTTTTTAAAAATGATACTGAGGTATACGCAGCACCTACAGTAGATGTTACACCTGCTGCTAATAATACAATGCCAAAGAATTTATACCCAATAGTACCTGCGCCATGCATAAATGCACTTGCTGCAGGGTTAGAAGGATCTAAGTCAATTCCCTTTGAAACAACACCTAATACTGCTAAAAACAAGAAAATTCTCATAATACCAGCAACACCCATGCCCGCAAGGGAACTCTTTGTAATATCATCTATGTTTTCTTC
>Ga0102941_1001157_pt1 | contig 12333 bp, 14 predicted proteins | sample SalPonR2_C_D2_MG_FD_79281 | JGI IMG/M metagenome (GOLD analysis project Ga0102941, IMG submission 79281) | Salt pond soil microbial communities from South San Francisco under conditions of wetland restoration - Salt Pond MetaG R2_C_D2_MG | ecosystem: Environmental > Aquatic > Marine > Intertidal... | reverse complement strand
TGTCGGCACTTTCTGCTTCTTGTATTGCAAGGGTTCTTTGTTGTTCGCTCAGTCTTTGCTTTTCGTTAAACTCTTTTTCATATAACTCAACCTTTGCATCATACAACTTCTGCTCAATGTCAAGGATTTTCTGATTGTTTTCAAAATATGCAATTCTTTTATTATCAAGATATTCATTGTCAAGAGCAATTAATTCATCATTAAGGTCATCTATAATTTCTTTAAGTTCTGCCGCTGAACCTGTCCATGCATTCTCTTTTTCTCGTTTCTCTTCTTGTATCCTGCTTTGTTCCTTCTTGTACGCCTGTTCTCTTATCTCGTTTTCCTTGTCGTAATTCTGCTCAACAACATCAATCTCCCTGTTTAATGCAGCAATTCTTGCACTGTCTCCTTCACCTGACGTTTCAAGGTCTATTAATTCTTGCTCTCTTTTAAGCATATCAATCCTTCTGTCAAAGGCATTTTGCTCTAATTCAGACCTCCTTTTAATGTTTGCTACCCTTGCATCTTGTAGGTCTTTTTCTCTTTGTAGTTCGTTTAACGTGTAAGTAAGACTTCTTTCATTTTCATCTTCAAGTTGTTTTGCTCTTCGGTCTGCAAAATCCTTCCTTATGGATGATAATTTCCTCTCTAACTCTATTCCGTCTAATGCTATCTTAGCGCGAAGTATAGCGATTTTTTCCAAGAGGTTTAGCATACTTCTCTCACCGGAAATGGCATCCTGAGCACTGCTTTTTGTCTGGTTAAAAGCCTCGTCCAGTTCATCGTAAGAACCTTTGAGTGCCTCTATTCTTACACCTAAGTCAAAATGTTCTATCCCTAATCGCCTTACTGCTTGTATGTTTTCAAGAGACGTTACCTTTTGACTTTCAAGTGTAGTTTTTCTTTTATCAATTTGGTCTTGTTCCGCTTCCGCAACCTTTATCTGTTCTGCAATATACTCTCTTGCTTGCGCCACTGCTGTATTGTATGCTGCCTCAGTTGAATCCTCATACTCCATTGCCTTAGATGAAAGTTCATTAAACTTGTTAATTACCTCATCTATAACTGATTGAATCTCTGTTCCGAATAATCCTTCATCTACTGCGTCTTTTACGGATACGGTTTCCCTTGCCATTTGTTTTAAGGCAAAAGTACCTTCATCTATCTTCTCATTTGTTTGGTTTATGCTTTCATCTAATGAAAGAATTTTAAGAAATTCACGATATGTTATGTTTGTATTATCGATCGTTTTATCAAGGTCGGACATTTTATCCCCAAACTTGCCTGCACCCTGAGATGCGTTAACTACTGCTTCACTGATTCCGTCTAACTCTGATTTAACCTGTTCGTACTGTTTTTCACTCAGTTTCAGTGTTTCGTACTGTCTCTTGATGGATTGATCAAAGTTTAAGTACTCATCATTTAACCTCTCTAACTTAATTTGGAGTGTCTCAATATCCTCTTGTTGAAATTGAATACCCAAAAAAGCCTTTTTCTTTTCAATTGCTTCATCAATCGCTCCACTAATCTGTTCCCATGATGACTTTTCAATGTCCATATTCTCGAAAACTTCCGGGTAATTTCCGTTTAACTCTCTGATCATTTCAACTCTCTCCTCGTAGGTAGTGTTGGCATCCCTGAGTATATTGTTTAGTGAGTTTAATGTATCATACTGCTCCTGCATTTGTTTAGATTGCAATGTCATTTGCCTTGTAAGGTCTGACATTGCTCTTGAAAACCCACTCAGACTTCCACGGATAAAGTTTGATAAAGCACCATCACCCCTGTCAACTGCAAGTATAAGTCCTTTCCATGCATTGCCAAACAGTTTCGCCTGATTGGTTAACGATCTCATTTGAATGCTTGCCATCTCATCAACAACCCCATTTGCTTCTTCCATCTCCTGGGACAATGAACGGATAGAACCAGTGTTATCCAAAATAGTGTTTAAAGCAGTTACAGCCCTTCTATCAATCAAACTGAATATCTCACCAGTAGATATACCCTCTGTTTTCAGTCGTTCCATAGCATCTATGAAATCATCAAAATTAGTTATTCCACCACCCAGAGCCTGAGACAATTCACTTGACGAATCAGATAATGACATAAATACATTTCTCAATGAGGTACCCGCCATAGAACCACTCACACCAGCATCAGACAACTTCGCCAACACGGCAGAAACATTTTCCACTGAAAACCCTACCGATCTTGCCAGTGGCGAAACATACTTCATTGATTCACGGAAACGGGACAAGTCTAATGCAGATTTATTGAATGCCACAGCCATTGTATTAACAATAGACCCAGTGTTTTCTGCATCGTAACCCATTGCTCTAATGATGTTACCAACAGTCTCAGCACTTTTTGACAAGTCCTCCCCGGCAGCCGTTGACAGTTTAACTATACCTTCTGTCATGTTGTTGATCTCATCAACAGCAAATCCCATCCGGGACAACTCGGTCATTAATTCAGATACACCAGTGGCACCGTATCTTGAAGCAGAACCAACCTTAATCGCCATAGACGAAAGGTTCTCTAATTCAGACGCAGAAGCCCCGGAAACAGATGCAAGGGTTCTTATTGATTGATCAAAGTCCATGATGACCGAAGTGGCACTTCTTGCAACCATGATCAGACCATGCAATCCAAGACCTGCACCAAACAACCCGGCAACAGTCCTTCCTACTTTCATTAAACTTCTGAACCCATTACCCATTTGCGCCTGAGTAGAACCGAGTGTTTTTGTGTTTGCTCTGAGGTTTTTCTGCGCTACGGTTATGGCATCCAGAGAGTTTCTGTATTGCCTCTGGGTAAGGTTTAGTTTGGATAGTTCTGCTTTCTTTCTTTCGTAAAGTTTTATCTGTAACCTTATGAGTTTTTCATTGTTAGACAGAGCCTTGCCGTGTCCTGCCAACCTTGCATCAAGTCTTTTGTATGTGCCTGTCAGGTCTCTTAGATTTACGCCTGCTACATCAGAGTTCTGTGCCAGGGACTTCACCTGATCTCTAACCCCGGACATAGATGCTTTAACTTTCCTCTGCTCTATTCCAAGTACTTTAAGGGAATTATTGAAGGTCAGTTGAGCCTTTGTTGCAAGATTTAAACTTTGAGTAAGGTTCTGACCAGTAACATCTCCCATGCCACGAACCTCTCTAAGTTTCTGAGCCGCCCTTTCTAACTCTTGGTTTAGTTGAGTGGCGTCCCCTACCAGATTTATTCTTGCTTCGCTCATCTATGACAGTAATTAATTTAAAAAATTCATGTGTGTCCAACTTGTCAACATCAAGGTAATCTATATTTGTGTTTTCTGAAACGTAAACCGTATATTCAACCCACTTCTTGTCAACCTTGTTAATCTCTTTGGTCGCCAGTTTCTCTACTTTTTCTTTTCTTTCTGTTCTGTCTGGTTTGAAGTAGTTTGGGAAACTTCTTTGTAGTTTTGTAAAAAACCCGGAAGAAAACTGGCGACTAAGGAAAAAAAACTGGTCATTGAATAGCCCTCCTCTGCCCAATCTTTCTCTTTCTCTTTAGCGAGTTCTTCATTCCATTTTGTTAAATCCTCATCCTCTGTTACCAGAAAAAGAGAGCATATCCTTATAACAACATGTGTTCTTTGGTCAACTTTTTCTGCAACACCTCTCATAAGGTTGTGTATCTTCACACTGGCATCTGCCGGTTTGTTCCGGTTTAAATCCTCAAAGGATGCTTTGAGTTTATCAAACATGCCCTGCATGTCGAAACCGTAATAAAACTCAACCTCCATCTTGTCCAACTCTTTAAACCTGCCTATTGGCAATTGGGTTAAAATCTTGTAAACCTTACCATTGGCAGGTATTTCATTTTTTGTAAAATCAATCTCCTTTAACATACTTCATCAATATTATGGTTATAATCATATTTATAGAAATCACAGACAACCAGACAACTAAGTCAACAAAGTTCCAATTCACATACCATATAGACATCCACAATGTTAACTGCCCGGTAAAACACACAGGGCATGCGCCAAGGGGTTTCGCTAACCACTCAGGTACCCTCCCGGAAAAGAGAAACTTTTTCCAGAAAAAGAAAACATCATCCATTAAAATAACAGAAAAGGCATACCCGATAAATGAAACCAATAAGAATACTAACATACCTGAGTTTTAAATTTAATATCGTAAGCAAGAGAGAAAGCGTAATACGGTGCTGTCATATACTGCTTACCTTCTCTGAATGAATATCTTGAAAATATATTGGTGGTACTTGGAAATATTTCTGTGTTTTTAATGTAAATGCCCCTTTCTCCCGGAATGAATTTTGGGATAGATTTTATCATTTCACTAATGCATTGCCCTCTCGAAAGATCAACAAATTCCATGTTCACCCAAACAATCAATCTTACATTTGATACATACGTGCTATCTCTTACATGAACACTTACTGCCCTTGTGCCCCAGTCCTCCCAGAAAGCAATGCTTTTTTTCTTGCTGTCCGGCACGGCATCATTATAAATCTCACCATCAAGACTTGCAGGCAATATAGAGGATTTAGTTAAAACAGGGTATGCCACAGGTTTTAAAACGTCCTTATATGAATAGTCAATATGTTTGTTAAGCCTTTCTATAATGTCTGTTATCATTGTTGTGCTATTAAGTTTTGGAGTAAATTAGGAACTAAATCTTCCACCCGTCGGGAAACCCTGTTTATTTCTTCATTTGAAAGTGCAATTATGTTTTTATCTTCCTGCTCGCCCAACCAATTAGCAACCTGTTGCTTACTTGCTGGCGATTGATCACTTCTTCTCCTGTGTGCACCATCAAAAGATATTGTTACAGTGGCGCCATTAAACCTTGTTTCGGTATCCGTTATTTTCAATCCGTCAAACATACTTCCAGAGAAGTTTAGGTTTTTATATGATGTCTGCAATCCTGTATTTGATCTTCTTCTTCCATGAGACTTACTGTAAGGAGTAGAAAAACTATCACCACTTCCATGTTTCCCAGTTCCGGTAATCCTTTTTTTTACCACAGGTATAATTTCATTGGCAGCAATGGTTAATGATTGCTGAACAACATTACCAAGAGACCTGTTAAAATCAATAAGTGGGTTATCAGTTGCCATGACTTATAGTGCTTTTGGTAAAACCTTGCTCACAAAAACAATCGCTTTCAATGGGCATGTTTTTACTTATATATTTAACCATGTCGTTGTATTTTCGATCATAGAAACTTGCTGCATCTCTCAAACTTTCAATGTCACCCATGACTACCCTGTTTAACTCAGGAGTTCTTATCATTTCCCAAACCAAATTGCTCGCTGCCTTGTATTGTATTGCGGTTGCATAAGACATAAACATGGGACTTCTTTTCAGGTTTTCATTATCTGCACATATCGCCTTTGTTGAATCACACCTTATATCCAGGTGCAACATTATACCGTTGCCCTGATTCTGCCCCCGGTAATCCAGATCATCAATAGGGGAATTGAAACCACCTATATTCAAATACTGCCTGTAACCGTAATGAGTAAATCTTGGATTGTCAGCATTAAAGTAGAACTTATTGCAAGATGCACACTCTATTTTATTGTCCGCTGCTGTTAAACTGTTGTCATGGTAAAGATAGTATTCCACATATCTGTCAAGGTTCGGGTCAAACATCTCTAAGGACAATGGAGTTTCCAATGCATTGTATTTCGGTTTGCCTGCAACGGTTTCAAGTCCGGGAAAGTTCTCTACAACATCACCCCTGTTTGAAGCCAAATTAAGGTCTATAGTGCCTGTTTCTTTGAAAGTTAATGTTACACCTGTCAATATCATTTCAACGTCTCTGAGACTATTGCAAATCATTCTAACACCACTTGTGCCTGACTGATTGACGTAAGATGTAAATCTTGTGCTTCCTACTACGCCAAGATAACCCATTTTAGGTTTAGCAAACCTAAGCATTAAAGTAGTGAGGTCTGTATTCAACCTTAATATCGCAACACGTATAGCATTGTCAGACTTGTTCTTTATGTTTTCCCTCCATTCTATGTTATTGTTGCTTTCGGATATTCCGGCAATAGATGCCACTGCTTCCATGTCGGTAACATAAAGACCACTATCAGAAGTATAGTCAGGTGAATGAGAAACAATATTACCAAAACAATTTAAAATGCTATCCATGTCTTTCTATTAAAAACCCCCACCATTTTTAGGTGGTGGGGGCACATTAAAACAACCAAATATAATGAATGATGAAGAGTTACACTTTATGCAGTCGGTGTTGCAGTTGCAGTCGGTGTTGCAGTTGCAGTCGGTGTTGGCGTTGGTGTAGGTTCTTGGTTCCTGAACCTTAGAATGCCTGAATTATCTCCGCCCGTCTGAACTCCTTCTGTCTCAATCGCATCACAACCGAAAGGATTTTTAAACATATCTGCTGTAAGAACGATCTTCCAGTTATGTTTCAATACATCCTTGTATGTCCCATTGGTTTTACACTCGTTGTTGTAGTACACATCATAAGTAAAACCGGGAATAAACCGTGATGGCATAGTAAATCGCTCATCATGGAAGGTTCTGGTAACTGAATCTGGATTGAACGCCTTGTTCACCATAGCAACAGAACCCTGCTCAACCATGTAAGTATAGAGAGCGCCTGAGTTAACTGAATCAACATTGAAAAGGTCAAACCAAATTGGCATGTCGTTCCAAAGAATAAAGTCACCCTTGCCTTCTGCATTGGCATTGTTTGCCCTTGCTACATAAATGGTTTCAAACAGGTTGCTACCTGAAATCATTGCAGCGTTAGAGAAACGGTTCAACTGCATAACCCTTGCAAAGTACGCCATAACCTCGGCAGTCCAGTTTGAAGGGTCAATGTCTGTAATGGTGTTATCTGATGGGAAAAGTTGTCCTTTACCGTCAGTCACCTGGTTAACACCTGCAAACACATTAAGCCTTCCAATGCAGTACTGAGCAAACTCTTCTGCGATCTGCTTTTCTGCTTGCAGCATTAGTTTAGCAATAAGCATTTGTGATTCATACTCATTGTCTCTGAATTTGTCGTCATCGACCGTAAACCCTTTTGTAATTCTCTTTGTAAGGGAGTAGGTTTCAGCGTTGGTGGATGCTTCGTTACCTCCAATTTCGCAAGAAGTGTCTGCTATTGTAAGGTCTGAACAAACATTCTCCCACATGATTTCAACATCAAAATCCTTCTTGGAAGCACTGTTAAACGCTTCATTCAACCTTGCTGTTTGCAGGGATTGAAGATAATTTAATGCACTGATCTTTGGTATGAATTGTTGCTTGATTCTTCCATCTAAAAGCAACTGGTCTGCGTAATACCTCGATTGGAGTAAAGCGGTTTCTGAAAATTGTCCTGCTGTAATACTCATCTTTTAATTTAATTTTAAGATGTTTAATAATTTCATTTAGTATTACATCCGCTTTAAGTTTTCGGCTAACTTTCAAAGCAGTAGATGGTCACTGCCTAAGACCTTATTTTAATTAGCGACAGGTTTTTCAATTATGCCCTGATTCGCTGCACTTTCAAACATTTTTACCCTTTTAGATGGGTCTGTTTCTGCGTTGTAAGATTTAAGGAAATCAGACTTGTCTTTAAATCCCATTGATGAACCTCCTTCATTGGGGTCAACACCACTGTTGCCTCTTACTGGTTGTTCGCTGAAATCGAAATAATTAGATGCTGTGTTTTTAACGAAATCATCAAACTTTACAGGATTGTAGTTTTCATTCTCAATCCTCTTGCCATCCTTCATGATGAGATGGTTCCCGCTTTGGTCAACCTGATAATCAAAACCGTCAAGTTTCGCCAGAAAGTCCGCTTCCTGATTTGCTGCTTTTTTAGGGTCTTTTGACAATACGGGATTTAATGATCTGAAAATATTCCTTGCATCATCTTTGACCTTGGATAGGGTATTGTTTCGTTCAACATTTTTCTTGAAATTCTCATACTCAGAAAGAGTTTCGTCAAACTTCTGTTTAGGGATAAACTCATCTTGCAACTTTTTTTCAAGAGATACATAATCAGGATGTGTCTTTATATCATCCAGTGACTTCTTTGACACATTTGATACAACGTCATCAACCAAGTCAATACCAAACTTATCTGAGTTTACACCATATTTTTCTTTTAATTGTTGTTCAAACTTGGTAAGTGATTCTTTTTGCGCTTTCTTATACCCACGATCATGTATTTCAGTGAGTTGATCACGGTGATCATTTTGCATTTTCTCTATCCTGTCACGGTGTTTGGAGGAAAATGTATCTACAAGATTATCAGACAGTTTTACTGAACCATCTTCTGTTTTCTCAAACAAGGAATTTGCTTCTTCATCACTCATCCCAAAAACTCTTACTGCAAGGTCTTTAATTTGTTTCTCCATCGTTTTCTTCTTTTGGTTTTTCGTTGTTTTCTGATTGTTTTTTCTTTTCGTAAATCGGTTTTATTTCTATTTTCTCCCTTTTTGTTTTAGGAGTATATCTTTTTGCTTCTTTTTTCTCCTGCAAGGTATTTATAACCTCATAGTGAACACTTCTGCCGTCAAGTTTCATGTAGTCCCAAACATGACTGCCGACCTCTCTTACTTCACCATTGTGTCTATTCCTTATTTCTACCAATTTGCTCATTGTAAAGTTTTTTTAGTTTTTCAGAACCTAACTTATGATGGAAAGAAATATTGTTCTTTTTTAAATATTGCCTTATTTCATCAACCGTTAAGTCTTTTGATTTTCTTTTGGGGGGGGCAATGTCTGCTTCCGTCTTAATGTTGTCCCCTTTCCTCGTGGTCGGGGTGTAAGTCTTCTTAGATGAGTACTCCACAATGTTCTCATGAACAAGTTTCCATCCATCTAATCGATCTCCAAGAGCATTTAGTGTGCCCTGGGAAACCACCTTAATTCTACCATTTTTCTCTAATTTTGGCATGATTCAAAATTATTTATTATACAATCGGTTGAGTGTAATAAAATTATACACAATTATTTATTTTCACCTTTTTCTATGTATTCCTTTTCCATGACATGGTATATGACCCTTGCTGTCTCCATTGCATAATCATCCTCTGTTAGTTTACATTTATTGTAAAACATCCTTAGACAATCCCTTGTTGACATAGACGGCATAGCAGACTTCATCCCGCTGACAAAACCATACATAATCAAATCAATGGTTCTTCGCTTGTAGATTTTGGGGATATTGGTGTACTCACTTTCAATAATCATATCATTGATTTTTAACGTTGCCTGTTATATTGAAAAACCCAAATGCAACCTCCGTTAATGTCTGTGTTTTACTCATAAATAATTCAATCTCCTTTTCGTTCCTGATCTTTTTTACTGCCATATACTTCCTGTTTACTGTATTTTCAGAAGTATAGTGAGATAGACTTTTCCTATTTTCAATAATCTTAATATCAGGATAACGAGAAACCATTTTTAGTTTTGATTTATTAATCTTAAATGGTCTTCCATTGTATATGCATATATATTCTAACTCTTTTGACATTTTATTCTTTTATATATCTTATCCAATGTCTACAATTGTAACCCCCACACTGAACGAAAAAATCAACTCCGGGGATCTTTCCTTTCCATTCAAGATTATTCCATGATCTTCCTGTATCTACATCAAACTCTAACCCATTCCTTTCTATGCAAAAATCCCTACTCTCAGAAATTACTCCACCCTCATATCTAAATCTCCTGTAATCATATTTCTTAGCAAAAAAAGCAGTGGCAGAATTGTATGTCTTAAATATAGAATCAACAGACGGAACATAGAAATAATCATGAAACCTTCTACTTACGCTGTTTTGAACAGCCTTCTTAAAGTCTGGCAAAAAGGTGTCCGTAACCATTGACTGCTGTAACTTATTCACAACATCCTGTCTAATTGCAGTCATGCTTGCTGCCGCAAAAAGAACGGTTGCATGTCCCTGTCTCTCCGGTACTACCTTATTGCCTTTTACGCCAAGATATTGTTCTATAAACTTAACATCATCATAATTGGCACCATCCACATCAAACTCGGATGCAGCCTGTTTCAATACCTTTCTTATTGCCCCTACCATCCACGTCAAGTAAGCAACCATGTAAGCATCAAAGAACTTGTCCATCTCTTTTTCAAAGTCGTTGATCTTTCTCAGGTCTCTCTTTATGTATGCTTCGTTTCCAGTTGTGGAAAGTGTATCAAGAAACTGACTGATCACCTCCCTCAACTCCATCTTGTAGGAATCCATCTTCCTCCTGAGTTCCAGGTAAATTTTCTCCAACATTTATTTCTTTGTTTTTGTTTATATCCTTTATTATTTGGTCAACTATACTATCGATTTCTTCCTTCTGCTTTTTGCGATCCAACTTGTAAAAATCCTTGTTCATTGAGTTGTACTTTGTTTCCAATTCCTCAAATATCCATGAGAAGTTAGCCCATAAAACCCTTGTTTTTTCATCCGTTAGTGATGTGTTTGTTGCAATTATCTCAATCTCTTTTTTGTTTTTACCATTGAAAGGGAAGAAATAATTTTGAGTGTTGTGCCGATTCATCTCAACCTCGTCGTCTTCGTAGAGTATCTTGGCAATATCTTGTTCAATACCCTTCTTGACAAATTCATCTGCATTGCTGTCCCCAACTATCTTTAAGTCGTTATACAAATCTGTAAGAGCCTTCATCTTGAAATCTTTCCTGAATGACATTTTGTAAACCAAATTCTCATGCAGGTTTGATACTCTTGCTATAAGGTTTACAATAAAATTCTGCGTCCTTGAATATGCTTTTGCCATATTCCACAATGCATCATAAACGTGTTGAAGGTCTATGTTTTTGGCGTAAGCGGTCTCTGCAACGTTGCCCCTGGTAAATACCTCACTGTTATAAACTGCTTCCTTGCATTTTCTTGTTAGTTTCTCAATATGTTCCTCCTGAAATTTAAGCAATTCAACATCTCCCTTAACGTAATAGACCATCTTTGAAAGGTCTATAATGTCTTCTGCGTCTCTTGGTTTTGGTATTTGTAAAACATCCAGTGCCGTTGAGTGTACTTTTTTAGGGTCAACACCTTTGCCGTTACAGGTTTCACATTTAGTCCCATCTCTCATTTTGCCATTCCCCTGACACTCAGGGCATGGGTCTGTATATTGTATCTTCTGAGGGAAAGCATGTAGAGCCATCGTTAAATCTAACTCAGAATTTGCTTTCACTATCTTTTTAAGTATAGGTATAGCCTTGTAAATGAAAGATATATAAGTCTGCCTTGTCTGTAAGTCCCTGACAAATCCTGCAAACATTGCAGGGACAATATTTAAGTTATGAGGTTGAGGTATATGAACATCCCAATACGTGTCATTGTCCTTCATTACAGCAACTTTTCCATTGAAGTCATCAATAGGAAATTCCTTGTAATACTCTATGTCCGCTTTGTAGTTCCATACTATTTCATCCCATTTGCGGGAAAAAATAACTGCAAAGTCTTTTGAGTATAAAATATACATCTCAGGGTCAAAGTGCGTTTCGTCCCTGTGTACACATATCCAATCTAATACGCCATCTCTTTTTGAAAAATGATACACTTGGTCGGCAGGGTATTCAACTGGGTAGGGTTTAATTCTTTTGCCATCTGTATTTGTTTTCCAATCGACAACTATAACTGAATTAGGGTCTATATTATTCAAATCAACCCACGTTTCACTCATGTAGTCTTCCACTGATCTATTACCTTCCCAGAAGTTCTCTAACAGGTATTGTAATTCTGCCTGTTTTTCTTTGTCGTTGTCTATGTAAAAAAAATGTCTTTCAATTGAGTTTGAACGACTTATCTTTCTTTGGGGATCAATGTTGTTTCCGGCAACCGTTTCAGTAATATTTATAGTAAGGTCTACACGTTGCTTAAACTCATCCTCCGTTTCTCTCCTTGGAAATTTATGCATATAATTATCAATGCCATCCCCGGTGATAATGGCACGATACTCTTTTGCTTTTTTTACCGTGTGGTGATAATGCTTGTGTCTCTTGCCGTTTTGGATTATATCCTTAACTATGTTGATGGCATCTTGCTGTTCCATGAATATATTTTTGCCGTAAATTTACAAGTAATTAAGCAGTTAGACAAGTATATTTTTATTACACTCAACCTGTTTTTTCAAATATCTCTCTAACTATATGTATCGCCACCTGTTTGTACTCTGACTTGGCATTGTAGTTTAATATTTCTTTTTCCAGTTCAGCGAAAGTTAGTTTCTTTTGTTGCTTTTTCCAAACTTCGTACTGCTGGTTCACCTGTTTCATAGAGTTTTCTTGCATGGTATCGAATTTTAGTTTGTATAAATATAATTAACTCATCATCAAATCATTAAATGCAGCACAT
>Ga0102941_1001154_pt1 | contig 12350 bp, 9 predicted proteins | sample SalPonR2_C_D2_MG_FD_79281 | JGI IMG/M metagenome (GOLD analysis project Ga0102941, IMG submission 79281) | Salt pond soil microbial communities from South San Francisco under conditions of wetland restoration - Salt Pond MetaG R2_C_D2_MG | ecosystem: Environmental > Aquatic > Marine > Intertidal... | reverse complement strand
TATGAATTACTGGACTAACAGTTTTCAAAATGGTAACGAGCAAACACCTCTGCAAGTTCCTATCCCATATTACTGCGTTGAATGTTTCCGCGATGATAAGAAAAATAGATGCCCAGGAGGCTGATAGAGAAAAAAGTGATAAAGCCCCATTGCATAACTTTGAGAAACAATTCATCTGAAACCAAATCAACAGACTGGTTACCCAGCATAGCCGCAAAATAAAGTGTAGCAATGGTCATACTCACAATCTGGCCCAATACCCGCATGGTCGCCGCAGATCCTGAAGCCAATCCATATTGCGTTTTATCAACAGAGCTCATGATGGTATTCATGTTGGGAGAAGAAAACAAAGCAAACCCTATCCCTACCCATAAAAGTAGCATCACAATAATTGCTAAAGAGGTATTACCCGACAAAAAGGCAAACCCCATCAATCCGGCTGAGCACATAGACATCCCTATAGTAGTAAGAATGCGGGGTTGAATTTTGTCTGAAAGTCTTCCTGCCAAAGGTGAAAAAATCGCCATCATGGCAGGCTGAGCAACCAATATGATCCCGGCATCGCGGGGTGAGAGCCCCTGTACTTTTTGTAAATACAAACTCAAAAGAAAAACAATGGCAAAAGTAGCACTGTAGTTGATCAAAGCGGCAAGATTGGAGAAGGAAAACAGTCTGTTTTTCATAAACAAACGGGTGTCTATTACAGGAAAAGAAGATCTGCTTTCCAATGTCCAGAATACAAACAGGCCAATGATGCCAGTCAGTATCAGTATCCATCCCTGTATATCAGGCATTTGCGACGACCCATAAATCATGGCTACCAGACTGGTCATGTAAAAAAATGTTCCCTTAAACGCTATCTTGCTGAATGAAAAGGAAGAAGGTTTATCCTTTCCTAAAAAAAGAAATGATGCTATGGTTGTAAAGATCCCCAGAACGAAAGCAATGAAAAAGATAGATCTCCATCCCACATACTGAGTAAGCAACCCACCGGCAAAAGGGCCAAAAGCAAGACCAAGATACACTGCAGCCACTGAAATACCCAAAACACGCCCTCTGAACCTGGGCAAAAAGGAAGAAACCAATATAGCCGGACCGGTAGTGCTGGTAAAAGCCGCTCCAATACCTTGCAGGTAGCGGAAAAAGACAAGCCAATATCCGGTAAAGGCAAGTGCACAGAAAAGGGAAGCGATGGTAAAAATAACCACCCCCCCTTTGAATAGTCTCCGAATACCTGACAAATCGCCCAACCGCCCGGCAGGCAGTAAAAACATAGCAGTAGCCAATAAAAAGGAGGTTATTACCCAACTGAGAGACACTGCGCCAAGATCAAATGTATTTCCGATGGCAGGTAAGGCAATATTTACCGATGATATAAGAAATGTTCCCATAAATGAAGTAATAGCAACAATAGCAATGACAGAAAGTTGTTTGCGTGTAAAATACATTTGTTTTAAAATCTATCCGTTACGTTTGTGAAATCAGGTTGCGGTTATTAGCAATAGCAGAAAAAATTCAGTTGCTGCGCTATGCTCTTTTTCAAAAAAAGGCATTTACAAAAAGTAAGCACTAATTTTTGAAAGGAATAAATCGTTCTCAAAATTACAGAACCGCATCATCTTTTTTTCAGGATTTTTTTCCAGGGATCAGTTTTTTCAACCAGGAAGGGACTTCTTTCTTTTTTTGCGGCGATCTGAAATTTGACTCACTGATCAGCAAAGCAACGGGTTTTAGTTCTTTATACTCCTGAAAAACAACCTTGAGCATAGCAGCAAAAGGCAAAAACAACACCATGCCCGCAATGCCCCATACCGATGCTCCGATGATCAGACTTAAAATGGCGGCAAATGCATTTACATTTACGCTGCTTCCTACTATCTTGGGGCTAAGAAAATTACTTTCGAGCAATTGTATAAACCAAAACATAAGAGCCACTGCTATGGGAACCCATAATTCATCTTGCGACATAAATGCATACAAAACAGGTATGGTGGCACCCAGCGTAGTGCCAATGTAAGGAATCAGAGAAAGTGTGGCAGCAAAAAATCCAAATAAAAACGGACTGTCAATTCCAATGATCCATAACCCGATACTGTTGGCAAGTCCTAATATAACGATAAGCATCAGCATACCCGACAAATATTTTTGTCCAACCTGTTGTATATTCTTCAGCATGTTAAAAAACTGTTCTTCTTTTGTTTTCGGGGCAAACTTCATAAAGGCACTCACAAGTCCATTGCGATAAATCAAAAGAAGAAAAGTATAAATGATTGTTGTAAACAAACCGGCTAAAAAAGAGGTAGAACTCGAAAAGGTTTCTCCGAGCAATCCACCCGCAGAGCTTTTGAGTCTTTCGCGCAAATTATTAAGCAATTCCTGCTCATCCAGATCGTTGATGAAACTTATATTCTGATTGATATAAGCTATCAGGTCTACATAAAGTTTCATCAGTTTATCACCAAATTCACTTACCTGATCTGACAGGGAGAGTATTTCGGCAGAAAAGAATGTGAGTGCTCCGATAATAACAAAAGCAAGAGAAAGAATAGAGAGTAAGGCACCCGGTATATTCCCCATTCTCCATTTAAGTAGTTTTTTGTGCAACGGAAAAAGAATAAATGATAGCAAAAGTGCCAGTCCCAAAGGAATAAGAACGGTCTTTGCCAAAATTAGAACAGCAAAAATTAAAATGGCAAGTCCTAAGGCAAAAAATGATTTCTGAAAAGATATGTTCATATTGTCTAATTGAGGTTTTAAAAAGTACTATTACTTTTCAAAATTAGATAAATTATCAGAAACACCCTATTAATTATTAGGTATGCGGGAAAAACGATAAACATGTATACTTCTTTGGCATCCTGCGCTAACATATTGATTATCTTTGCCAGCTCAAAACAAAAAAAAGCATCTGTAATGATTATACCCGATTTACCTTACATATCAAAATTTTTAGAAAACACACTGAAAGAGACACAGATCCCTGTATTAAAAAATGAAGCGACCCTCAAACTTCAGTTAAGCGACAAACTGAATTATTATGATCAGGCAAATTTTGTTGATCTGGTAAAGACAACAAAGTACCCAATGATCTATTCCAATTCGGAGAACCCAATCAGCTGGATCAACCAGCACCTGTCGTTTACCCGGTTGCCTGAATATATCAAAAACTTTAAAGACAAAGCTTACTTCAGGAGCCTGATAAAAAAACTATATCCCGATTTCTTTTTTCGTACTGTATCTATAAATGAGTTGGAGCATCTGGATGTTAACAGTTTGCCGATGCCTTTCATTATAAAACCTGCCATCGGATTTTTCAGCATTGGGGTACACAGGGTTGGCACCGGCAATGAATGGAAGGAAGTGATCGGGAAAATAAAAAGAGAGATCATGATTTTTAAAGATAGTTATCCAGGTGAAGTAGTCGACACTTCCATGTTTTTGATTGAGGAAGTAATACCCGGTGATGAATTTGCCGTAGACGTATACTACGACAAGGAAGGGAAACCTGTGATTCTGAATATCCTTAAACATTGGTTTGCATCTGAAGAAGATATGAGCGACCGGATCTATATCACCTCCAAAAAGATCATTGAGGAGCATCATGACAATTTCCTCCATTTTTTATCAAAACTTGGAGAGATTTCATATCTGCGGGGATTTGCTATGCATGTAGAGTTCAGGTTGAACCAAAATGGAGAGATCATACCTGTGGAAGTCAATCCTATGCGCTTTGCAGGCTGGTGTGTAACCGATGTGGCATGGTATGCCTATGGCATAAACGTTTATAAATGCTTTTTTGAACAGAAAAAACCGGATTGGGAATCCATTTTAAAACAGAAAAAAGATGAAATATACAGCGTATGCGTTGCTGATCTGCCCAAAAATATCGACAGAAACAACATCATAGAAATTGATTATGAAAATTTCGCCAATCATTTTGAAAAAGTACTGGAATTAAGAGAAACAGACTACCGGCGATATGGTGTATTTGCTTTTCTATTTGCCCAAACCAGTGCCAACAACCTGGAATCACTGGAGTACATGCTTAACTCCGATCTGAAAGAATTTATCAGGATCAGACAAAAGGTATAATTTCAGGGTTCATCACAACCATAAGGTCATTTTATAACTATACCTTAAAAATACCATTTTGAACAAATCATTACCAGATCAATTGATCAATAGATAAACTTTAACCAAATAACCAAAAGAACAACTCATGGCTTGCCAGGAGGCAGTTTTTCCGCATTTATAACGCTTTAAGGACAATTTAAGATATGCAACAAACTCTTTTTTATGTAATCGTAACCATTATCATCCTCGATTTTCTTTTCGACCGGATGATTGATTATTTGAATTCAACACGCTGGAGCAATGTTTTGCCAAAAGAATTAAAAGGTATTTACGATGAAGAGAAATACCGCAAATCGCAGAATTACCACCGGGAAAACATGAAGATCGGATTGCTGACATCTTCGCTGAGTTTTGTTCTCATCCTGGTTTTTTTGTTTGCTGATGGATTTGCATGGTTGGATAACATTGTCAGGCAATATACCGAAAATCCAATTCTTATGGCACTTTTGTTTTTCGGTATCATAGGTTTGGCCAGCGATATATTATCAACTCCATTTGATTTGTACGACACCTTTGTTATAGAAGAAAAATACGGGTTTAATCGTACCACACCCAAAATCTATGCACTTGATAAAATTAAAGGATGGATATTGACCATTCTTTTAGGGGGTGGTATTTTGGCGTTATTTGTTTGGTTCTACCGTTTTGCGGGTGAACTATTCTGGTTGTATGCCTGGATTTTTCTGACTTTCTTCAGCATATTCATGGCCATGTTTTACTCTACACTCATAGTGCCACTTTTCAATAAACAAACACCCCTTGAGGAAGGTGAACTCAGAGATGCCATTGAAAAGTTTGCACAAAAAGCAGGTTTTAAACTAGATAATATTTTCGTGATCGATGGTTCTAAACGCAGTACCAAGGCAAATGCTTATTTCAGTGGTTTTGGCAGTAAAAAAAGGATTGTGCTTTTCGACACCCTCATCAAAGAACATACTACCGATGAACTGGTTGCCGTATTAGCACACGAGATCGGACACTATAAAAAGAAACATATAGTAAAAGGGATGTTTATATCCACTCTTACCACGGGTTTAATGCTATATCTTTTAGGTATGTTTATCAACCGGCCGGAACTATCCATGGCTCTTGGTGTGGAACAAAGCAGTTTTCATATAGGAATTATCGCCTTCGGATTGCTTTACAGTCCTGTGAGCACCCTCTTGGGGATTGGCGGTAACTGGCTTTCACGCAAAAATGAATATGAGGCGGATGCTTTTGCTGCCAAAAAATTTAAACCCCAACCATTACAGGAGGCTTTAAAAAAATTATCGGTCAACAACCTTAGCAATCTACGACCCCACCCGATAAATGTTTTTGTAAACTATTCCCATCCCCCTTTATTAAAAAGGCTCGGACATCTTGAGAAATTCAAGTCCTGAGGGCCTATATCATTCTTTCATTTACGTGTATAATGCTGCGATGCAATTACAACCGGACTTTCTGACCGGTAATCATTACTGATAAAGTACAAGTGACAAAAATGTGAAAACACTTTTTATCAGGGAATGTAACCCAAAAGAACAACCTGCCAAAAATTATTTTTTGTTCAGGGTCTTCTTTTTCCAAACATAATAAAGAATAATAATCACCACCGGAATAATCAGATAGATCACTACATTTTCCCAGGAATCAAAAAACTGAACCGGTTCTGATTCCTGGCGTGGAATGTTGGTGGGAGATTGTGCCCATAAGTCATTCTTTATAATAAACGCCAGCGATATGAAAAATACAATTTTGGCTGCCAATGTGGAAATGGATAAGTATTTCATAATAGATACTAAGGATTAATGTTTTTTAGGATTGAAAAATGAAAGCAAAAATACTGATAAACTCAAATAGAATTACAAACCATGATACAAACAACCAATATGAGATGCTTCTGTGTGTAGACTTTTTCAGGAATCAGGGATTAATATTGTGTTTACGGTAGTATTTTACGTATTGGAATTTGCGTGGATAGAACATAAAATAAAGAGGCAGGTAAAGCAACAAATCTGTAACCCGAAAGGAAGTTTCAAATTCAATATCATCAATAATAAATGCGCTGTTGTTATTTCTTGCCACTACCCGGTGGGTGTGTTTCCAGTATCTGATGCCCAGCGGGACTTTAAGCCCCCGGTCAATAAACCCGTATTCACGGTGCGACAACCAGGATTCTTTGATAATGACTGTCCACTGTCTGAAGAAAGGGACGGAAAATCGGAGATCAATAATATCGCCGGGCGACTGCCCCTGGTATCGTCTGATTTTTGCCAACCCCAGAGGTGGTAAGAGATATTCAAAAAGTTGCCGGTTGAATCCCTTGTAAACTTTGTTGAACGGTTCAAAAACAGTAGTGATCAGACGAATGCGCATATATAGAGGGAAATTTCAAAAAAAGAATACTTTGAAAAAACAAAGAATAATATATGAATGAAAACATTGAAAAGAAAAAAAAGTTGGGGATGAAGGAAATTATTTACGATGCCCCATGGGTCTGAAATCCTCATATCCCTGAAGGCAGGTTGATAAACCAAACATTTTGGTAATAATTACCCGTTTTTAGTTTTCCTGCTACCAATAATTCGCCACGCTTCTTTTATTCAAACGAAATAAAGTTCGTCAGTCCACAGATGACTTTTCCTATCCAAATCATCAAAAGATTCTGTAAAAAAAGCGATCATTTAAAGAGTAATAAAGGAATACTGCTGTTAGATATCAATTTTTTGGTAAGACCTGATTTGAAAAGTCTTTGCAGTAAATTTCTTTTTTTACTGGATAAAGAGATGATATCGATCTTTTGCTGTTCGCAGAATTTTTCGAGGTTGGCTACCTGATCATCTCCTTTTAAGAAGTGTGTTTCAATCTGAATTTTTTCATGAATTCGTTTAAAATAATCTTTCAATGAATTCATTTTGGAATTCAACAGTTTATCTTCTGCATCTTTGGAAACGTGGACGCAGAAAATTTTCACATTCAGTGCCGTTACAATGGAGAGAAGTCTTCTGATGGCAACATAGTCGGACTCATCAAAGCGGGTGGCATAAACAATATTGTTCACATCATTAAAACTGGAAGGTCTGGTTTTTTCGGGGATGGCCAGAACGGGCACCCTTGTTTTATCCAAGACCCTGTATACAACACTTCCGATAATATCGCTCTGTTTCTCGCCTTTACCTTTGGTACCCATCACAATAATACCCGGTTTGTAGGCAGCTGCCATAGATGCTACTTCATCTTCAACAATCCCTTCGCGCAAAGAATAGCTGATTTTGATATCGCCCATTCCTTTTTCTGATGCTGTTTTTTTTATTCTGGCAACAAATTCGGTAAGTTTTTCCTTGGCCTGGTTTTCCAACTCTCGCAGATTGATATCCATATCTACCTGTATAGAGTAAGCGTCAGTAATAGGCACAAGGTCAACGATAGGCGCATAAAAAACATGCAGGATCTTCAGGTCGGCATCATATTTTTTAGCCAGCTCCAGTGCATACAAACAGGCATTTTCCGAAAATTCAGAAAAATCAACCGGTACCAGTACCCTTCTGAGTTTTTTAATGTCCTTCTTTTCCTTTTGCTCCTGTTCTGCTTTCATCTCGGTAATGATGCGAAGTGCTTTTTCTACATCCGACTCTTTTATTTGTAACTTAACACCTTCGGAAACTGCCCCCTGCAATAAATTCACATTTTTAAGGAAACATTCAATCCCGGCGTTTTCCAATTTTGCCTTTAAAATTTCTGCTGATGTATAATGATCAGTTGCCAATGTAACCAAACGCTCTTCCATAACTTATATATTTTTATTTGAAGACATGATAACTATTTTAGACGCTAAATATACAAAAAAATATGCTCTGCTCCAATATCAATAAGCAAAATCAACAGGTATATTTAAACAGAAATAACAGATCAAACCTGTCTAAATATATTGTTTAGGAAACATGGGAGAACGGAAAATTTCAGCAAACAAAACAATTTGTATTAAATTTGCCCTCAGCAAAAACTACAGGCAATAAAACACAGGTTTTTGTTGAGTTCTATAAACAAAAAACTTTGTTAAAATCTCATAGTGAGTTTTTTATGGAAAATTATTATTTTTTTATGCTGGTTTTGCGATTTTTCATGAAATAGTCAATGAGGTATAATTCTAAGATACAAAACAATACAATAAACACTTTTTCTACAACAATAAATGAGTCCGGAATAAAAAGTTATAGTACACTAATTTCATGAATGACCAAGAACTTAATAGTCTGATATTTAGATTTATGACAAATATAAAAAAGAACACAAACATCTAAAAACAAATTTTCAGACCAGACTTATAAATCAATCAAGTATATATAATAGCTATTCACCTTCCACCAAATGAAAAATACACCCTTATTCAAATCCAGATCCATAAGCTTATTCGCACTACTTTTATTTGCAACATCTATGCACCTTTTTGCCAGCGATGATTGGGAAACCTGGTACGAAAAACACGATAAGAATGAAACTCCCACATACGATGAAACCATCAGATATGCAAAAAAACTGGAAGATAATTCACCATACATTCATTATAGTATTATGGGAAAAAGTCACAGAAAGAAAGACATTCCCCTTTTGATCCTGGACATGAATGGTAATTTTAATCCCGAGGCAGTGCACAACTCAGGGAATAAGGTATTGCTTGTAAATGCCGCCATACATCCCGGAGAACCAGTGGGAAAAGATGCAGGATTGATGCTTTTCCGCGATATTGCCATCAAAAACATGCATCATCAGATCATGGATGATATAACATTGCTTTTTATTCCCATCATGAATGTGGATGGTCATGAGCGGTTTGGTCCCTACAACAGGATCAACCAGGATGGTCCACGTGAAATGGGATGGAGAACCAATGCCATAAACTTAAACCTTAACAGGGATTTCCTGAAAGCCGATTCGGATGAGGTGAGGGCGTTACTCGACCTTTGGCGACTATGGAATCCGGATTTTTTTATCGATACCCACTCCACCAACGGAGGGGATTACCAGTATGCCATGACGTATGCCACCGGAACCAACAAGGAAAATATGTATGAGGAACTCGCAGCCTGGGTGCAAGACACCTATCTGACAGAAGTAGAAGAAAAAATGGAAAATGATGGTTTTCCTGTTTTTCCTTACGTTACATACAAATCATGGCACGACCCGCGCAGTGGACTGAGGAGCGGAGTGGGAAACCCCATGTATTCAACTTCTTATGCCAACTACCGCAACCGACCCGGGTTACTGCTCGAAACACATATGCTGAAGCCATATAAAATAAGGGTTGAATCTACGTATCGTATGCTGGTAAATACGATTGATGTATTGCACCACGACCAGTCTCTGCGGAAAATTGTTGACAGGGCAGATAAATTTACGGCTTCCAATGATTTTTTGACCAAAGATTTTCCGCTATCATTCGAAATGATCAACGACTCCATCATGGTAGACTTTTTGGGTGTTGAATATAAAAAAATAAAAAGCGACCTTACCGGTGGCGATTGGTTTGTATATGATTCTGACAAACCCGCGGAATATCAGATCGCCTGGTTTAATCAACACAAACCCAACCTGACGGTAAAATTACCTGAATTCTATATTGTTCCGGTTGAAAATGAAGATGTTATCGAAAGATTGAAAGTACATGGGGTTGAAATGATGGAATTGGCTGATGACAAAAACATACAAGTGGAATCGTACAAGTTTTCGGATGTATCACTATCCGGTTTTTCCAGGGAGGGAAGACAAACGGCGTCATTTCAAACAGAGAGTATTTCAGAAACAAGAACTTATCCGAAAGGTTCAGTGATTATCCCTATGAACCAGTCCGGTGCAAGACTGGTTGCTATGGCACTCGAACCCATGGCATACGGTTCGTATGCCTACTGGGGATTTTTCAATGCAATATTCGAAAGGGTTGAATACTTTGAAAGTTACACGATGGAGCAAATGGCGCGCGAAATGATAGAGGAAGATCCCTCTTTAAAGCAAAGACTTGATCAGGAAATACTTCAAAACCCCGATATGGCAGAAAATCCTTATGCTATACTTACCTGGTTTTATAAACAAACGCCCTACTATGACCAACAACATAACATCTATCCTGTTGGACGTATCATGACCACCGATGATCTGTATCCGGATATATCTGTTAACAACTGAGCAGCAGCATTATATTAAAGGTATCTGGTTCCGATATTTTTTTCCTTTGAAACATAAAGAGCATTATCATATATTAATAACAGATAAAAAGATTGGAAGCACAGCGGAGAATTCTATCGAAACTGGCTTCCAATCTTGTTTTTTGAACGATTAAGGTAGTTCTCCTGGTCATCAACATTCGCCAGATCATTAAAAATGCATTTTACAGCGATCAACGCATCACAAAGCGGATTCCACCGCGTGCACCGATCCACCATTTTGCCTGGTAATCATCCCAGGTGTTTTCATACATTTCCCAGCTGTACAGATCCTGAAGACCTGCATCCTGCTCTGTAATATGATTGTAAAGTACAGCACCAGCAAATAATTCCAGTTTTTGAGCAAGACGATAACCGAACTGAAGTCTCAATTCATTTACAAGGTTGGTTTCATCGTATTCAAACCATTTGGCATCTTCATAAATTTGTGAACTGTGCAACTCAATTTGCATAGAGGATTTTTCGGTGAAGGATATATGGGTACCCACGCCATATCCAAAAGAACCGAACTGGTTATCCACAAAAGGTTTAACGCCCACAGAAAAGATATTGTAAAACAATGGTACACCAATTTTATAGGAAACATTGGCAAACATAACATCAGAAACCGCTAATTCCCACTGACGTAATCCCCCTTTTTTCACAATACTTAGAAATCCTACGGGTACACCGGTAATGGTATCAGCAATATTTATGAATCCGAGTTGAATACCATCCACTTTTTTGGCAACATTTAAAAAACCCGACATTTGAATACCAGCAAGATCGCCGGCAGTATTCATAAAGCCTGCACCCTGAATACCGGTGGTGTATCCGCCCGCAATGTTGGCAAAACCAGCCAGTGAAATACCGGCAAAATTGTTGCGCGTTACATTCATAAATCCCGCTGTGGTAATACCTTCTGTATTTCCATTGGATATGTTCATAAATCCGGCAAAAGCCATTCCCTGGTAGTCATCCTTTACAATATTGCCAAAACCCGCACCAGTAAGTCCGCTATGTCTTCCATTGACTACATTTAAAAAACCTGCCCCTACCAGTCCATCATGGGTTCCGTTTACAATGTTCATGAATCCTGCTCCCTGCAAACCTTCAAAATTTCCGTTAACAACATTCATAAACCCTGCTCCCTGGAAACCCTTGGTATATCCCTGGACGAAATTTCCGAATCCTGCCATCTGAAAACCATCTACATTGCCTTTATTGATATTCATAAAGCCGGCCATTTCCAAACCTTCTACTCCTCCATTGATTCCTCCAAAAAGATTAATGCTGTATTTATACCTGTATTGCAAAGCATGAACCCCGTCGGTACCCAAAAACGGAAACAAACTTACCTGAATTGTTTTGGTTGGTTTTTCTGATTCCTGCGCTCTGCTGATGTTAGGTAAAACCAGCAGTAAAGTCATTAGTAATAATGTGATTTTTCTTGTTTTCATGATCATTGTAACTTTTATAAGATTTTGAATAAAATGAATATTGATTTTGTTAACATACTTAATTGAAATATCACAATTTATGAATTTATGATATGACTAAAGACATCCAAACAAACTCCAAACCAAAATTATCAATGAACACATATTCAGAATATTATAAATTAACAAGCAGATTGGGTTATATTTAAACGTACGTATTTGAACACATATGTGTACGTTTACATACAGGTATATCTAATTTGTTGATGAGATTAAAACCGATTACTAATTTGTTGGGTAGGGTTAATAAATCATGGGTGTATATTTCAGTACTATTGGTACAAGTCAGACAATCAGGATTCGGGAATCCATTGAGGACAAAATATATTCAATCAGGTTAAGAAGAAAAATCAGATGAGTTTCAGTTTCTGAATTAATTGCATAAAATCCTCACTGCTAACAGGTTTGGTAAGATATTCATCCATCCCTTTTTCCATGTATTTTTTGCGGTCGCCTTCCAGTGCATTGGCACTAAGTCCAACCACAGGCGGTAAATCAGGATACCGTTCTTTTAAAATGGATGTGGCTGTAACCCCAT
>Ga0102941_1001152_pt1 | contig 12351 bp, 5 predicted proteins | sample SalPonR2_C_D2_MG_FD_79281 | JGI IMG/M metagenome (GOLD analysis project Ga0102941, IMG submission 79281) | Salt pond soil microbial communities from South San Francisco under conditions of wetland restoration - Salt Pond MetaG R2_C_D2_MG | ecosystem: Environmental > Aquatic > Marine > Intertidal... | reverse complement strand
TTATACCCAGATCATTTGTTGGCGAATGGGCTGAATAACCCATATGGTTATCGCTGGCGGTAAGACCCCAGCAATCGGCTGAATACCCTTTGTAATTGTTCGGATTTATTTCGCAGTGTTTTTGGTTGATTCGTGTGTGATTTACGTTTTGAGTCCAGTAGCAGGTATATTGGTCTTTTAATCCCCGGGGGTCTAAGCCGAGGAAAGAGTAATGACTGAAAAACAAGGGGCCTCCGTAATCATATCCCAAAGGCAATTCAGTTTCATAATATTCATTACCATTGATAAAGTGTGGCGAATTCTTCCATCCCTGCACATATACATCTTCTGACACCGGATTTGTAGGAGAAGATGCAGCAAGTATATAAGCGATAAGACATTCATTCCACCCTTTGACCGGATGATTCATTTCCCATTGGTAATCGGGCGACCAGTGCCAGAATAGTTGGTTTTGCCCATTGGTGTAAAACTCCCAATCAATCTCATGCCAGAGTTTGGTAATGGTTTTTCTCAGGTAATTTTCAGCAGGATTGTTTTTATCAAAAAACTCTCTTGCTGTAAGCAGGCCTTGCACAAGGAAGGCTGTTTCTACAATATCACCGCCGTTGTCTTTGGCACTAAATGCTTTTGTTTTACCGGTAGATCCGTAGTACCAGTGCGACCAGGCTCCTTGATAGCGTTGACAGGTATCAAGAAAATTAACCATTTGGGTTAATTGCAAAAGAGCGTTTTCCCGCGAAATAAATTCTCTTTGAACACCAGCGATGATGGCCATGATGCCAAATCCTGTTCCACCTGTAGTCACCACATCATTGGAATAATTCCTTACGTCGCTGCGCTCAACGGCCATGCCAGATAATGGATGGGCAAAATCGGTGAAATAACGGAGGGTTTGCCTCTGCACTTCATCCAGGAGTAATTCGTCTGAGAGCTGATTTTTCGGTTGCAGGTTTGAGCAACTGTAAGCAAAAACCAGCAGCAGGATCAGCCATTTGTATTTTAAAGAATTCTTTCGATACCTGTACATGAATCAAATCATTTGGGTGTGTGGTTTTCTGAAATTATTCAGGATGAGCAGATTTATCAGAAAACTGTTTTTTGTATAAAAAATATGTTGCTTCTCTTTTCCTGATAGCATAAAAATGTTTGACCTGTCACTCACTTATTTTGATCATCTTTTTTGTGTAGCGCGTTAAAGAAGATTGCTTTTCAGGAAAAAATTCCGAAATAAATAAAAGTAATTGCATCATATGTAGTATGTTTTTATTGTCGGATTAGTTTTTTTACGGTTCTGTTTTGTCCATCTGATAGGGTTACAAAATAAACTCCCTTTTTCAAGGAGCTGATATTCAATTGAGTGACTTCACTGTTTGATGTTTGCGCCATGAGTTCTTTTCCTGAAACATCAGATATACTGATATTTACACCTGCTTTGGAAACGATGGTTACTTTTTGAGAAGCCGGGTTGGGATACATTTTAAAAGGTTCAGATAACAAAAAGTTATCAATACTGGTATTTCCCATGCTAAAGCCAACAAGATCAATAAATACTGTACCCGAAAGGGGTGTTGTTACCTCTTTATCAAAAACCAGATCGATTCGTTGTATCTTACTCATGTCGGGTAGGTCATTTGCCCAGTCCATGGTGTTGAATTCACTGATGGGTATGCTGATCCATTGCCATTCTTCTGTTGCATCAGTATAGAAATAGCCTGCTCCGTTGGTTCCCTGAATTCCGGAGGTGTCAAAAAACTGAATTTTTAACCCTGAAGTGTTCCCCTGGGCACGCATAACTAAAACTATATGGGTATATTCGCTGATATCAGCAGAGGGATATGCCCACATCCAGTAAGATGTAAAATCTTCGACCAGGTTCAAATTGTAGTTGAGTTGAAGGACAGTTCCTCCATGTTCACCTTGTCCTTGTATGTCTTCAGCGGTGAGGCTTCCGGAAGCCCATCCCGGGACTTCGCGAAAACCTTCCACGTTGGTATAATCCATACCACCTTCAGAGATGGTGAAATCGCTGTAGACAAAGACATCAGTATTCTGGTTGCCAAAACCTGTAAGGGCAATTTCTTCGTTTAATATATGCAGTGTTGCAATGTTTTCTCCTGTTTGCCCGGGAGCAAAAGAAACCTCGATTTTTGTTTCTTCAAAAGGGCCTAATTCAATGGTATTTTGAATATTTACGAGGATAAATGCATCCTCAAACTCTCCGCTGATGAAAATATCTTCGGGTTGTAGCAGAAGATTACCCCCTCCCGCATTTCTGATAACAAAAGGAGCAGGTTCGGAAACGCTGCCAATGCTTTGTGATCCAAACCCGTATGAATCTGGTTCTGTATCCGGAATGGGTTCTTCTGGCAGCGGTTTCAGTTCAATGTCGTCTATATCCCATTGAGTAATATTATCGGAAATGCCATCAAAAATCCAGGCCAGTTGAATTGTGTCATTGGTTTCCCAGTGAAGTTGTTTGGTAAGAAGTGTTGTGATCATTTCAGGATCAATGCTCGAAGGATCTTCCCATTGATGTAAAATTGTTTCTGTATCACCTGCTTTTATAATTACTTTCAGTATATAGTTTCCTGGGCTGGCAAAATCATTTACCCTGTGGCGGAAGGTGAGAATAAGTGAATCTTTTGTGCCGGGAACGATGGGTGGGGAAAATAGGATAAATTGCCCTTGTGTTTCAGGTTGCCACCAAAAAACCATTTCCGGGGCTTGTCCACCAGCGTTGGATGCATTAAAAACACCCCAATTGATAGCGCTTCGTGTCCATCCCAGTGGAATTTCTCCACCTGTTACACCTGTAAAATCTTCTTTCCACGGAAAAGAAGTAACAGCAGGATCGTAGGATTCTCCCTTGATTACGGCATTTTTGCCGGGCGTTACCAGTGTGGTTGTTTTTGTCCCTGTTGTAAGGGGTTGGAAAATAACGGATACCAATGCGGTTTCTCCATGTCCGAGATCAACATCACCGGAAAGATTATTCAGCAAAAATTCCTCTTTATCATCACCATCCAGAAAAATATCTGCAGGAGAAAGGGAGAGCACCCCTCCACCTGTATTTTGCAGGACAAATGTTTGGGGATCTGATGTATTGTTGATCTGTTGAGGTTCGAAGACATGTAGCAAAGGATCTGTTTTTAATGCTGGTCCTGCTTCCAGCATAATATCATCCATTGCCCAATGGTTGATGTGTGAGGTATTTCCTTCAAAAATCCAGGCAATCTGAACAATTTCGGCACCAATGCCGTGTTGCTCACTGTTGATCTGTATCGAATACCCACCCTCTGGTATTTGTTCTGGGTAGTTCCACTCCTCGATGATATATTCTTGATTTTCAGCAATGGCTGCAAGTTTTAAGGTAGCAGATTCGCTAATATTATTGTAACTGACTGCTTGCGTGAAAGAAAGAACCATACTATCCAGTCCTGATGTGTTGATATGAGGTGTTTTCAATGAAAAAATACCTTCCTCCTGCTGGTCTGGAGTGAAAATCATTTCGGGAGCATCGCCTCCTGCCAGATCAGATATCTCTATTCCCCATAAATCGCTGTCTGATTCCCATCCGGTAGGCATATTAACAGCGCCTGTAAAATCCTGCGTCCATGGAAAATCAAAGATGGTAGCATCAAAGCTTTCCCCGGAAAGGGGAATTTCAATCTCTTTAATTTTCAGGAATGCATCAAAACTTCCTGTTGTAAAAGGAGTGAACTGCACTCCCAGATTTGTGTTTTCACCTGGTTGAAGTGATATGGTTTCCGGAATGTTGTTCAACATAAATGCATCTGCATCTGATTTGATATTGAAAGATGCTTTTACAGCAAAGTGGTCAGATCCGTAAACGCCGTTTTCAGTTGGTTCGTCAAGGAAGATCTCAGCAGAAAGGGGTTGTAGCAGTGTATTACTTTCCGTAAGAAAAAAGATGTAATCAATGCGCCTTTGCTGGTGACCGAGGTGATAATTGAGTGTACTGTGTTCCGGATCTAAATGATTTTGATGAAAAATTGGATACACATCTGTGAAATCTTCGTACATGATATTCATTTCCTGCCAGTCGGGGTTTGCGTTGTAGTCGCCCGTAACAAAGACAAACTGGTTGTCAGATGTTTGTTCGATAAGATCAAGCAGGTCAATCATTTGCTCCTCTCTGATCTGGTCGTTGACGGCGGTATTGTGCAGATGAGTATTATAGAAATCAATGATATTACCTTCTATATTAATTTTGGCATGTGTAGCGTTGCGGTAGTCATTAAGGGGTTGTAATGCGCGCCAGTTTGTTTCCTCGAAGGGATATCGCGAAATGATGGCATTTCCAAAACGAGTGTCGTCTTCGGGGCCATCTACTGATGCAAAGTAATAGTAATAGCCTAAAGAATCGGCTATGGTTTTTGCCTGATTATCGAGATTGGGTCTTTGAATCACCTCTTGCAAACCGATAATGTCCGGGTTTTCTTCTCTGATCTGGCTGAGGATATGATTGAGCCTCAGTGTCCAATTCTGATTGTCGAACCAAATGTTGTATGTCATGATCGTTAGGTTGATGCTTTGCGCCTGTGATGCCTGAATGTTGATCTGTTCCGGATCAATGGATTCTGTTTCTGATCCCATATTGGTAATGGTAAAGGTCGCCTCCTCAGATACCGTACCGTTTTGCCGGGGTGAGAACTGATAATTGTCTGGATCTGCCTCCAATTGTGCCATTAAGTTGGTGATCCAGAATAAAGATAAAAAAAGTGTATAAATGATATAATAGTGAAATTTCATAGATATAATTTTGACTAATTTATTTTTATAATATTAGTTTTATCGCTTGCTTTTGTCAGGAATCAGGTTTCACGGCAGAATTTCATTTACCTGATCAGGGTTCTTCGTAAAAAAATCCCAATTTATCAAGTCCCCGGTTCACTTCCTCATTTTTCATGAAAATATTCCAGATCAGGCCAGAGCGATAGTTTTCAATCATTACCACTATAGGTCCCTGATCAATAGCCAGATAGCTGGAAGCAAACCAATCAAGTTCAAGGTTAAAAGCATCTTTAAAACCATAGCTACCCCAAAGGTCGTCATGGAGGTAATAGTAAAAAGTTCTGAGCGCTTTCTTGCTTTCCTCAGGAGTATAGGGCATAGAAGAAAGTGCCGCGGTGGGTGTAATGGTTCCATTATCATTCCCATAATAACCAAAAGGGGCATGTGCCTGGTATCCCACAACAGGATCATCGCTGGCAGTCAGGCCCCAGAGTGAGTCACTGTAGTGGCAGAAATTTTCCGGATTGACGAGGGCATAGTTATAATGGATAAGAGAATGAACCCTGTTTTGCTCCCAGTAATCAGCATAGGTATCATGAAGTCCTCTGGGATCGAGCCCCAAAAATGAGTAATGAGCAAAAAATAAAGGACCACCAAAATTGGTACCCAGGGGCAGTTGCAAGTTATAAAAAGTGCCCCCGTTTGCCATGTTTCCTCCTGATGCCCATCCCTGATGATAAACTTCTGGTTCGATGGGGTAGGTGGGTGAGGAGGCGGCGAGCACGTACACGATCATGGATTCATTCCACCCTTTGATCTGCATGTTCATATCAAAACCATAATTGGGTGACCAGTGCCAGAATAGAGTATTTTGTCCTTGTGTATACCATTGCCAGTTTACACCGTGCCATAAGGTATCCACCAGGTTTCTGAGAGAATCTTCAAGGGGTGTGTTTTGGTCAAAATATTCTCTTGCAGCGATGAGTCCCTGCACCAGAAAAGCTGTTTCAACAAGGTCTCCACCGTTGTCTTTTTCGCTGAAAGGCAGGGCGTTGCCTGTAGTACCATCTATCCAGTGCGACCATGCACCGTGAAAACGATCTGCATTGTATAAAAAATTTCCGATTTTGAGCATCCTTTGAAGGAATTCCTCTCGTTGGATAAATCCACGCTCTGCGCCAGCGATCATGGCCATAATGCCAAATCCTGTTCCTCCTGTGGTTACCAAATTCCCGGAAGTATTACGTTCCCGTGCCATGCCCGATTGGGGTTCGGCAAAGTCCCAGAAATATTTTAGAGTTTGTCGTTGAACCAGGTCGAGCAGTTCATCTTCCGAAATTTCTTGTTCAATGTCTCGTGTCAGAGGAGGGCACCGGTCGTTTGTACCTGTTGTATCCCCGCCATAGGGGTATAAGTCGCTATTATTTTCTTCAGAACAACCACCGGAGAAGAGCAATGTAAACAGAAAAACTGAGATGATATAAGGTATTGACTTGTTCATATGTTAGGATATTATGTTTAATAGTTGTTTGCTTTTTACAGGAGCATCTTTTTAAATAACTCTTTGGCCATGTATTGTAAGAGATATCTTTATCCTGGATATTGTTTCATTCGATCATCATTCAGATTCACCTTTGGCAAGATGACAGGCAAAATAACTTTATAAAGATTGTATCTGATGTTCTGGGTTAGGTTGCCGCAGGGGGGAATGAATTTTGGTTGGGTATCTTTGTTGTTATCGAAAAAGTAGCCAGATATTCTGGTATTTATGATACAAATTTTCTTTGTCTGTGATGCCCCTTGAAGGATGTTGACATATTCCAGGGGTAGATCATTGCACTTGTTGGCATAATCATGATTTTGCATGACTTTATGCTTACCCTGTAAAATAGGGATAGATGATAGCAAAAGGACAAAAACGAATAAGGTACGTAATTTTTTCTTCATGTGTTTTGATATTGAATTACGTATTAAATTTCAGAAAACAGCGAGACGACAGGGTAAATCTTTCGCGTTTTTCTTTCCGATTTACATCCGTTAAGGATGTTGGATTTCTTTGACGATCATTTGTTGTTTATTATACAGATGATACGATGTCAGAAATGAATTCAAAGTTTTAGATGAACAGTCTGATATATGAAAATTGTGAAAGGAAGAAACAGCAACAATGATATCAGGTTTTGTAACATTTAAATTTTGTAGTATAAATGTAGGAAAAGCTTTTTGCAAACACGACTTTCGATCCTTTACTTTGTTTTCACAGTTTCTTTTTGGGGGTTTCACTGTACCTTCTCAATACTTTCGCAATAATATTTAAATGGTACTTAAAGAGCAAGTTGTGAGTTTTAAACGGGAACAAAATCATGATAAGGAAAGGAAGGTATTGTCACCATATACAGGCACCATACAACTACAAAAAAATTGTTTTGCTGATCATTGGGTCTGATCTTGGGAATGGGGATGAATGAATGATTTTTATGCAATGTGTTTTTTTTATTCTGGGTATACGTTCGGATGTTTATTCCTGAAATGAATATCAGTATTGTTAGCAGAAAAGTGTCATCTGAAACAAGTATAAGGGTTGAAGTGTTTGAATGATCTATCTGTGGATTGTCAGGAAGTTAAACTCAATTCCTGTTCCATAAGAAATTCCACCAGGTTTTCATCGTGTTGTAGTTTGAGTTTTTTCCTGAGCCGGTGTCTGCTGATCTCAACACCACGTGTTGAAATGTTTAGCATCTGGGCGATTTCTTTGGTGTTGAAGTTCATGCGCAGGTAAGAGCAAAGGCGAAGATCGTTGGGAGTTAGTGCAGGGTATTTCTCTTTAAGTGCTTTAAAAAATCCTTGTTGTGATAATTTCAGGTTTTTGATGGCGTTTTCCCATTCCACACTTTGGGTTCCCAGTCCCTGATGGATGATGCGTTCAATACTTTTTATATGTTTTACAGGGTATTTTGAAGACTGTTCTTTGAGGGCGATAATCTGTTTTTTCAGGTCATTAAGTATCTGGTCTTTTAGCAAAAGATGTCGCATGGTAAGCATGAGTTCATAACTTTTGTAGTCAAGTTCTTTTTCCATTTTGCTTTGTTTTACCTCCATTGCCACCAATTCTTTTTGGCGGTCGATCTCAAAGCGGAAAAATTTAATGATTGCCCATATCAGCGCAAAAAAAGTTAATAAATATACAATGATTGCTGTATTGGAGATATACCATGGTTTGGCAATTACAAAAGGCAAAGATATCACTTCATGGTTGTTGTCTTTAATTTCAAGGGTGTATCTGCCATGGTTGATATCAGGGTATGTAAAATGGTCGGTGGTGGTTATTTGCCACGATTCCTCCAGTTCGCGGATACGATACTGATAATTATTTGAAGGATTTTCAGAGAAGGAAGCATTGGAGAACCTGACCAGGAGATTGTTTTTACTCCAGGGAATCTTTGTTGTTGGTGTTTCTTTGAAAAATTGCAAAGTGTCTTTTTTTCCATAGAAAGTAATGCTTTGGAAATTTAATCTGGAAGTGATTTTTCTTGCATCATGAAAAGCGAGGTTGTAGGCATCAAAATGCTGAGGATTTGGGAATAGAAAAATCTGGTCATTCATGTGCACAGGTTGAATCTTTCTTTGTGGTAATCTAATGTTTTCCTGGTTGATCTCATATCTTTTCCGGGCATTGAAATCTCTGGCAATGTCAAAAAGAGCAATTTTCTTTTCTTTTATGAACCAATATTGATTTTCAAGATGGGGCACAATATGCCATGAATTTTTGTAATCACCTATATTTGCGGTAAGTGCATCAAATTTCACGATCTCGTTTCTCACAAAATCGTAGGTATAGATGTTTTCGGAGGTGGAAAAGACCACTCTGTTGTTGATTTTTGACACTCTTACATTGAAATTGTTCTGAGCAGTTTTGGGAAAATGATCAACGCTTACTGCATCATAGAGATCTTTTGACAATTCAATTTTATAAATTCCTTTTTGATGGTGAGATGCCCACAGATAACCAAGATAATCGACTTCAAGATAGCGTGTGGGTTCGGCATAGTTGCTGATCTTGTTGCGAAACGTCCATTTCCCGTTTGAATTCTTTTCAAAAACAATTATTCCGGTATATGTGCCAGCCAGCAGGTAACCATTGTGGGTTACATATGCCCATCCTCCTGTAATATCTGAGATTTGTCGCATCTGGTTTGCTTCCACCACAAACGTTCCTTCATTATGGCCGCAAATGATTTGATCATCCAATTGTTCCAGCGTCCATACCTGTCCTTTGCTACCCTCAATAAATTCAGGTTTTTCGAAAAGAAACATATTTTTTCTGGGTTCTATTTTTGCTCTGAAGAGTCCGTGATTGGTGCCAATATATAAGTACCCTCGATGAACAAGCAAGGTGTAAATTGTTCCCAGGTTTCCGTTTCGTGTTTTATAATGTGTAAAAGGATTCAGCAGGTCGATATAATTGATTCCTTCGTCAAGGCCGGTCCACAAACCCAATTCATTATCCATGAAAAGAGAGAGCACAGTATTGTTTTTCATCCCATTAAGAGTATTGTAATATCTTTGTATATTGCCTTTTTTATCGGCAATGATTACACCATTGAGTATAGAACCAAATACATAGGAAGTGTCGCTGATTTGCAATGCATTATTACAATTATAATTCATCAGGAATTTTGTTGCCTGTGAATCAAAAAATGAAAAAGATTCTCCATCGAAGAGATATATACCGGAATTGTTGGTGCAGATCAACCATTGGTCTTCCTGGTAAGGAATGATGGCATGTATTTTTTTGCTGTTGAATATCTCACTTCCTTCAATAGGAATAAATTCATTTTGTTTAAAGTAAAACAGTCCATCGTTGATGATCTGAACCACAAAATCATCCTTTACCTGGTGCAGGAAAAGCATGGTATAGGGAGCTTTAATTTTCTCAACTTTCTCAAAATCATAAACGTAAATAGTAGTAAAAGATTGAAAAAATACTTTATCTTCTGCTGCATAGATTTTCCATATCTCATCATTACTCTCCATTGGGCATAGCGATAGTAAAGAGTTGTAATGGAGATTTCCGTTTTCGTTGTACTGCCAGTATCCGTATTCTTCAAATGAACCGGTGAAAACTTTTCCTGTTTGGTGAGCAGAAACTGCTCTTACCGCAATGTCGCCAGGGAGTTTGTTGTTTTTAAATTCAATACCGTTATACTCGATAAGTCCTTCTGAGTTGGCAAAAAACATAAATGAGGTTTGCGGGCACTGACTGATTGACCAGTTTTGGTTTCGCAGAGAAAATTCATTCTCGAGCCAGGGGAGTAAAATGGTATTTTCCTGCAGCATGCCAAAGGCATTGGCTAAGAATCCTGAAAAGAAGAAAATAAAAAGGAGTATATATTTTTTTTGTTTCCTCATAGGTTTGTCCATTCTGGTCAGGTGTTCATGTTTAATCTTGTAAATGAACCTTCCTGCCTCTTTTACCTTAAGCTTTCATACAAGTTATTGTCGGTTAAAATGTTATCTCTGGTTTTTATTCATTTTGGTTTTCAACCATCAACGATATCAGTTGATCAAACACATAACCACTTTTTTCAGCGAATCCGGTTCTTTGAAGATAGAGCAAAATCTCCTTTTCAATCTTTTCACTGATCGAATTGTTGTGTTGCTGGTCGGTTTCATTTTCTATCGTATCTGACAAAAATACTTTCTGAATATTTAGCGTAAATATCCACTTTATGAGTTCTTCAAAACTTTCTTTGCTGAAGTATTTGACACCTTTATATTCGTTGACCCCGATAAAATCCTGAGTGGTTTTTAACTGCATAAAAACAAGCAGTTTTTTATGCTTACTAAGGTTTGTTGTGGTGCTTACTTTATCTGGTTGTTCTTTTTCCGAAGGATCCTTTATTTCAAATTCTGATTGCTGATCATTTTTTTTGTTCGTTTCTGTTTGCGAAGGATTTAATCCTTCATAAGAGAGTAGAATCCTGATCAGATTCATATCTTTTTGTTTTCCTGGTTTTCCCTTCCCTGTTTTTGCCAGAATTTTTTCGAGCGGCCAATCCAGCAGTAGTTTACCGAACAAAAAAGTTTCGCTATCAGTTTGATCAAGTTTTGCAGTTGACTGGAGGGTAAGCAGCGCCAGCATCATGATGGCATTTTCCCTGTATGTTGTTTTGCTTCCCGTTGTCAGAAGATTATCGAGAGAAGAAGTGCCTGCTTTTTGGAGCACTTTTGCAATCATGTGTTCATTATTTTTTACAAAGTCAAATGTTCTTTCCACTGATTTTACCTTTTGTACAAAATGTGCACTTGTTTTTTCGGTGTCTACTTCGAGTTTTGTATGATCACCTTCCACAACTTTTGCCACCAGGTTTTTAAAGCGGCTTTTCATTAAAGTATATCCCAATTTCTCTGCTTTACTTCTGCGCTCGTTCAACACATTATTGATCACAAAGTCAATTATATCATCATGAAAAACTGCTTCCATAGCAAAGTGCAAAGGTTCCATGAGCATCTCTTTTCTTACTTTATCGATCGACCGGATACCGTTTCCGGCAATTTTCCAGTACAGTTTGCTGATCTGCCCATCGGCATCATACAATTCCTGAAAGTCCCAGAAAATGCGGTATTCAAATCCTTGTAATTCCCATTGGAAACCATTTTGATGAATCTCTTGTCCGGTTTTCAAATATTCCAATCCAGAAAAATGCTCTGTGAAAAGGTAATAAACATTCGGGTCATCTTTGATATGGAGAGCTTGCGCCAGGCTTACGCTGAGAGTTTCTTTCCCGTTTGAGGTACGTGTAAGTTTGGGGGCAGAAAACTGAATTTTTCCCTGCGCTTTTTCGTATTTATTATTATAAAGTACCAGTGCTTTTTCTTGGCGGAAAACATTGGTATAAGCGAACACATTTTCGTTGATATTGCCATAATAATCAAGGAAGTCGAAAATACTGAACTGATTTACTTCGCTGAAGAGGTATCTTTTTTGTGTTAGGGGAAAAATTTGCTTTTCATGTTTTTCTATGAGCCATTGCTCCGGATCTTCATTATAGTATGCGCGCTGATATTCCATGCCATATTTTTCATGATACCCTTCAATCAGTCCGTGAGCAAACATGGGTAATCCAGGCAGGGTACACATAAGTACACATATACCAAAGTACTTGTCGCCGGTACCAAACTGGCTTACAGCGGTTTCTTCGTCGGGGTTGCTCATAAAATTCACATATCGTTTGAGTATTTCGGGTTCAAACTCAAGTGTGTTAGTGATCAGATCACGGTATTTTTCATTCTCTTCGTTTTTAAGCATATGCATAAAGGCAGAGTTGTAGACTCTGTGCATACCCAGTGTGCGCACAAAATAACCCTCCATAAACCAGAAAGCTTCGGCCAGCAGCAAAGTTTCCGGCATTTGTTCGTTCATTCTGTCAACCACTTCGCGCCAGAATTCAACAGGAAAAAGTTCATCGAACTGTTTTTTGCTCAAGGCATAATCAGCCCTGGAGGGTATGTCGCCACCCGACCCCGGTCTTGGGTACCAGAGTCGCGAAAAATGTTTTTTTGCCAGTGTCATGGCAGCATCAAACCGTATGATAG
>Ga0102941_1001151_pt1 | contig 12352 bp, 12 predicted proteins | sample SalPonR2_C_D2_MG_FD_79281 | JGI IMG/M metagenome (GOLD analysis project Ga0102941, IMG submission 79281) | Salt pond soil microbial communities from South San Francisco under conditions of wetland restoration - Salt Pond MetaG R2_C_D2_MG | ecosystem: Environmental > Aquatic > Marine > Intertidal... | reverse complement strand
GTATTTTTTTGCCAATAAATATAACAAATATTTTATTACTTATCTTATTGGTATATTTAACAGGTGGTCTCCATCTTGATGGTTTTATAGATTCCATTGATGGTTTATTTAGCTCCCGTAAAAAAGATAAAATTTTAGAAATAATGCATGATAGTCTAATAGGTTCATTTGGAGCAATAGCAGTTATTTTATTATTTTTATTGAAATTTAATTTATTTTTAGAATTTAGTGGTGAATTTAGAAAACCTGCCCTACTTTTAATGACAGTTTTTTCGCGCTGGATGATAGTTTTTGCCGCCTGGAAGTATCCGCTGGCTGTTTCCAGTAGTCTGGGTAAAGGTTTTAATTACAAGCTTTCCTGGAAACAATTATTAGAAGGAAGTATTTATTTAATTATTTTGATCTTATCCTTGCATTATTTGTTTTCCTTTCCTTATTATTTTTCTCTGCTGATATTTTTCATAAGCTTATTAACAACCCATCTTTTTGCAAAATATGTAATAAATAAAATTGGGGGATTAACTGGTGATATTTATGGGGCTATAAATGAAATAATAGAAGTTGTAGTTTTATTATCTGCTTTATTATTAAAAGGAGTATTCTAAATAAATGCCAAAAACAAAGGAAATCCAAAACAAAAAGGTGAAAATTGCCGTACCAGGTAGTTGTGGTGAGCTTTTTCAGGGTAAAATTGGAGATGATAATTTATTAATTAGCTGTCCTATTGATAGATATAGTAGAGTTACTGCTTATCTTAAAAAAAATTTTACTGGAATTAAATCAAATAAAAACCTTCCTAAATCACTTTTAGCAGTGAAAAAATTTTTAGAACAAATTAATCAAAATGAAATTGGTTTGGAACTTAATTTTCAAAGTGAGCTATTAAGGTCTAAAGGAATGGGAAGCAGTACTGCTGACATTACAGCTGCTCTTACTTCAGTAATGCTTCTTTTAGAAAATAAAATAAACTGGAAATTATTAAAAGATATATTAATTTCTATTGAGCCAACTGATAGTACTCCCTGGCCTGGTGTAGCTCTTTTTGATTATAGAAAAGGGAAAATTCTTCAACCTTATGGTTTCCCACCATCATTAGATATTCTTATTTTTTCAGAAAAAGGTAAAATTAATACTGTTGAATTTAATAAAAATTTAGATTCTGAAAAAATTAATAATACTCAGGTAAGTAAGTTAAAACAAAGTTTGAAATTAATAAAAGATGGTGTTATTGCTAAAGATCCAAAAAAATTGGGTAAGGCAGCAATTATTAGTGCTAAACTTCATCAAAATATATACTATCGTCCCTATCTAAAGAACCTTATTTCTTTTTCAGAAAAATTCTCTGGTGTTTATGGTATAAATATAGCACATAGTGGAACAGTTTTTGGAATTTTAGTTAATGAAAAAAAGGAATATTCGGAGTTAATAACAAAAGTAGAAAATAATTTTAAAGAAATAAATTTTCTGTATAGAACAAAAGTTGTGGGAGGAGGTATTAGAATTGAAGAAAAAAGATGATTTTGAACATGGGGGAAATATAACAGAAATTCAAGATAAATTTTCTTTTTCAAAAGATGAAATAATTGATTTTAGTGCAAATATAAATTTTTTAGGTATGCCAGAGGTAGTAAAAAAAACTCTGAAAAAAGAAATAGAAAACTTAATTCATTACCCCCAACCACAGGCAGAGAATTTTAAAAAAGAATTATCAGGAAAATTAAATTTAGCAAAAGAAAAAATAATTGCAGGTAATGGTGCTGCAGAGCTCATATATTTATTAGTGGATTATTTGAAAATAAATAAGATATTACTTCCGGTTCCTTCTTTTTCTGAATATGAAAAAGCAGCTTTAAAAATAGAAGCTGAGCTGGAATTTTTTTATTTAAACAAAGAAGATAATTTTTCTTTAAATGTTAGTGAATTAAAAAAATACTTAAAAAGAAATGACTTAATAATTTTAAATAATCCTCATAATCCTACTGGCAAATTATATAAAAAAAATAAATTGAGAAAAATTACAAAGCTGGCTCAAAAAGAAAATACTTATGTTATAGTTGATGAAGCTTTTATAGATTTTTTAGAAGATGAAAATGAATATAGTTTAATTAAGGAAGTAGAAAATTTTAATAATCTTTTTATTTTAAGGTCTTTAACTAAATTTTTTGCTATTCCAGGCTTGAGATTGGGATATGGAATAGGTTCTTCAAAATTAATAACTGAATTAGAAAAAAGACGAGATCCCTGGACAGTTAATTCTTTAGCTCAAGTAGCAGGGATTGAAGCTATTAATGATAAAGATTATATTAAAAAAAGCAAAGTTGAAAATAGAACAGAAAGAAATTTTTTATTTAAGAGTTTGAAAGATATTTCTGATTTAAAAGTCTATGAACCTTCAGTTAACTTTATCTTAATAAAAATAAAAAAAGAGCTAACAGCTGAAAAGTTGAGAAACAAAATGGCCAGGCAGGGAATTATCATTAGAGATTGCAGTAATTTTCGAGGGCTTGACAATAGCTATTTTCGAGTTGCAGTAAAAAGTAGAGAAGAAAACATCAGATTACTACAGGTTCTAAAAAAATTACTAAAATAATTTTGATTATCAAAAAATTTCAGTTATAATATAATTGAGAAAAAGGGGGCTGGTAGAGATGGAAAAAGGTATGTTACAGGTTTATACTGGAGATGGCAAAGGAAAAACCACTGCCGCGATAGGGTTGGCTGTGAGAGCTGCTGGAGCAGGTCTTAAAGTGTTTATAGGTCAGTTTGTAAAAAGTATGGAGTACAATGAAATTAAGATATTGAAAAACATTGATAATATAGATGTAGAACAATATGGATTAAACTGTTTTATTGAAAAAGAGCCTGAGCAAAAGGATATAAAAGCTGCTCAGGAAGGTCTGAAGGAAATCAGAGAAATTTTAACTTCAGATAAATATGACGTAGTTATACTTGATGAAGCTAATATTGCAGTTTATTTTGATTTATTTAGTGTTGATGAGTTAATTAATGTAATCGATAGTAGAAATGAAGGTATAGAAGTTATTGTAACCGGAAGAAAGGCCAAGGAAAAATTGATGGATAAAGCTGATTTAGTTACTAATATGCAGGAAATCAAGCATTACTATGAAAAAGGTGTGCAGGCTCGCGATGGCATCGAAAGATAAAGGTAAATGAATAAGAACTTCGCTAATAATCTCTCAATATTAAGCAACAATTATTTCAGAGATATTAAAAGCTCAGTTTCTTATTCATTTACCTTGGGCGTTTCAGGTAAAAATTAAAAGTATGGTGATGGAACTTTAGACTCTCTGAGGGAAGATTTGCTAAAATTTGAGAGGGTGGGTGACATCACCATACTTTTAATTTAGTCAGTTCTTTGATATACTTAATTAGGTATAGGTTAAGATAAATTATGCAGGAGGTAAAGATTAATGGAAACTGATTTATTTTTTATTAGACATGGTGAAACTGAATGGAATAAGAAATTAATTTATCAGGGACAGACTGATATAGATTTAAATGATACTGGTTATAAACAGGCTAGACTTTTAAAAGAAAGATTGACTGATAAGGATATAGATAGAATTTATACAAGTGATCTTAAGAGAGCTTATAATACTGCATCAATTGTGGCTGAGCCCCATAATAAAAAACTTATAAAAGAAGAAAATTTAAGAGAAATTTCTTTTGGAGATTGGGAAGGAATGAATTTTACAGAAATTCAGGAAGAGGATCCAGAAACATATAATGAATGGAGAAAAGACCCAATTTCTATTAGTCCTCCAAATGGTGAGAATTTTTCAGATTTTCAAAAAAGAGTTATTTCAATTGTAAATAAAATTAAGGATCTACACACTGGAGAAAGAGTAGCAATAATTGCTCATGGAGGAACAATTAGAGTTTATCTTGCCCATATTCTCGGGATGGATCTTAAAGGTAATCGAATGTTATCAGTTCATAATACTTCTGTTAGTCATTTGAAAATGTATGATAATAGACCGGTACTTAAATTATTGAATAGTACCTGTCACTTAGATTAACTAATTATCTAAATTGGAGGAATAAAAATGAAGAATGGTCAAATTCATATATATACAGGAGATGGAAAAGGCAAAACTACTGCAGCTATGGGTCTTGCTTTTCGTGCGTCTGCCTATGATAAAAAAATATATATTTTACAGTTTCTTAAAGGAAGAAAAACAGGCGAAAGATTAAGTGCAGAAAAGTTTGATAATATAACTTTTGAAAGAGCAAATAAAAGCAAAAAATTCTTTATTCAGATGAATGAAGAAGAAAAGAAAGAACAAAAAGAAGAAATAAAGGAAATCTGGAATAAAATTAATGATCTTTTGGAAAATAGTGATTATGAGATAATTATATTTGATGAAATTATGGGAGCAATTAGTAATGGTATGGTAGAGATTGAAGATGTTAAAGAACTTCTTGAAAATAAAGGAAAAGACAAAGAACTTCTTTTAACAGGTAGGAATGCTCCCCAGGATTTAATTGATATGGCTGATTATGTAACAGAAATGAAAATGATAAAACATCCATTTACTAAAAACATACCTGCTAGAGAAGGAATAGAATATTAAGATGATTACAGAAACAGGAGTTGATCTATTTGGCATTAGCTAAAAGAGTCATGCGATATTTATTTCCATACAAAAAAAGACTTGCAGCCGGGATTTTTTCCATGTTAGTTCATTCATTTTTGACAGTATATTTTGTAAGAGTTTTTCAGAACTTAATTGAAACTGTTATTTCAAATATGGCTGGAGGAAGAGAAGGTATTATTAGACTTTCCTGGATTGCAGCTTTGATGATAGGAGTATATTTACTTAAAGGGGTTGTATATTTCGGTCAAAAATACCTTATTTCTTATGTATCATATAAGGCAGTAAGGGATATTAGAAATGAACTTTATGCAAAACTACAGAGTTTATCACTAAGCTTTTACAGCACACATAAAACAGGAGAAATAATTTCTAGAGTTACAAATGATGTAAATAAATTACAGAGTGCTATAGTTGATAGTAGTATTAGTTTGGTATATAAAAGTCTCACTTTTTTAGGTGGTATAGGGTATCTTTTTTATCTTAATGCCCAATTAACATTATTTTTAGTAATAATGTTACCGGCTATGACCTATATATTAAAAATATTTAATACAAAAATCAGAAAAGTTAGTAGAGATGTACAGATGAAAATTGCCAATGTATCTGATGTATTACAGGAAACGCTTTCGGCAATAAGAGTTGTAAAATCATTTGGTAGAGAAGAATATGAATACGAAAGATTTAGTGAACAAAATGAAGCTAACTTCAGAGCTAAAAAGAAAAATGCACAGTATGGGGCAATTCTTACTCCCAGTATAGAATTTATGGCTTCAATTGCTTTTACAGCTATACTCTGGTATGGTGGTTATCAAGTTTTACAGGGAAATATGAAACCATCTGAATTAATAGCATTTTTTACAATGTTGCTGACTATAAGTTCACCCTTAAAATCACTTACAAATATTACAGCGACAGTGCAGAAAGCTTTAGCTTCTGCTGAAAGGATTTTTGAGATTATTGATATAGATAAACATATTGATGATGAATCTGAAGATATTATAAAATTAAATGAAGTAAATGGTAAAATAGTATATGATAATGTTAATTTTTCCTATAATCATGATGAAAAAGTATTAAAAGATATTAATCTTAAGGCTAACCCAGGAGAAATTGTGGCTCTGGTTGGTCCCAGTGGAGCCGGTAAGACGACAATGGTTGATCTTATTCCCCGATTTTATGATCCAGATAGAGGTAAATTAACTCTTGATGGTCATGACCTTAAAGAAATTGATGTTGATAATCTACGTGATTTTATAGGGATAGTTCCACAGGAAACTATTTTATTTAGTGGAACTTTAGCTGATAATATAGCTTATGGAGATTTAGAGGCTGATATGGATGCAATAAAAGAAGCTGCTAAAGCAGCTAATGCACATAACTTTATAGTTGAATTTCAGGATGGCTACCAGACTACTGTCGGTGAAAGAGGAGTAGGTTTATCAGGTGGTCAAAAGCAGAGAATAGCAATTGCCAGAGCTATTTTGAAGAATCCCAGAATTTTAATTTTGGATGAAGCTACTTCAGCCCTTGATGCAGAATCAGAATCTCTTGTCCAGGAAGCTTTAGAAAAATTAATGAAAAATAGAACAACTTTTGTCATAGCTCATCGATTAAGTACAATCAAAAATGCTGATAAAATAATTGTTCTGGAAAATGGAGTAATAAAAGATAAGGGTGACCATGAAAGTCTTATTGATAAAGGTGGCCTTTATTCTGAACTATATAATGGACATTTTAATTATTAAATGAGGTGTAATTTTGAGTTCTTTTAATGATGCTTTTACTAAATTTAAAAATTGGTTTATCCCTAAATTTATTTATGGACTGATAGTGTTAACAAATAAAACTATTAACTTAAGAGTTATAGGTGAAAAAAATACTAATAATATTGATGAAAATGAACCTCTTTTATATGCTTTCTGGCATGGTTATATGTGGATACCGGTTTATTATTATCGGAATCGACAATATTTTGCTTTATCCAGTTTAAGTCAGGATGGAGAATATATGACTAGAATTTTACGATATTTTGGCTGGCAGGTAATACGAGGTTCAAGTACAAGAGGTGGCAGTAAATCAGTCTTAAAACTCTATAAAAAATTACTGAAAGGGAATACGACAGTTCTTACTCCTGATGGTCCAACAGGACCAATTTATAAGGTAAAACCTGGAATAATTTATCTTCAGGAAAAGTCAGAAGGTACAATTATTCCTTTAGGTATTGCAATTGATAAAAAAATAGAAGTAAATAGTTGGGATAAATTCAATATTCCTCTTCCTTTTACTAAAACAGTATTAAAAATTGGTGAACCAGTTAATTTTAAAAAGGAAAAATCAATAGAAAAAAGATGTCAGCTGTTAGAAGAAAGAATTAATTCAGTTCAACAGTCTGCAGAAGAAGAACTGGCTGCCTGGAAAGGAAAGGTCAAATAATGAGAAAACAGCTGGAAAATTACTTATTAAAAGTAATTAAAGGTGAAAAAAATAGATTATTAGATAAAATAGTAAAATTTATTTTAAGAATTTTGGAGTTAGTTTATCATGTTATTATAAAATTTAGAAAAATTTTCTATAAAACAGGAATATTCAAATCTAAAAAACTTGATATTAAAACTATCAGTGTTGGGAATATAACTACAGGTGGTACAGGCAAAACACCGGTAGTGGAAAAATTAGCATCAGAACTTTCTGCAAAAGATAAAAATGTAGGGATTTTAAGTCGGGGATATTCTTCTAAAGGTGATTCCCCTCTTATAATTTCAGATGGTAAGGAAATTTTAACTGAGATGGAAAAAGCCGGAGATGAATTATATATGATGGCTTCTCATTTATCAGGAGTACCAATTGTTAAGGGAAAAGATCGATATAAAGCCGGTGAATTAGCAATTTCTGAATTTGATCTGGATATGTTAATAATGGATGATAGTTTCCAACACTTACAATTAGAAAGAGATTTAGATATAGTAGTTGTTGATGCTTTAAACCCCTTTGGTTATGATCACTTATTGCCAAGAGGAGAGCTGAGAGAACCTCTTTCTTCTCTTAAAAGATCTGATATCATTATTCTTAGTAGGGCTGATCAGGTAGTTAAGAGCAAGCTGAATATGATCAAAAATACTATACAATATCACAACTCAGAAGTTGATATTTTTACTTCAAACCACTGTCCGATTAATCTTAAGAGTTTATCTACAAATAATGAAAAAAATATTGAAAATCTTAAAGGATTAAAAGAAAAAAAAGCACTTGCTTTAAGTGGAATAGGAAACCCAGAATCATTTGTGAAAAGTTTAGAAGAGTTAAATATTGATGTTGCTGAAACTGCTATTTATCCTGATCATTATGATTATGGTGAAGAGGATGTAATGGATATAGTAATGAAGGCCCAATTAAATGAAGTAGATTTTATAATAACTACAGAAAAAGATGCAGTAAAATTTGATGAAAATATTCTTAAAAATTTTAGAAAAATGGATGCAGACCTTTATAGTCTTGGAATTGAGCTTAAATTTAATAAAGAAATTGATTTTTCAGATCAGGTTTTAAAATTTTTATAATATGAAATAAAAAGTGGGGTGAACAATTTTGAAAATTACTGCTATTATTCCTGCCCGTTATGAATCAAGTAGGTTTCCAGGAAAACCACTTGTTGAGATTAATAACCAACCAATGATTGAACATGTATATAAAAGAGTTGAAAAAGCTGATCTTATAGACCAGGTTATAGTTGCTACTGATGACCGGAGAATTGCAGAAGCAGTTAAAAATTTTGGTGGCAAGGTAGAAATGACTTCCACTAATCATAAATCTGGAACTGATAGGATAGCTGAAGTCGCTAAGGATTTAGATTCAGATATTATTGTTAATGTTCAGGGAGATGAACCACTTATTAAACCTGTAATGATTGATCAAGTGGTAAAACCTTTTACTAATAATAAAGATTTGTTAATGACAACCTTAAGAAAGAAAATTGATGATTTAAATGAAATTAATAATCCTAATGTAGTTAAAGTAGTTACTGATGATAATAATTTTGCTTTATATTTTTCAAGAGCTACGATTCCCTATCAAAGAAAAGATCATAGTGGTCATGTTGATTATTATAAACATATTGGTGTTTATGCTTTTAGAAAGGATTTTCTTTTAGAATATAGTAAAATGAATGAAAGTGAATTAGAAAAAATAGAATCCTTAGAACAGCTCAGAGTATTAGAAAATGGTTATAAAATTAGGGTTGTAGAAACAGTATTTGATACAGTTGGGGTAGATACACCTGAAGATTTGAATTATGTAAAAGAATTAATTCAGAGTGAAGATATTGATTATAGATGGGAATAAAAATAATTGAGAGGTGATAAAATGGTAAAAGAATTTAAATTAAATGATGAAATAACTTTTGGAGATAAAGAAACTCCTTTTGTACTACTTTCCGGTCCCTGTGCCTTAGAAGGAAGAGATAGAGTTTTAAGAATTGCAGAAGGAATTAAAAAAATAACTGATAAATTAGGTATTCCCTATGTATTTAAAGCATCTTATGATAAAGCCAATCGATCTTCAATAGAGTCCTATCGTGGCCCAGGACTTGAAGATGGTTTAGAATTATTAAGTGAGGTAAAAGAACGCTTTGATCTACCACTTTTATCTGATGTGCATACAGTAGAACAGGCTGAGATAGCCGGTGAAGTTCTTGATATAGTCCAGGTACCTGCTTTTTTATCAAGACAGACTGATCTGGTAGTAGCTGCAGGGGAGACTGATAAAATAGTTAATGTGAAAAAAGGCCAATTTTTAGCTCCCTGGGATATTGATCAGGTAGTGAAAAAAATAGAGAGCACTGGAAATGAGAGAATTATTTTAACTGAAAGAGGAGCAAGTTTTGGTTATAATAATTTGGTAGTAGATATGAGGTCAATACCTAGAATGAAAGAAACAGGTTATCCAGTTGTCTTTGATGCAACTCACAGTGTTCAATTACCTGGCGGACAGGGCAATAAATCAGGTGGAGAAAGAGAATATGTACCTCATCTTACTAGAGCAGCCTGTGGTGTTGGTATAGATGCTCTGTTTATGGAAGTTCATGATAATCCTGAAGTTGCTAAAAGTGATTCATCTACTATGATTCCTTTAGATAAATTAGAAGATATTTTAAAACAGGCCTTAGCTATTGATGAAGTAGTTAAGGGGAGGAGTGAATAATCTTGAATAAAGACTTCGAACTAACAGATGAGTTATTAAAAGATAGTTTAGAAGATGCAGAAGAAGTTCTTAAAATAGAGGCTGAAGCTGTTTTAGGTCTAAAAAAATCTATAGATGAAAAGTTTAAAAAAGCAGTTAAATTAATATTGGCCAGTGAAGGAAGAATTGTCTTTACAGGTATGGGAAAATCCGGTCTTATAGCCCAAAAATTGGCTGCTACTTTTTCCAGTACTGGCACACCTGCCTTTTTTGTCCATGCTGGAGAGGCAATGCATGGTGATATCGGAATGGTAACTTTTGATGATGTAGTAATCGCTATCTCTCATAGTGGGGAAACAGAAGAAGTTGTTGGGCTTTTACCTGCAATAAGAAGAATTGGTTCTAAAATGATTTCACTAACAGGTGATAAAAATTCTACTTTAGCTGAATATAGTGATGTCTGTCTTAATACTGATATTGAAGAAGAGGCCTGTCCCCATGGATTGGCCCCAACTGCCAGTACTACAGCTACTCTGGCCCTGGGGGATGCACTGGCAATTGCTTTATCCAATCTTAAAGGTTTTACACCTGAAGATTTTGCTTTATTTCATCCAGGTGGAAGTCTGGGAAGAAAGTTATTGACTAAAGTTAAAGATGTATTAGAGATAAGAAATGAAAATCCAGTTGTTAAAGTTAATACACCGGTTAAAGAAGCTTTATTTACAATGACTGAAAGTAAGATGGGTTCAACCTCAGTTGTTGATGAAAAAGGTAAGCTGGTGGGGATTATTACTGATGGAGATATAAGAAGGCTTTTGGAAAAGTCAATGGATTTTATAGATAAACCAGTAGAGGAATATATGACAAAAGATCCGACTTCTATATCTACTGATAAACTGGCAGCGAAAGCTTTAAACATTATGGAAGAAAGAGAAATTAATGATCTTCCTGCTGTAAAAAATGGTAAACCAATAGGAATGCTTAATTTCCAGGATCTACTAAGAGCTAATGTTATTTAAGTTTTTATAGTATTAGGAGGATTTTTAGATGAAGAATTTGTTAATATATTTTCTGTTTAAAACATTTACTTTTTTAGTAAATATTTTACCACGAAAATTACAAAAATATTTAGGAGAAGGATTCGGGAAATTTGCATATTTTGTAACAAAAAACCGAAGAAAAGTTGCGAAAAAAAATCTTAAAATAGCTTTTGGAGATAAACTTTCTGAAAGAGAAAGAAATGAATTAATTAAGAAAGTATATAAAAATATTGGGTTTATGTTAGTAGAATTTATTTTATTGAAAAAAATTGATAAAAGTAATTTTAAAGAGTTTGTTAAAATTGAAGGATATGAAAATTTAAAAAAAGCTTTTGAAAAGGATAAGGGAATAATTATTTATGGAGCACACTTTGGAAACTGGGAATGGTTAGGAGTATTTATTTCGTTGCTTGGTTTTCCTCTTAATGCTATAGTTCAAGAACAACATAATCCTTATTTTGATGATTATATTAATGGTCTTAGAAGAAGCAAAGGTGTGAATATTATAAAATTAGGTGTTTCTATAAGAAAGGCATATTCAAAATTAAAAAAAGGAGAATGTGTTTTTATTTTAGGTGACCAGGATGCCAGAGATAGAGGATGGAAACTTAAGTTTTTTGGGAAATCAGCATCTACATACCCTGGAGTGATTCAGCTTGCTGAAAGAACAGGTGCTTTAATAGTACCATCTTTTTTAATCAGAAATGATTTTGCTGATCACAAACTTGTTTTTTATCCTGCAAGAAAAGTTGAAACAGGTTTAAGTCAAAAAGAAAAAAATGAAAAGTTACAGAAGCTAAATAATTTGACTGAAAAAGTTATTACTGAAAATAAAGAACAATGGTTTTGGGTACATAAAAGGTGGAAGACTTATTAAGATTAAATAAAGGGGTTATACTTGTGTATATAATTTATAATTTACTATTAATATTAATTTTAATTTTCTATATACCAATAATATTATATAAAATATTGAAAGGGAGATATAATAAAGAAATAAAAGAAAGATTTGGAATTATATCTGAGGAAAGTAAAAATAAATTTAAAGATAATCCTACTATCTGGATTCATGCAGTATCTGTTGGTGAAACAGTAGCTGCTAGTTCAGTAGTTGAAAATGTAAGAAAAAAGTTTCCAGAATATAAAATAGTTTTTTCTACTGTAACAAATACCGGGCAGGAAATGGCCCATAAGATAATAGAGGAAAATGTTGATAATATAATATATTTTCCTTTGGATTTATCTTTTGTGGTAAAAAAGGCTATAAAAGCAATAAATCCTGATTTAGTAATGATTATGGAGACAGAATTATGGCCAAATTTTATAAAAAATGCAAATGAAAATGATAGTAAAATAATGTATGTAAATGGCAGAATAAGTGAAAAAAGCTTTAAACTATATAAATATCTTGGTCCAATTTTAAATGATATGTTAGCTAAAATAGATTATTTTAGTATGCAGTCAGCTCTAGATGCAGAAAGAATTATAAATTTGGGAGCTGAAAAAAGTAAAGTAATT
>Ga0102941_1001148_pt1 | contig 12361 bp, 7 predicted proteins | sample SalPonR2_C_D2_MG_FD_79281 | JGI IMG/M metagenome (GOLD analysis project Ga0102941, IMG submission 79281) | Salt pond soil microbial communities from South San Francisco under conditions of wetland restoration - Salt Pond MetaG R2_C_D2_MG | ecosystem: Environmental > Aquatic > Marine > Intertidal... | reverse complement strand
CTTCCTGTTCTACGGCGGCCAGTGGCCGCGGCCCATCCAGCGTGCCGAGCGCGGCTACGAGGACGAGGCGTTCATCCAGGAGTTCCGCCTGGTATCGAAGACGGGCGAGAGCTTCGACTGGATACTGGGCGCGTACTGGATGGACCAGGAGACCAGCGTCTACCAGCTGAGCTGGAACCCGGGCATGAATGTGTTCAAGAACGCCTGCCGGGACACGGGCGACGTCATCTGCACCGTCGGCGGCATCTACGGCGGCTTCTGGCCCCGCTTCTACGCCGGCGATCTCAGCGAGATCGACTTCGAGTACGTGCGCGACACCGACTACGAGGAGCGCGCCGTCTACGGCGAGGTTACCTATCACTTCAGCGATACCTTCCGGCTGACGGGCGGCTTCCGCTGGTTCGACAACGAGACGGTGAACGACACCATCCTCGGCTTCCCGCTGCCGCCGGGCTCCACCTCGCCGGCCGCGCCCCAGTCGACCGACAGCGACGACGACGTGCTGGTGAAGCTGAACGCCTCCTGGGATCTGAACCCGAGCGCCATGCTCTACACAACCTACTCGGAGGGCTATCGCCACGGCGGCGCCCAGGCGGTGCCGAGCCTCGCGAACGGCGACCCCTTCGGCGAGCCGAATGCCGAGGCCATCCGCACCTTCGAGTCGGACTCGGTGAAGAACTACGAGGTGGGCATCAAGGGCGGCACGGACGCGTTCCAGTACACCGCCGCGGCTTTCTACGTGGACTGGGACGACCCCCAGCTCAATACCACCTCGGCGTTCTTCGGCTTTTTCCTCGCCGCCAACGGTCAGGAGGCGACGACCCGGGGCATCGAGCTGGAGCTGGAGGGCTATCTCACCGACACGCTGCACTACCGGGTGGGCTACACCTGGCTGGAGGCGGAGCTCGCGGAGGACTTCATCAGCCCGCAAACGGGGGCCGTGGTGGCGCCGGTGGGTTCGGACCTGCCGGGCGCGCCGAACAACACGCTGAGCTTCAACGTGGACAACCGCTGGCAGGTGGGCGCGGACATGGAGCTCGTCGCCGGGGTCAACGGCTACTACCAGAGCGAGGCGGAGAACTTCGTCGACCAGTCGAGCGTGCTGAACGAGACCTACGAGTCGTTCCTGTTGCTGGGCGCCTCGGCCTCCCTGACCCGCGACAACTGGCAGGCGACGCTGTACGTGAGGAACCTCACCGACGAGGAGGGCGTGAGCGGCGGTTTCCCGTCGGCCTACTGGAGCTACGACACCGGCATCTTCGAGAACTGGTACGGCAACGGCAATCGCCGGTTCATCGTGGAGCCGCGCACCATCGGGCTGAGGCTCGGCTACCGGTTCTAGGGCATCGGATCCGGCGTGGCGCATAATGTCCGGGCCATGCGCCCGCACCATCCGGACAGCCCGCCACCGGACGCAGCCTCCACGCTGGAAGCCCGCGTTCGGGAGCGGATGCGCAGCGGCGATCTTCGCGGCGCCGCCTCGGTCTGCCGCCAGCTGAATCACCAGCATGCGGATTACGCGCCTGGCTGGCACGCGGCCAGCCAGCTCGCGCTGCGCATGCAGAACCCGCGGGCGGCACTCGCCGCTGCGGAGAAGGCGCTGGCGCTGGAACCCGAACGCACCGTCCTGCTGCTGCAGAAAGGGTTGTGTCTGGCGGCGCTCGGCCGGATCGAGGCACTGGCCGCGCTCGTCGACCGGCTGCAGAGCCGACGGCTGCGCTCGGCGTTCGAACATTCGACGCTCGGTCTGCTCCTCACCCGGCTGGAGCGCCGGGAGGAGGCCGTTACCCACTATCGCCACGCCGTGGCGGCCGAGCCGGAGCACGCGAAGCACCATTACAATGTGGCGGCGCTGGAGCGCTCCCTCGGCCGTATCGATTCGGCGGAGTCGTACTTCGACGAGGCCGTCCGCCTCGACCCGACGGACTACGAGGCCTGGAAGATCCGCTCCGAGCTCCGCGCGCAGACGCCGGCGAAGAACCACGTGGCAGCCCTCACGCAACTCCTGGAAGCGGGCATCGACGATCGCCGCGGGCGCGTGCACATCCTCTACGCGCTGGCCAAGGAGCTGGAAGACCTGGGCGAGCCCGCCCGCTCGTTCCGGTACCTGAAAGCGGGCGCGGATACGCGGCGCGAGTACATGCGCTACGACGTCGGCCGCGACGTCGAGACCATGGCCGCACTCGAGCGCGAATACGCGGCGCATCGATTCGACGGCTCCGTACCCGGCGACGACAACGCCGAGGCGATCTTCGTGCTCGGACTGCCCCGCACCGGCACCACGCTGGTCGAGCGCATCCTCGCCAGCCACACCGAGGTGTTCGCGGCGGGTGAGCTGACCCACTTCGCCGAGCAGATGATGCAGGGGGTGAGTGCCCTCGGCGCGGCGCCGCCGAAGGACCGGGACGAGCTGGTGAGGCGGAGCACGCAGCTCGACTTCGCCGCGCTCGGCCGCGCCTACATCGAGAGCACGCGGCCGTTCACCGGCCACACGCCGCGCTTCATCGACAAGATGCCGCTGAATTTCCTCTATGTGGGGCTGATCCACCTCGCCCTGCCGGATGCGAAGATCGTGAGTGTGCGGCGCCATCCGCTGGATACCTGTTACGCCATCTACAAGCAGCTGTTCGTGGATGCCTATCCGTTCTCCTACGATCTCACCGAACTCGGCCGTTACTACGTGGCTTACGACCGCCTGATCAAGCATTGGGAGCGCGTGCTGCCCGGCGTCATGCATACGGTCCGCTACGAAGACCTGGTGGACGACCTGGAAACGCACGCGCGCAGCCTCGTGGATTACTGCGGGCTCGACTGGCAGGCCAGCTGCCTCGAGTTCCACACCAACCCGGAGGCCTCCACCACGGCGAGCACGGCGCAGGTGCGCCGGCCCGTCTATCGCACCTCGCTCGGCCGCTGGAAGGACTATCGGCGCGAACTCGCCCCGCTCATCGAGGTGCTGGAGGCCGCCGGTGTGCCGCTGGAGTAATAGCGCGGCCGGGCCCCACGCGGTTTTCCTCCTTCTCCTCGCGGCGACGGCTCAAGCGACGGAACCACGCGTCTTGTCCGCCGCCTTCCTGCTCGGGGACGCGCCGCTCGGCGAGCCGGTGCCGATGGCCGAGTACACGCCGCCACCCGAGGCGTCGCCGCCCCGGCACCGATTCTCCGGCGTGCTCCGTCCGCAGACGACGTCGGCCGACGGCTTCCGGCTGTTGCAGGACGAGTTCGACCGGGCGGCCGCCGTGGGCGGGGCGCTGCGTTCGCTGCCGCGCTTCGACCTCGGTTACGTGCAGGACGGCAGCGACCTGGTGCCGCAGACCCGCGGCGTGCAGCGCACCGACCATCCCTACTGGGAGCTGATCCTGCAGCCGGGCCGGGCCTGGCAGGAACCGGGCGACGGCGGCTGGAGCCGGGCCTCGGTACCGTTCGCGCTGCAGGAGCGCGCCGCGAACTGCACCCACTACGGCGTCATGACCTGGCTGTTCGGCGATGCCGGGCGGGTCTCCCGGGCCGCGTGGCAGATCGTCAGCGAGACCTGTGCCTATCTCCGTTTCGACGCCTGGGGCGTCATCGACGGCGACTTCGAAACGGCCGAGGTCGGGGCGCCGGCGGAGGCGCAGATTGCCCGGTTCCGCCGCCACGAGGCCGCGCGCCTGCCGGTGCGCCCGCTCGCCGCCCTGGCCGAGGACTATCCGGGCGTGGACCCCGCGTCGCTCGGTTATGCCGACGGCCTGGAGCAGGACGACCTCACGGTGCTGGGCGTGGTTGCCGACGGCATCCACTACCGCAGCGGTTGCCCCACGCGCAACGGGCCCTACCCTTATTGCACGAGTCTGCCGCTGCCCTCCTATTCCACCGCCAAGTCCCTGTTCGCGGGTGTCGGGCTGATGCGCCTCGAACAAATGAGTCCCGGAGCGTCACAGGTGCCGATCGCCTCGCTGATCGAGGCCTGCGACGCCGAACGCTGGGGCGACGTCACGCTCGAGAACGCGCTCGACATGGCCACGGGTAATTACGAATCGGTCCGGCCGTACGAGGACGAGGATGCCGCGGGCCACCTGGACTTCATCTTCTCCGACAGCCACGCGGAGAAGCTCCGCCTGGCCTGCGGCCTGTTCGCCCGTCGCGCCGAGCCGGGTACGCGTTTCGTCTATCACACCTCCGATACGTACCTGGTCGGCACGGCGATGCAGCGCCGGCTCGACCGGGGAGGGCGGGCCGACGTCTACCGGGAGCTCCTCGTCGACTCCGTCTGGCGCCCGCTGCGGCTGGGCCCGCTGTTGGATAGGACGAAGCGCACCTACGACCGCGCGGCGCAGCCGTTCGCCGGCTACGGTCTGACCTACGAGGCGGACGACGTGCTGCGCGCTGCCCGCTGGCTCATGGAGGGCGACGGCCGGATCGGCGGCACGCAGGTGCTGGACCGCTCACTGCTGGACGCTGCGCTGCAGCGGCGCCCCGGCGACCGCGGGCTCGAGGCCGGGGATGCCCGCCTCCGTTACAACAACGGGTTCTGGGCCTACGATGCCGGCCCCGATTTCGACTGCGGGCGTCCGGTGTGGGTGCCGTTCATGTCCGGTTTCGGCGGCATCGCCGTGGCCATGTTCCCGAACGGCGTCATCTACTACTACTACTCCGACGGCCACCTGCATCGCTGGGGCAGCGGCCGGGAGGCGGCCCACGTCATCGGGGATCTCTGCGACGAGGCGGCGCGGCCCGCCGGGTGATCCGGTGCCGGGCCGTTCGCCGGATGCCCGTCAGTTATTCGCCGTCAACGGATCGATGATCTGCGGCACCTCGGTGATGCTGGCCACCGGAATCCCGCTCAGCTCGGCATGCTTGCGCACCGTGTCCTCGTCCTTCGCCAGGTACACGCAGTAGGTCTTGTCCCCGCCCACGTAGCTGTGCTGCCACTGGATGTCCTTGCCCAGTTGATCGATGGCCTGATTCGAGGCGCGGGCGGCGCCGCAGAGCTCGGTGGTCGACATGGCTCCGACGCCCGGAATCTCGCGCTCGATGATGTATCGCTTCAGTTGTTCCACGGTTCTGCTCCCCCGGTGTGTGTGGGACGTATTTTTCTCCGATCCGGCCGGACGATCAATGTAAATATTCTTCCTATTGATAAAGCTGATCTTTATCATGGGGCGATGCCCGGGACGACTCATCTCAGAGCATTGCAGGCCCTGGAGCTGGCGCTACGCACCGGCGCCATGAAGGCCGCGGCGCAGGAACTGGCCATTTCGCCGGCTGCCGTCGGCCAGCGTATCCGTGCCCTGGAAGACTACCTGGGCTATGACCTGCTGGTTCGCGGCCGCTCCGGGCTGCGGCCCACGCGCGAACTGGAAGCGGCCATGGCGCACCTCGGCGCGGCCTTCCGCGAGCTGGAAACGGTTTCGCAGATCCTCGACTTCCAGCGGGTCGAGGAGATCCACATCACCGCCGACCCGGACCTGGCCGAGCTATGGCTGCGTCCGCGTCTCGAGGCGTTCAAGGCCGAGAACCCCAATTCGCTGTTCTGCCTGAACGGCATCGGCGACGTGCCGGTGCGACTGGGCGACACCGACTGCGAAATCTGGTTCGGCCGCAGCCGGGGAGGGGAAGAAGAGCAAACCCTGTTTCATGATTACCTTGTGCCGGTGAGCTCGCCGGGCAACATGGAGCGCATCTCGAAGCTTCCGGAAGAGAGCCGGCTGGAGGGTTTTCCGCTGCTGCACCTGGACCGCTACACCGTGGATGCCGGCGAGATCGGGTGGAAGGAATGGATTCGGCAGTACGGCCATCGCCGCACGGCGCCGGATCGTGGCATTCGCTACAAGCGGGTTCAGCATGCGCTGGAAGCGGTCTACGCCAACGCCGGGCTGATGATTTGCGGCCTGTCGCTGGTGCTGTCCGAAGTGGAGGCGGGCAGTCTCTCGCTGCCGTTCGATATCGGCAAAGGGGATTGGACGCGCAACGAGTACCGTGTCGGGTTCCGGCCGGATCGCTTGCGGCGTGGCTCGGTGGACCGGTTTCGGGAGTGGTTGCTCGAACAGGCCGGGGACACGCTGGGCCGCCTGCATGCGCGGGCCGGTGTTGCGTGAGCTGCGCAATGAGTACCGTCCCGGATTCCCCACGGACCGGCGCACTGCGCCGCGGATTCGGCTACTCTCGGCAGGGACTGACAACGCTACCGGGATGACGACTTGGCTGCCGATCGCTTCCAGCGCATAAAGCGGATCTTCAGTGAGCTTACCGGCCTGCCCTCCGAAGAGCGTGCCGCGAGGCTGGATGCCGCTTGTGGCGGTGACGAGGAACTGCGCGCGGAACTCGAATTGCTGTTCGAAGGGCACGACGAGACCGATGATTCCGTGCAGCGGGCGATCGGGCAGGTGGCTTCGGATCTGCTGAAGTCGCCGCCCGCCTCCAGCATCGGTCGGGTTTTCGGCCCCTGGCGGCTGACGCGTCTGATCGCCCGGGGCGGCATGGGCGCGGTGTATCTGGCCGAGCGTGCCGACGGCGCCTACGAACAGCATGCGGCGGTGAAACTCGTCAACGCGGCGTTGATGTCACCACTGGCTCTGCGGCGCTTCGACGACGAAAGGCGGATCCTGGCGCGGCTACAGCATCCGAACATTGCGCGTCTGATCGATGGTGGTACCACCGCCGACGGCGAACCCTGGCTGGCCATGGAATACGTCGACGGGCTGCGAATCGACGAGTACTGCCGGGAGCGGCGTCTGGATCTGCCTGCGCGACTGACGCTGTTCCGCAAGGTCTGCGCAGCCATCGACTACGCCCATCGGAACCTGGTCGTGCACCGCGACATCAAGCCCGCCAACGTGCTCGTGGACGGTGAAGGCGAACCGAAGGTGCTCGACTTCGGTGTGGCCCGGCTGTTCGACGGCGAGAGCAGCGCAGCGGCAGCGACGGTGACCGAGCACCGGGCGCTCACGCCCCGCTACGCGAGCCCGGAACAGTTGAAGGGCGAAGCGCTGACGATCTCGACGGACGTCTACTCGCTGTCCGTCCTGCTCTACGAACTGCTCGCCGGCGAGAATCCCTACGAGGCGACGGCCGGCGACCCTGCGGCCCTGCATTTCGCCATCTGCGACGGCGACCGCCAGCCGCCGAGCGTGGCAGCCACCCGGACCGCGAATGACGGTGTCGATGACGGCCGCGAGGCCGGCCGGGAGCTCAAGGGCGATCTGGACAACATCGTACTGAAGGGCCTGCGCGCCGAGGTCGAGCGCCGCTACGCCTCGGTCGCCGAGCTGGTCGAGGACATCGAGCGCTACCTGCGTGATGAGCCGGTTCTGGCTCGGCCGGACACCTGGCAGTACCGCACGTCGAAGTTCGTCAAGCGGCGCCGGATGCCGCTACTGGCCGCAGCGGGCGTCATCGCCGGTGTCGTGACTCTCAGCGCCCTGTTCGTCGACCGTATCGTCGCGGAGCGCGATGCGGCCGAAGCCGCCCGCGCACGAGCGGAGCAGGTGACGGAGTTCCTCACCGATCTGTTTGCCGGCGCCGACCGCTTCCAGAGCGCCGGTGCGGACGTCACGGTGCGCGACGTGCTCGATGCGGGTGCTGCACGCATACGCACCGAACTGGCCGGGCAGCCGGTCGAGCGGGCCCGGCTGATGCAGCGCATCGCAGACACCTACAACGCGCTCAGTCTGAACGACGAGGCTGCGGCGCTGTCGCGGGAGGCGTGGAACATCCGCCGTGAAGCGCTCGGCGACCGGCACGTCGAGACGCTCGCTTCGAAGCGGAATTACGCGGATTTCGCGCGGCTGGCCGGCAACGACGTCGACGACTCGATCGCCCTGCTCCGCGAGGTGCTGCAGGCACAGGTCGAAACCCTGGGACCGGCATCCCACGAAGTGGCGTCCACGCGCAACGGCATCGGCACGGCACTGCGCTACAAAGGCGATCAGCTCGGCGCGCTGGAGGAATTCCAGGCGGCGCTCGCGATACTCGAGGATCTGCCGCCGGGCCACAACGACCGCCGTTTCCGGGTGAACGTGCTGAACCAGATCGGCAACATCAACGAGTCCCTCGAGGATATCGACGGAGCGATCGAACATTATGGCCGCGCGCTCGACCTGCTGGAGGAGCGCGGCGAGCGCGACCACCCGCTGGTAGGCGCCCTGTTGAACAACATCGGCGTCGTTCTGCGTGGTCGAGGTGACCTGGAAGAGGCGCTGTCATACATGGAGCGGGCCGTAGAACACACGCGTCGCGTCCTCGGCGAGGACAGTGAGGACTACGAAGTGCAGCTCTCCTCACTCGGCCGGGTGCTGGGTCAGCTGGGGCGCTTCGAGGAGGCCAACAAGGCGCTTGACGAGGCCAGGGACGTGGCGGAGAAGCTTTACGGTACGGATCACCCGTTCTATGCGTGGCACCTGGTCAACAAGGCCCGGATGCGCCAGCTCCAGGGCGACCACGCGGCCGCGCTCGCGCTTCTGGATGAGGCTATCCCGACCTACCGGACCGCCTACGGCGACTATCATCCGTTCCTCGCCGCTGCGGAGATCGGGTATTCCGAGTCCTCTTTCGAGACGGGAGACGTGCAGGGCGCTGCGCGGCAAGCCCGCGAGACGCTGGAGCGGATGCGCGAATATTCCGATCACGAGCGCCACATCGAAGCGCTCGGCCGCAGCATCCTGGGCCGGGCGCTCGGCCGGCTCGGTCAGGATGACGAGGCACGGAAACTCCTCACCGGCGCTGTCGCGGCCCAGGTCGAACTGTACGGCGATGAGCATCAGCTCGTCGCGCAGACCGCGCGCTATCTCGTGGAATTCCTGGACGCCCGCGGCGAGAGCGATGCCGCGGAGCGCTATCGGGCGCTGACGGCGGACCAGTAGCCCGGCGCCCGCGCTTGACCTATGCTGGCGACAGCATGAGTGCTTCCGAGGAAATCACCGGCCTGCTGCAGGCCTGGCGCGGCGGCGACGACAGTGCGCTGGACCGGCTGGCACCGTTCGTCTATGACGAGCTGCGCCGGTTGGCCGGCAGTTACATGCGCTCCGAGCGGGGCAATCACACGCTGCAGGCCACCGCGCTGGTGAACGAGGCCTTCATGCGTATCGCGGGCAGCGAGATCGACTACCAGGACCGCAGGCATTTCTTCGTTGTCGCGGCACGGATGATGCGCCGCGTGTTGGTCGACCATGCCCGCGGCGCCAATCGGGAGAAGCGCGGCGAGGGTGCGGCGAACGTCACACTGACCGGTGCGGCCAGCCTGGACGATGCGGCGTCAGTGCTGCCGATCATCGCGCTGGACGAAGCGCTGACTTCGCTGGCGGATTCGGATCCCCGGTCCGCGAAGGCGCTGGAACTGGTCTACTTCGGCGGACTCTCCGTCGAGGAAGCGGCCGAGGCCCTGGAGGTCTCGCAGAGCACGGCCTACGAGGACGTGCGCTTTGCGCGTGCCTGGGTCAGGAAGGCGCTGGGCTAGCTCCTGAGGCGCTCGATCCAGCCGGCGAGTATGCGGTAGCGTCCGCTGTCGCCGGTCGCGCCGTCCGCTTCGTTCAGCAGCGATTGCACCGTATGGTCGATGGCCGAGCGGATGATCTCCCGCTCGTCGCCGGCCGCCTCGAGGAGGGTGCCGATCAGTTCGCGCAGCTCCGCGTCCTCACCGCATGCCTGGTCCAGCCACTCTGCCCGCTCCTGCTCGTCGACAGCCAGCGCGCTGTCGAACAGCTGCCTGAGTCGGCTCTGGGGCACGATATCGCTCCCTGTCGCCGGTGCCGTGAAAAAGCCCGGGCGGCCGTGCAGCCGCCCGGGCACGAGAGTGCCGGTCCGTCGTCACTCGAACTGGGTTACGTAGGGCATGGGCTGGAATACGATGCCGGCACGGTCGAAGCCGATGAGGTCGGCCCGGCCGTCGCCGTCGACGTCGCCCACAGTCCGCGGGAAGTACTCCCGGCAGGGTGAGACGAACTCGCAGGAGGTGCCATCCTCACCGAACCAGCGGAACTCGTCGTTGTCGTCCTTAGCGCCGATGGCGAAGTCCGAGGCGACGACTCGCACCGGCGCGAAAGCCGGTGTGCCGTCGATGCCGAGACGATTGATCCCGATGGCGGCGCCGGCGCTCCCGTATCCGACGAGGTCCTTGTAACCGTCGTTGTTCACGTCCGCCAGGTAACGCGGGTGGATATTGAGCCAGGTCGTCGATCCGGCGACCTTGTCGTCCGCCCAGCCCTGGCCGGCGATGAAGTCGTCCCCGAACTCCCGGGGTTCGCCGAAGGCGATGTTGCCCGCCGCGGACCGGTTGACCAGCACGAGTACACGGTCCTGGCCGATGGCCACGATGTCCGGCAGCCCGTCGTTGGTCACGTCGTCCACCCAGCGCTTGTGCCGCTCCACGGTCCAGCCGCCGTCGTCGTCACGGCCGAAGTTGCCGGTGAGTACCGTGAAGTCCGCGAATGTACCGTTGCACTCGGACTGCGCCACCCAGGTGTCCGTCTTGCCGAAGTAGACAATATCGGCGCAACGATCACCGTCGAGGTCGACGACCGCGAGCGGGTGGACAGCCCGATCGATGACCTCGCCCGCCGGCAGGGACACCGGCGTGCGCTCGGTCAGCTGCAGGCTCGAGCCGTTGCTCGTGTAGGCATGGACTGCATCGGTATCCGCGCGGGCATGCACGAAGTCCGGGAAGCCATTGTTGTCGACGTCGGCCACGTAGGCGGTGTCCGTTGCTTCCGTCCATGGCAGGTCGGCGATCCATACCACCGGCGCCTCGAAGGCCGAGCCGCTGTTCAGGCCGTAGCGGACGACGGTGCCGCTGTCCGTGACGTCGACACCTACGATCTCCAGGCCCTCGATACCGTCCAGGTTCGCGAACAGCCTCGGCTCGGCCTCCACGTTGTCGAAGATGCCGTAATGCCAATTGCCCAGCGACCATTGCGCGCGCGGTGCGAATCCACTCGGCGAGCCCAGCGCGACACTGGTATTGCTGTTCGAGATGCCGACGATGTCCGCATAGCCGTCTTCGTCGATGTCGACGACTTCGCGCACATGGCGATCCGTGTACCATCGGCTCGAATAGCCGTAGACGTCCTCGGGGCGGGTCGGATCGGTGAACACCACCATCGCGGTTTCCCTCAGGGTGCTGGCCGGCGAGGCGTCGTCGGCAGCCTCCAGGGTCACGGTCCACTGCCCGGCGCCGTCGTAGCGGAAACGACTGCTGATATCCAGGCTCGGATTGCCGCCGCTCTGGGTCTCGAACGAAGTCACGTCGGTGCCGTCCGACTTCCAGTCGATGTCGACACGGGCGGGCACATTCGGTGCCCTCGCGGCGACGGAACCGGCCAGTGCGAGCGTGTATTCCGTGTCGCCGTCGACGAAGGGCGCCTGCCCGACTGACAGCACCGAGTTATTGACCAGCGGCAGATTGCCGTTGTCGGTGTCGCTGCCGTCGTCGATACCGTCGCCGTCGGTGTCCCGGTTGTAGGGGTCGAGACCGCGGTCGCGCTCGAAGGCGTCCTGGACCAGATCACCGTCATAGTCCGCGGAGATCGGTGACGAGGAGACCTCGGCGGGATAGCGGTTCGGGTCGTTCTGATTGATGGCCGTGACGGTCCAGGTGTCCCGGATCTCATCGAAGTCGCTGAGACCGTCATTATCGCTGTCGGGGTTCCCGGGGTCGGTGCCGTGCACCCGCTCTTCGCGGAAACCGATGTTATCGCCGTCGGCATCCTCGAGCAGTACCAGCAGCACCTCGTCCCGCGCCCGCACGCCGATGTCTGCCAGGGCGTAGTTCGCGTCCTCGGGGTCGAAGATGGCGGTCTCGGTGTCCGTGTCGCGTTTGCGGTTGCGGGTGACCACCCAGCGACCGGCCGCCGACTGCTCGCCGCGCACGCTCTCGAGTCCGGAACCGTCGGTAGTGACGGGCACGCGCAGGAATTCGTCCAGCAGCGTTTCCAGTGTCTGGCCCGGAGAGTTCGGGACGGTATTCGTCGCCACCTGGTAGAACTCGGTCTCCCGGTACGGGCCATAGTCGATCACGACCTTGGCCGTGTTGTTCGCGATGTCCTGCTCCTGGAATGGGAAAGGCAGTCCGTTGCGATCGACGATCTCGTACAGGGGCTCGACCTGGATCGAGCGGGTGTTGTTGAGGAGACTCCTGACCGTGCCGAGGTCGATGTCGTTCTGCTCGAAGGTCAGCAACGGCGTCTCATTGCCCTGGCTGATGCTCGTGGCGGGGAACGACTGCGTGCCGTCGAGATTCAGGGTGCCCGTCGGGGTGAAGGGATCCCTGCCCTCGCTGGTGCGGGTCGAGGCGAGCGACAGGCTCTCGATGCGGAAGGTGAGATGACCGCCGTTCTCGATGCGCACGCCGAAGCGCATGAAGCCGCTCTCGGTGTCCGTAGTCGTCTCG
>Ga0102941_1001147_pt1 | contig 12362 bp, 13 predicted proteins | sample SalPonR2_C_D2_MG_FD_79281 | JGI IMG/M metagenome (GOLD analysis project Ga0102941, IMG submission 79281) | Salt pond soil microbial communities from South San Francisco under conditions of wetland restoration - Salt Pond MetaG R2_C_D2_MG | ecosystem: Environmental > Aquatic > Marine > Intertidal... | reverse complement strand
TGCAGGAAACCGAGCTTTACCCCCCGATAAAGGCCTTTCTCGAAGGGCTGGGCTATGAGGTGAAGGCCGAAATCGGCCCCGCCGACGTGATGGCCTGCCGCGCCGACGCAGAACCCGTGATCGTCGAGCTGAAGACGGGGTTTTCCCTGGCCCTGTTTCACCAGGCGATCGCACGGCTGTCGGTCAGTGACCTGGTCTACGTGGCGGTGCCGCGCGGATCGGGGAGGCGATTCTCGAAATCGCTGTCCGACAACGTGAAGCTGGCCCGCCGTCTCGGGCTGGGCCTGATGACCGTGCGCATGTCCACCGGGCTGGTCGAGGTCCATTGCGATCCGGGGGCATATGCGCCGCGCAAATCGGCCCGCCGGCAGCGCCAGCTTGTGGGCGAGTTCGCAAGGCGGCGCGGTGATCCGAACCTGGGCGGGCTTCAGGGGCAGCGCGTGACGGCCTACAGGCAGGACGCCTTGGCCTGCGCCGCGCATCTGTCCGCCCGGGGGCCGTGCAAGGGCGCGGGGGTCAAGGCCGCGACGGGGGTCGAGCGGGCCACCACGATCATGCGCGACAACCATTACGGGTGGTTCGAAAAGGTCCAGACCGGCATCTACGCCCTGACCGAGACCGGTGCCGCCGCAGTTGCCGCCGCATCGGACAGGGCGGCGTGAGCGCCATGGCCGCGCCCTGCGTCGTCGCGGTTGCCCCGTCCCCGTATCGTGCCGCACAGTGACATCATGCAGACCCGGTTCGAGATCCAGACCCAAGGCCCCGGCCTGACCGAGTTCACCCGCGACGTGGCGCGGTGGATCGCGGGGCAGGGCGACGGGCTGTTGACGCTGATGATCCGGCACACGTCGGCCAGCTTGCTGATACAGGAAAATGCCGATCCCGAAGTCCGCGGCGATCTGGCGGCCTTTCTGGACCGGCTCGTGCCGCCCTCGGATCATCCCTCGATGGCGTATCTGCGCCATACTTACGAGGGCCCTGATGACATGCCCGCCCATATCAAGGCCGCGCTTTTGCCGGTCAGCTTGCAGATGCCGGTGCTGGCCGGGCGGATGCAGCTGGGCACCTGGCAGGGGATCTACCTGGTCGAACACCGCACCAGCCCCCACCGGCGCGAGGTCGCGGCCCATTTCGCCGCCGATGGCTGAGGCGTTTTTGCCCCACATCTCGTGGTGGTGATTTGGCATCTACCCAACCCTTGCCCGCTGGCCTATAGTGGCTGTGGATAACGGGGCGATAGACCCCATTCGAGTGAGGCAGGGCGTACCGGCAGGCGGCCCAAGAGACGAGAAGGGGGACGGCGATGCGCTGCCCGTTTTGCGGAAATGTCGATACACAGGTGAAGGATTCGCGACCGGCGGAGGATCATGTCGCGATCCGCAGGCGGCGGTTCTGCCCGGCCTGTGCAGGGCGCTTTACCACCTATGAGCGCGTGCAGCTGCGCGACCTGGTCGTGGTCAAATCCAACGGCAAGCGCGAGGATTTCGATCGCGACAAGCTGGAACGGTCGGTGCGCATCTCGATGCAGAAACGCCCGATCGAACCCGAGCGGATCGACCAGATGATCTCGGGCATCGTGCGGCGTCTGGAAAGCATGGGCGAAACCGACATCCCCTCCAAGCTGATCGGCGAGATCGTGATGGAACGCCTCGCGGCGATCGATACGGTCGCCTATGTGCGGTTCGCCAGCGTCTACAAGAATTTCCAGGCGACCGATGATTTCGAGGAATTCCTGGCCGAATTGGTGCCGCCGACCCCCAAGACCGACGGCTGATCCATGAGTGCGGCCGCCGATGCCCGCTGGATGCGTCTGGCGTTGAGCCTTGGCGCGCGCGGGCAGGGGCGGGTCTGGCCCAATCCTGCGGTCGGCTGCGTGATCGTCAAGGACGGGCGCGTGCTGGGCCGTGGATGGACGCGGGCCGGTGGTCGCCCGCATGCCGAAACCGAAGCCCTGGTCCAGGCCGGTTCCGAGGCGCACGGCGCCACCGCCTATGTCAGCCTCGAGCCCTGCAATCATCACGGCAAGACCCCGCCCTGTTCCGACGCGTTGATCGCCGCCGGTGTGGCGCGCGTGGTGATCGCGGCGCAAGATCCCGATCCCCGCACCGATGGTGGTGGGGCCGCGCGGTTGCGCGCGGCGGGCATCGACGTGGTCACCGGTGTTCTGGAGACCGAGGCGCGGCAGGCGCATCGCGGCTTTTTCAGCCGGGTCTTGCGGGGGCGTCCGGTTCTGACCCTGAAACTTGCAACCTCGATCGACGGGCGCATCGCCACCGCGACGGGGGAAAGCCAGTGGATCACCGGACCCGAGGCGCGCCGGGTCGTGCATGGAATGCGCGCCCGCCATGATGCGGTGCTGGTCGGCGCAGGCACGGCGCGCGCCGATGACCCCAGCCTGACCGTCCGGGGGCTGGGCATCGCGCAGCAACCGGTGCGCGTGGTGCTGTCGCGCCGTCTGGATCTGCCGCAGGGCAGTGCGCTGATGCGCGGTGCGGGGGACGCCCCCGTCTGGCTGTGTCATGGGCCCGATGCCCCGGTTGCTGCGCGGGCCGCGTGGGATGCGTCGGGGGCAAGGCGGCTTGAGGTTGCCACGGGTCCGGGCGGACAGCTGAACCTGGACGAGGTGATGCGCGCATTGGGTGAGGCCGGCCTGACACGGGTGTTTTGCGAGGGCGGCGGGACCCTGGCGGCGGGCCTCTTGCTGGCGGATCTGGTCGACGACCTGGTGGTCATGTCCGCCGGTCTTGCGCTGGGTGCCGAAGGCACGCCGGCCATCGGAGCGATGGGGATTGCCGCCCTGGACGAGGCCCCGCGCTTTGCGCTGCGGTTCTTCGACCAGGTGGGGGGCGACGTGATCAGCCATTGGCGGCGGCCTGTGGATGAACCTTGAGTTCAGACAGGTATTCCGGGGATAAATCGGCAATTCGGCCCTGAAATCGACGAAAGCTGAAAGTCAGCGGCGCCAGATCCAGCTGTGACCCGCGCACCATCCCTGCAATTTCGCCAGCACCCGCAGCACAGGTTTTTGCGCCAGCCCCTGACCCGAGGCGAGCCGGTCAATCGCGACTTCCGGCGGACAGGGCAGGCCGGTGACCGGATCGTGGTAACGCGGATAGGCGATCAGGGCGGCATGGGCCAGCGCGGCCACCGTGGGCCGCGCGCGGCGGCGACCCGGCATCGGGGCCATGTCCCTCGTCAGGCCCCATCCGGCGTAAAAGGGCACCCCCAGTGTCGTCACCGGGATATTCCGCAACAAGGCCTCGAACCCGATGGCCGAGGTCATGGTCACGACCCGGTCGATTTGTCCGAACAGCGCCGCGGGATCGGCATGGGGTGCGGTGGCATCCGCAAGCTCTGCCAACATGGCATCGGGAACCGCACCGCCGCGCAATTCGGCCACCACGTCGGGATGGGGTTTGTAGACGAGAAAGGCGTCCGGGTGCAGGTCGCGCGCGCGCCGCAGCAGGTCCTGGTTGCGGCGCACCTCGCCCGCGCCGCACAGGATCGAGGCGTCGTCTTCGACCTGGCCCGGCACCAGCACGCGGAGGCGGTCTGTGGGCAGGTCCGGCATCGGTGCGCCGCTGTCGGGATTGTATTTGGTCAGGCCAAGGGCAACCAGTCGATCCACCAGCTTTTCCGCCCGCAACAGGCGCTCGGGCGGCAGGGCCGCGGCCTCGGCGATCAGGTGTTCCAACCGGCTTTCGCGCGATGGGTCGTAGTAGATGCCCAGATCGTCCAGCACCAGGGACAGGGGCGCGATCAGATCGGCCCCCAGGCCGCGGGACCGCAGGAAGCCGTCTTCCACCCGGTGCAGCGGCCGCTTGGCGGTGGCGCAGGCGGTGCGGAGCGGTTCGGTTTCCCTGCCGGCCCAGACCATGACCGGGCGCCCGTCGGCGGCGGCCTTCCGGGCGTCATCCGCGAAGGTCAGCTTGCCGCCCTGCCGTCCGAAACTGGCGCTCAGATGGGTGCGTTTCCAGCTGCGCATGCCGGCGGCGACATACCCGTGCCTGTCCTCGCGCCAGGCGCGCGATTGCGCCTCGAGCGCGCCCAGCACGTCCTCCAGCGGACAAAGCCTGTCGCGGAAGGGGTCATACCACGTGGGATAGAGGATCAGCGTCGCCGCGGCCAGTTGCGCGCGACTGAGGCTGCGCTGACGCCGTGCGGGGATTTGCCGGCGATCGTCGGTCAGGCCCCACCCGGCGTAAAAGGGGATGCCGAAGGTGACCGGCCTGTGCCCGGCCAGGATGGCCTCGAACCCCAGTTGCGATGTCACGCAATAAACCGCGCGTGCGCCTTCGAACAGCCGCCAGGGCGACATCGGCGCATCGCAAAGCCGGGCCTGCGGCGGCAGGGTGGCGGCGTCGAAATGCCCCTGGCGGTGGCCGGCCTGCGTTTCGGGATGGGTCTTGATGATGATCTCGGCGTCAGGGTGGTCTTCTTGCGCCCAGGCCAGCATCTCGGCAAAGGAATTGCTGTCGGCCCCGCCCAGTTTGATCGAGGCATCCCCGCGCGTCTGGTCGATGACCAGAACATACCCCGGTGCGGGCGGATCAAGGGTGGGATCGACGGCGCAGTACTTGGTCAGATGTGCGGCGTCCATGCGGGCAACCGCATCGCGCGCGCGGTTCAGAAGCGCGGTGTCGTCCAGTGGATGGGTCGCCAGCAGCGTTTCCAGGTCCGAAGGCCCCGATGCGTCGAAATAGATCCCCTGCCGGTCGATCACCAGGCCCATGGGCGGCTCGCCCGAGCGGCCGGGATGCAGCGAGCGCAGGAACGGATCCTCGACACGGACAAGCGCGGCGCCGGTCGCGTCGGCCACCGCCTCGCCGCGCGGGGCATAGGGCGAATGGCCCCAGACCAGGACGTCGTCATCTGCGCCGGGTTTGCCCACATGCAGGCTGTAGCCCGAAAGCTGAAGGATACGGCGGACCCTGGCATTGGTCAGGAAGCCCGCATTGTAGTGATACCCGCGCCGTGTTCGGCCTGCACCGGCAGGGGTCTTGCCCGGTGCGGCCATGATCTACTGGAACGGTCCGGACACCGTGTCGGCGGCGCCAAGCGTGCCGGTCAGTGCGCTGATGGCGTTGTTCCACTGGGTGATGGGGGCGGCGGTGACATAGACGGTGTCTTCGTCCCGGATCACGAAATCGCGGGCCTCGAACATGCCCGTGGGGGCCGTGAGGTCCAGCACGTAGATCATCCGCTGCGCCCCGATCAGGTCGGACCTGCCTAGCACGTTCTGTGCGATGGGTTCGGCTTCGTTGCGCAGCACGAAAACGCCCGTGGGGTCCGCCAGGCGCGCGTTCAAACCGCCGACGGAGGCAATCGCCTCGATCGCCGAGATGACCTGGCTCTGAAAGGGCACGATGGTCTGGGCGCCGGTCGCGCCGAGAGCGGTGAAGCTGCGGCTGTCTTCCTCGACGAGGATCCGGTCGCCATTGCGCAGGGCGATGTCGACCTGGGGGTCGCGGAACATGTCCTGGAACCAGATCGTGCCGCGATGATCCCCGCGCACAAGCGTGACCTGCGCGATTTCGGGTTCGATGGTCAGCCCGCCGGCGGCCGCCAGCATCGCCGACAGGGACCGGGTGGGCCGCGTGATGGGATACACACCCTGACCCCCGACGGAGCCGGTGATGGTCACGGTCGAACCGTCGCCTGCCTGGCGGCGCACGATGACCTGCGGATCGGGGGTTTGTTCGTCGAGGTTGCGGGTGATCACGGCGCGCAATTGTTCGGGGGTGTTGCCCGCCGCGCGGATGCGGCCGGCATAGGGAATGAATATGAAGCCCGCGCCATCGACCTCGACCTCGCTGATCACGGCCGCCGCCGAGCCCTGCCCGGCCAACAGGCCATCGGTGACGTTCTCGTAGACGGTAAACGAGACGGTATCGCCCGGCTGGATGACGTCCGTATTGGTCAGGCCGGCATTCAACAGGTTCGGCGGGAACCCCAGGGCGGGCACGACGGCGGTGGCCGCGGTCACGCGTTGGTTGACCTCGACCACGAAGGCGTCACCATCGCGTTGGACGGATCCGGCGAAGATTTCGTTCCGCGTCGGCCCGGAACGGGGCAAGAGACCGCACGCGGAAACGGCGGTTAACACGACGCAAAGCGCGGCGAAACGCGCGCTGCGGGATGCCAGCGATGTCACGGAGCGGCTCCTTATTACCTGTACTGCCTCGGTTTATTTTTTCGCCACATTACCATTTTTTTCTTTAAACACCAGCCTTTGGTTACTCGACGAGGCGCAAGTGTTGCCTTGGTGCCGGTCGGCCGGCGTCCAGAGCGTCATACGGATCTTCGGACGACAACATCATGTCGACCACCTGGCGCAGCAATTGCCGGCGTCCGCGAGACGAATAGTAGCTGCCGGTAATTTGCGATGTTTCCAGCAAATAATGGCGATAGTCCCGGTAGGCGCGGCTGTCGGGGCGGGTGGGGTTCTGGAAAAACGCCTCCAGGGGCTGATCGGATACGAATTCCGGCTTGAGATAAACGGCCTGGCCGAAGGCCTTGACCGGAAGCCCGCGCCACAGCGCCTGTTGGGCGGCTGTCGAGTTGACGGTGACGGCAGAACGCGCATCGTTGAGCAGGCGCGCCAGTTTGCCGCCGCGCACGTAATGGACACGTGCCTCGACCCCGTGAGCGGCGGCGATGCGGCGGATATCGGCGCGGATCGGGATCCGTCCATCCTCCAGCGGATGCGCCTTGAACACCAGGTGGTGGTGACCCGGTGCGCCCCGCGCGAACCCCTCGATCAGCACCTCGAGGAATTCGGTCATGGTCGCGAAGGGGCCATGATCGCGGAAACTGGCGTCGTGGGCCAGCTGAAGGAGCGCGAGGTGATAGGGAAAGCCCCCCGTCTTGATGCGCCAGGTGGCTTGTACGCGGTCGATCCAGTGAAACCCCATCAGCGCCAGCCTGCGCAGGTACAGACGAAATTCCTGGCCCACCGTCAGCCTGCGGTGTGGCTGGAAATTGGCGTAGGCGCTGTTCCTCAGGAACACGTGGTAGTGATACAGCGCGCCGTAAAAGACATGTTGGCGCATGTCGCCCCATTTGGCGGGTGCATCGGGCAGGTCGAGATCCAGACCCTCGAGCGCTGTGCGCATCTGAGCGACGCTCAGGTCCATGACGCGCGAATGGCCGTTCGCACCGCCGCGTTCATAGGTCACCCAGTAGGGGCGCAGGTAGCCTTCCTCGAAGACATGAACGGTGATCCCGCGGGCGCGGGCGGCCTGGATGGCCGAGGCATGGACAGGCCGCGTGTCGCCATAGAGCACCAGGTCGGTGACGGACCTTGTGTCCAGGATATCGGCCAAGCGGCCCGGCCATGCCTCGGCGCGGTCGGCAAAGGGGATGTAGGTGCCGGTGTCGCGCCAGAACGCCTCATCGCCGCGGTTGAAGCCCACCCGCCACGTGCGCGCACCTGCGGCCTGCAGCATCCTGGCCAGGTGCTGGAAATAGGGCCCGTGAGGGCCTTGAAGAAACAAGAACACGCGGTGAGCGTGAGGTCCGACCATTGGGTATCCCGGCGCTGTGCTGCAAGGCGGAATGGGGTGATCCGGCCCATAAAGCAAGCCGGATGGGCGGCTTGTGGGCGCAATCGGTACGTGATTGTGGCCATCGCGCCCCTTTGGGGTCTCTTGCCGCCCGCTGCGGGCCGTGGTTTTGTCGCGTCAACCGACAGGAGGGATTGGGGCCATGTTCACCGGGATCGTGACCGATATGGGCGAAGTGCGGAAGCTGGAGCAGAAGGGCGATCTGAAGGCGCGGATCGGCACCGGCTATGACACGGGCACAATCGAGATCGGCGCTTCGATCGCCTGTGACGGGGTGTGCCTGACAGTCACGGCGCTGGGCCCCGATTGGTTCGACGTGGATATTTCGGGTGAGACCGTGTCCAAGACCAACCTGTCCGGCTGGACCGAAGGGGCGCGGCTGAACCTGGAACGCGCCCTGCGCGTGGGCGACGAATTGGGCGGGCATATCGTGTCGGGCCATGTGGACGGCGTGGCCGAAATCATCGCGATGGCGAATGAAGGCGATTCAACGCGTCTGACATTCCGGGCCCCGGACGCGCTTGCCCGGTTCATCGCGCCCAAGGGTTCGGTTGCCCTGAACGGCACCTCGCTGACGGTGAACGAGGTGGACGGTGCGACCTTTGGCGTGAACCTGATCCCCCATACGAAGACGGTGACCAATTGGGGCCAGGTGGCCGTGGGCGACAAGGTGAACCTCGAGATCGACACCATGGCGCGCTATGTCGCGCGGTTGCAGGACTGGTCCAGGTGAAGGTGGAAGCGCCCACCGCGCGCCCCTGCGGGGCCTTTGGCGGGCGCTCGCCGGGCAAGCCGGCGGGTGTGGGTGGCCAGGGCCGTGCGGGGCCTTTGGCGGCTGTTTCGGCTTCGGGGCCCGGAGCCTCCGGCGGCCATGTTTTCGGGATAAAGATGTGGGAGGGCGATCCTGGATGGCAGATGTCGTGATGGCGTCCATCGAAGATGCCGGCGGGCAACGCTGCGTCGACCTGATCCGTCGCGATGCGGGGGACTGGGCCTGGGTGGAATGCCGACGCGATCCCGAGGACGGGCATGGCTGGCGGCGATTGGGGGACCCGGTCGCGGGGTTTGCCCACATGGAGGCGGCGCGGGCCGCAGCCGGGGTCGTGGGCTGGATCACGGAGGCCGGTGAGTGAGCGGGATCGGACATAACAGGGGCCCCAGCCTGGAGGCCGGGTTCGGGTTTCGCAAACTGGCCTGGACCAGGGCGCGGGCGGAGCTTTTGCCGGCACTGCCGTTGGAAATCGTGCGTGTTCGCGTGGCACGGGCAAAGCGGCTGGGCCTTCCCTACAAGACATATGCCACGATCCGCGCAAGCGCGGGCCAGGATATCGTGGCCTTCCTGTTTTCGGGCAATGCGCTGGACTTGCGGCCGGGGGAAGTGCGGTTGAGCGGGCCGGTGGCAGATCGGGTGATGAAACTGGACGGAGCGGCCGCGCGCCTTGGCGCGATTTATGCGCCGGCGCGTGCCGAGGCGGTTCTTGCTGCCAATCCGGGGGCCTTGGATGCGACGGATGTGGCCCCGGCCTTCACGCTGCCATGGGGGCGGATCCGGGCCGATCTGAGGGGCATGATCCGACGCGAGGGTCTGCCGCCCGACGGGGTCGTACTGGTGTCGGCCACCGCCATCGAGCGGGGCTGGTGCGGCACGGCCGGTCTGGCGGGGGTGGTCGACCGGGACCTGTTCTTTGGCGCACAGGGCTGACGCGGTGGTGCGACCCTAGCCAGCGCCTTCGGTATGGACTATCTGCCGGGGCAGGCGGTGGAAAAAGGATGGCCATGACACAAGCGTTTGAGACACCGGGTCCCGTGGAACGGGAATGGGGTGATGCGATTTCCCCGATCGAGGAGATCATCGAGGATGCCCGCAACGGGCGCATGTTCATCCTGGTGGACCACGAAGACCGGGAGAACGAGGGCGATCTTGTGATCCCCGCGCAGATGGCGACGCCCGAGGCGATCAACTTCATGGCCATGCATGGACGCGGCCTGATCTGCCTGAGCCTGCCGGGCGACCGGGTCGATGCGCTGGGCCTGCCGCTGATGTCGTCGTACAATTCCTCGCGCCATGAGACGGCGTTCACGGTTTCCATCGAGGCCCGCGAAGGCGTGAGCACCGGGATCTCCGCCCATGACCGCGCGCGCACGGTCGCCGTGGCGATCGATGCCGGAAAGACGGCCGCCGATATCGCCACGCCGGGCCACGTGTTTCCCCTGCGCGCGCGCGACGGCGGCGTTCTGGTTCGCGCAGGCCATACCGAGGCGGCGGTGGATATTTCCCGGCTTGCGGGGCTGAACCCGTCGGGGGTGATCTGCGAGATCATGAAAGAGGACGGATCGATGGCCCGCCTGCCGGACCTGATCGCCTTCGCGCAGCTTCACAACCTCAAGATCGGCACCATCAGCGACCTGATTTCCTATCGCCGCCGCCACGACAATCTTGTGAAGGTGCGCGAGGAGCGGGTGATCGAAAGCGAGTTCGGCGGCGAATGGACCTTGCGGATCTATACCGACGAGACGCAAGGCGCCGAGCATATCGTGCTGATCAAGGGCGATATCACGACACCCGAGCCGGTGCTGGTCAGGATGCATGCGATGGACCCGCTGCTGGACGTGGTGGGCGCTGGCCCCGCCGGTCGCGCGGGGGAGTTCGGCGATGCGATGCGCCTGATCGCCGCCGAGGGACGCGGCGTGCTGGTGCTGCTGCGCGATCTGACCATGAAGCTGGCCGTGGGCGACGAGGTCAGCCCGCAGACGCTGCGTCAATACGGGCTGGGCGCGCAGATCCTGTCATCGCTCGCGATCAGCGACATGATCCTGTTGTCCAATTCGCCCAAGCCCAAGGTGGTGGGGCTTGAGGCTTATGGCCTGTCCATCACGGGCACGCGCAAGATATCGGAGCTGGGATAGATGGCTGGACATTCCGACAATGACATGGGGCTGCCGCGCTTTGACAAGCCGGCGAAGGTGGCGATCGTGATCGCGCCCTACTACACCTCGATTGCGCAGGCCCAACTGGCTGCCGCGCGGGGCGTTCTGGATGCCGCGGGCGTCAGTCACGAGACGATCGAGGTGCCTGGCTCGCTCGAGGTTCCCACGGCCATCGGCATCGCCCACCGCCTGTCGAATTTCGACGGGTTCGTGGCGCTGGGCTGCGTGATCCGGGGGGCGACGTCCCATTACGATGTCGTGGTCAACGAAAGCTCGCGCGCCTTGACGCTGCTGGGGTTGCAGGGGATCTGCATCGGCAACGGGATCATCACGGTGGAGAACCGCGACCAGGCCGAAGAACGTGCCGATGTCGCGCGTCTGAACACGGCCGGAGCGGCGGCGCAGGCCGTGCTGCACCTGATCGCGTTGACGCGGCGATACGGGCAGCCTAAAGGCGGCATCGGTTTCAAGCCCCGCCCGGATGTGATCGAGGTTGCGGGGGATCAAGAAGGCCCCACACCCGCATGAGCGACGATCCCGAAGACCAGAGCCAGAATTTCCCCGTGCCCCGCCCCAAGGCGATGAGCCGCGAGGAAAAGCGCCAGATGAAATCGGCGGCCCGTCTTTACGCGGTTCAGGCGCTGTTCCAGATGGAACATTCCGGTCAGATGGTCGATGCGGTGCGGCAGGAATTCGAAACCTATCGCTTCGGCGCCGTCTACGAGGGCGAGGAGATGGCCGAGGGCGATGTCGATCTGTTCCGCAAGACGCTGGAGGATGCCGTCAACTGGCAGGCCCGGATCGACCAGTTGACCGACCGGGCACTGGTGGCGAAATGGCCGATTGCCCGCATCGACCCCACCTTGCGCGCGCTGTTTCGCGCCGCCGGCGCCGAAATGACCGAAGGCGAGGCCCCGCCCAAGGTGGTGATCAATGAATACGTGGACGTGGCACGGGCCTTTTTCCCCGAGGGACGCGAGCCGAAATTCGTGAATGCCGTTCTGGATCACATGGCCCGCGAAGCCAGACCCGAGGCGTTTTGATCAGACCGGCAGGGGCTCTTTTTCAGGCGCTGGCAGGCCCGACATCGCCACGCCGCCCAAGGAATGGGCAAACCGGCGCCCAACCCGCGTCCGATCGCGTTTGGCCTTGCCGCCCGGCAGCGACCCGTGACATCCTGAGACAAAGCACGACGGAGCTTTCCCATGCCTGATCACATCCGCTTCCTCCTGATCCACGCCGCCATCGGCTTTGGCCTTGCGCTTGCCTTCGTGGCGCTGCTGCTGGCGTTCGATGTGGCGGGGCTGTGGCACCTGGTGACGCATACGTCCGAAGGCCCGCTGGCGGTCGTGATGCTGGTGGTGTTTTTCACCATCACCTTCGGATCGGTGCAGATCGGGTTTCGCATCATGATGCTGGGCCGCGATGATGATGATGACCATCGTGGCGGTCCCGGTGGCGGCCGGCGCAGCATGTCCGATCAGCGCGGCACGGTGCTTGTGCCCGTGCGCAAGGATGATCGCCCGCGCCGCTGAACCGGGTCACGGAACGCGAAAACGCCGCCCCCGGACAGATCCGCGGGCGGCGTTTTGGTGCGACGGGACCACACCAACCGTAGAGGCGTTAATTCCCGAGGACCTGTATGTACAGGTGGGCGCCAGGTAACCGGACCACGATCCAGCCAGAGCCAGCCCCCTCGGAATTGCTTAAGGCCACCGGAATTTGCCACAGGTACGAGAAGGGCAGAACCCGTCACTGGTTTAGGTAGGCCTGCGCGCGGTCCGAGGCAAGGGGCGTGTGAGGGCACGTGAGGGCGTGACGGGGTTCGGGTGCCGGCGCGGGTGTCGGCGCCCGGGCAGACCGGCCCGT
>Ga0102941_1001146_pt1 | contig 12364 bp, 8 predicted proteins | sample SalPonR2_C_D2_MG_FD_79281 | JGI IMG/M metagenome (GOLD analysis project Ga0102941, IMG submission 79281) | Salt pond soil microbial communities from South San Francisco under conditions of wetland restoration - Salt Pond MetaG R2_C_D2_MG | ecosystem: Environmental > Aquatic > Marine > Intertidal... | reverse complement strand
TTATGAACACCAAGCTGCTGGGGTCCTTATAGCCGTCATAGACATTGGCAATATCCCTCAGACGGATGCTCTTCACCTCGGAGGGCACACCCATCGGATTGGGGGTCCCCCCCTTGTAGGAGATGACCGTATTTTTTATCTCACGGATACTGTCATACCGCCCGCTGGTCAGCACCAGATAGTTCTTGCTGCCCTCGGTAATGCTCCCCGCAGAAATCTGCACATTCTGCCCCCGCATCATATTGGCCACCTGACTCATGGTCAGGCCGTAGGCCGCCAGACGGTTCTGGGGAATCTCTACCCGGATGGCCCTCTCCCGGCCGCCGCTGAGGCTGGTCATGGCCACACCCTCAACCTGCTCAACCCGGGGCTGAACAATGTCCTCGGCAATCTGCCGCAGCTCCTCCGGCGTCCGCTGACCCGAGAGGGTCAAGCCCATAATCGGAATCATTGAAGGGTCAAACTTGAAGATCATTGGAGTCCCCGCCTCACCCGGTAAAAACCCCTTCACAAACTCCAGACTGTCACGGACGCTATTAGCCGCCTCGGCCATATTCGTGCCGTAGGAAAACTCCAGCATCACCATACTGTTGCCCTTCGATGAAGTAGAGGTAATGTTCTCCACACTGCTCACATTACTCATAGACCCCTCTAAGGGACGGGTAATGCTCTTCTCAACCTCCTCGGGACCGGCACCCTCATAATCGGTGAATACCACCAGAATCGGCGGGTCTATCTCCGGATACAGGTCAAGGGACAGGTCGGTGGCCGAGTAAATCCCCAGGCCGATGACCAACACAAAAATGATGAAAATCGTTGTCGGTCGATGAACAACCGTTTTCGTTATACTCATACCTTATTTCTCCCTAATCCAGCGTATCGGATTCAGAGAGCGGCTGTACCTGCTCAACCACCCGGACCTTCGAGCCGTCTTCCAACAGGGTCTGCCCCCGGTACACGACTTCCTCACCAGGCTCCAGGCCGGACTGAATCTCCAGCTTCTGGTCAATCTCGATCCCTGCACTCACCTTCCTCCGCTCGGCAATCCCGAGCTTAGTGCTTTCCTCGCTGCCGGCTTCGTCGTTGCCGGCTTCGGCCTCTGCTTCAGTGCCGGATGTGTCCGTTCCGGCAGCCGCGTCCCGGTTGACCACAAAGACAAAGTCCTCGCCGAACCGGCGGACCAGACTCTCGGAGGGAATCTTCACCACCTTCGCCTTTTCTTCAGTAATTATTTTCACCTCGCCGAACATCCCCGACTTCAGTACATCCGTCCCGTCGGAAAGGGAAATCTTCAGCTCCAGGGTTCGTGAAACCGGGTCTACCACAGGACTAATCTCCCGCACCCGCCCGGTGAAACTCCGCGAGGGATACGCCTCGAAGGTGATCTCCGCAGGAAGTCCCACCTGCATTTTAGAAATAAACCGCTCGGCCACATGAACCCTGATTTCCAGGTCATCCATCTTACTTACCTGGGCCACCGTCATCTGCTGGGACACCGTGCTTCCCACCTGTACCGGAAGCGCAGTAATCATCCCGCTAATAGGCGCCTTTACAGGACTTGCGGAAAACTGCATCCCCGGTCTCGACGGATCTACCTCGGCAATAACCTGGTCTTTACGCACCCGGTCGCCTACCTCTACATAGAGACTTGATAATTTTCCCGCAGTGTCAGGATAAGTATCAACCTTTGTTTTAGTGACCACATCACCGTTTACATCGATATAGTCTTTGATTTGCCCCCGAATAGACTGAATAGTACTGACGGCAAACACCGTCTGCTGTTCTTCACCGCCCTGACCGGGCCCCTGACTGTTGCCTTGTCCTGCAGCTTGTACGCCCTTTTGGTCGCTGCTTGTTTCGCCACTTTTTTCGCTGCCGCCGGCCGGCCCCTCGAACATCTGCGATCCGAAGTAAATCCCTATCGCCAGCAGTGCCGCCACCAGCAGCACCACAACAATTATTCTAAACGCTTTCTTTCCCATCCCCTCTCTCCTCTACTCTTCAATAATCCGTTCTATATTTGTATTCAATTGGTATTCCAAATCGATCAGTGCAGACAAATAGGTGTATTTCTCTTTCAACACCTCAAGTCGCGCCTGTTTTAATTCGATCTCCGCGTTCTGCACCTCAAGCAACTCCTGGCTTCCGGCGTTATACGCATCCTCGGCCATCTCATAGGCCCTTCGCGCCCGCTCCACATTCAGCTGCAGGGTCTCAATGGTGTCCCTCGATTTTTCCAGCTGCTGCACCGTCGATTCAATCTCAAGCTGGGCCCCTTCAATTGCCTGCATCAGGCCGATTCTTGTTTTCGTAAGATTATCCTCAAGCTCCCTCAGCCCGACCTGGGTCTGAGAAAAGGGCAGCAGCCCCTCAAGCGACATGGCGATCGTCATCCTGAACATACCGCTGCGCTGACTCCAGTCATTCGAAATATCATCAAACCAGGGATCCTCCCAGGGATCACCGGAAAAGGCGGGATCCATGTTGTACCCCAAAATCAGAGAAGGAGTAAAGGCCTGCAGCTTTGTAGCCTCAACCTGATTATTCAACCCGGTAAGCGCATTCAACATTGATTGAATATCAAGGCGTCCTGTAAGATGCTCATCGATCAGCTTTTCCGCATCTACCTTCACCGGCTCGGCATCAATCGACCCCTCAAGCTCAAGCTCACTGTCAAGTGGAATTCCCAGGGTCATCTTGAACCCCTGAATCGCCTGGCGATACCCTAAATCAATGGACTTCAGCTGGGGCTTCAAATTTTCATAGGCTACCTGCGCATTCAGCACCGTAAGCTCCGGCACCATACCATTCTCATAATTTATCTGCGCCTGTTCATAACGCCGCTCGGCGGCATTGATATTTTCTACCATCAGCTGCCGGTTCTCCTGCATCAGAAGCAGATTGTAAAAACTCTTTTTCACATTCCGCTCAACCTGCTGCCTGGCCTGCTCCAGCGAAATCCGCCCCCCTTGGTAATCCAACTGGGTAGCTCGAATCCCGTTAAACATGGCAATATTTAAAGTGAGAGACATATCCAGCCCCGCTGATACGTTCCATTGTGGGAGGTCTTGTTCCAGATAAGTCACTTCATCATATATTCCGCTAACCGGCCCATCGATTTCACTCAAAGGATTAGGAACCAAAGCGCTCATCGACTGATCGGCGTTCATCCGCCCCATGGTTCCCGAAACCTGAACACTCGGAATAAAACGGTTCCAGGCGTAGTCGGCCTTGCGCTCTTTTATACGTGTATCGATAAGAGAGCTTTTCAGCTGCAAGTTATTGTTCATCGCAATTTCAACAGCTCTCTCTGCAGTCAATGTGGTAGTGCCTTCTTCTTTCACCCCGGTTGAACCGTCCCCTGTGTCGTCTCCAGAGGGCAGTTCGGTTGCTCCGGCGTAGTCCTTCAAGTCTTGAGTTGTTTCTATTTGAGTGTCCTTTTCCGACTGACCTCCAGCCATTAGCCCCGCCGGAAACATACACAGCAACACTGCCACGATAAAAATACTTCTCTTTTTCATTATCCTATCTTTTTTCATCCTCTGCTCCTCTTACTCCAAACAGAAATAGTTTATATATCTCTCTAATAAAAGGCCAAATCTTGTTTGACAAGCCTTCTACCCAATACATATTATTTATCTCCTGAATCAACATATAGTTAATCCAGCGTACCTTCGTTATTGAATCAAACATATCGGTTCGCAGTTTTCCGCTTCCTTCTCCCTCAAGAATAAACTCAATGTAGCGGTCCATCCCACGCTTCATATGCTGGGGAATTTTAAGATGAAATTGCTGAAATCGAAACCAGTTTAATACAGCCAAAAACTCCGGTCGCCTTTCAAGATACCAGGCAAAAATAGCAAAATATGCATAGAGTCGTTCCTCAAACATTTCAAACTTTGCACTTCGTTCTAAAAAAAGTGTGCCCAGCTGATGGCGTTCTCTGTCTATCATCTTCCATAACATTTCATTTCGATCCTGAAAATGAAAATACAAACTGCTCTTACTCATTCCGGCACTGCGGGCGATTTTCTCAAGAGAGGCATCCCACAGGCCTTCTTCTGCCACGACCTTCGAGATCGCGGCGAAGAGGGGGTCCTTCGGTAAAAGATCTTCCACTTCAAGTTTACATGTTTCTTCTACGTGTTTAAAATCCGGCAGCCGATTTTTTTCCGCCCCCCCCATTCCCTCAAGTAAGAGTTTATCGTTTAAATCCATAAGCTCAGAGCTTGTGAGCTGTTTTTCTTCCTGAATTTCTTTTATATTGCCCCAGTTTAGAAGAAATGTTCCTGCCGAGAAAATGTACCGTTGAGCCGTTGGTACTTCCTTTTCCGACCATCCAAATTCCTGTTTCAAATGCAAAGGAGGGAACATTCCGTGTTGTAGATTTCTGATTTCTTCTATTTGATGAAATCCTTCCTCCGTATGCGGCAGGAGAAAGATGAAGGCAAAGCGATAATACCAGTAGTTTTCTGCGTAGAAGCGAAGAAAATTATGATGAAATATTTCGAGTCTTTGAGCAAAGCTTTTCCCTTCCGCTTCTTTATACATCTTCTTACATATATTCCTATGTACTTCTAGAAAATCCTCCCGCATTGCTTCTATGAGGGCTTCTTTATTCTTAAAATAACGGTAAAGTGCCGCTTTAGAGATGCCCAGGGCTTTTGCTAGTGAGATGAGGCTTGTGTTATAAAAAAACTCTTCCCCCCATACTTTAAAGGCGGTTTCTATAATTTGTTTCTGTTTTAGTGTGTGTTTGTCCATGCTTGTTTGATCCGGGTTTACCTACCTAAAAAAGTTACCGAACGTTCGGTAACGAGAAAATAACTATAATTTTCTCTCTTGTCAACACAGTTGTTCGAAGAATGGTGCTAAAATACAAATAAATCTTTACTATTCCAATACTAAAAAAAGTAACTATTTTTCTCAAAAAAAACTTTCCTTATCTCTGTCGATATAAAAATTTAACTATAAATTGAACACCAAGGTTCGTAAAACTGTATAGAAATGGGAAAATATGATATCCTGCAGCAAAACCACTTATTGCAACAAAGGAGCAATCTATGTCCGATACAGTTTTACAGGGAATCGCGCCGGAGAAAGTATGGCGATTCTTCGAAGAAATATCTCAAATCCCCCGCTGTTCCCAGAATGAAGAACAAATACGTACCTATCTCAAAAAGTTTGCAGAACAACGAAACTTAGGCACTACTCAGGATGCCGTGGGAAACCTCGTAATAAAAAAGCAGGCAACCCCGGGAAACGAAAAAGCAAAAGGAGTAATACTTCAGGGCCACATGGACATGGTCTGTGAAAAGAACTCCGCAACCCAGCATGATTTTTCCAAAGACCCAATCAAACTCTACAAAGATGGAGACTGGCTTAAAGCCGACGGGACCACCCTGGGCGCAGACAACGGAATCGCAGTAGCAATGGCCCTAGCCGTCCTTGATTCAGACACAATAGAACACGGCCCCCTGGAAGCCCTCTTCACAACCGACGAGGAGAGCGGCCTCACCGGCGCCCTCGGATTGGACCCAGCCATCTTAGATGGACGCATACTTGTGAATATGGACTCTGAAGAGGAGGGAGTATTCTATATCGGATGTGCCGGAGGGGTCACTACCTCCGGATGGTGCCCCATAGAATGGAGCCCCACCCCTGAGGGCTACGTGTACTACAAACTATCAGTAACCGGGCTTCGAGGAGGACATTCAGGAGGAGACATCCATGAGAATCGGGGAAATGCAATAAAATTCGGAGTAAGGATCCTATGGAATTTGTTGGAAAAAGTTGACGTTCGAATTGCAACACTCGAAGGAGGCGGAAAACACAATGCAATTCCTCGGGAAAGTTTTGTTACTTTTGTGGCGCCGGAGAATCAACAGGAAAACACACTTCAAATCGTCGACGATATCCGACACAACATCAGCAGTGAATATCAAGACATAGAACCGGACTTGGAAATAACTATAGAACACATACAAGAGGCTCCAGAAAAAGTTCTTTCACCTAAGGCAACTTTTAAGGCAATAAATTGCCTCTTTATGATGCCCCATGGAGTCGATGAAATGAATCGCACCATACCTGGTCTTGTGGAGACCTCAACAAATCTTGCATCTGTTACTCTCCAAGATTACGAAGTTCAGATAATTACAAGTCAGCGTTCTTCCATGGTGAGTAAGCGAGACAACATGGCCAACCGAATTACCGCCATTCTTCGTTGCCCGGGAGCACGGGTTTCCTATGCCGCTGTGTATCCTGCATGGACCCCCGATCCTGAAAATCCGTTAATTGATGTGTTTAAGTCGGTCTATCAGAAATTGAATAACTCGGATCCTGAGTTCACCGCGATTCATGCCGGGCTTGAGTGTGGAGTTATTGGAGATAAATTCCCGGATATGACTATGATCAGCTTCGGACCGGACATGCAGGAGGTCCATACGCCAAATGAAAGGCTCAGTATCTCCTCCGTAGAGAGAATTTGGAAGATGCTGATTGAGGCACTAAAAAGTCTCACAAAATAATTTTATCTGACAATTTGCACTTTTCTTATCGAATCGCTATGCTTGATGAAGGGAATCTGAGCAAAATTTGAGAGGAAGAGCTAAAAAGGAGATGTCCGAATGCGGTTAAAAGATATTAGTCTTAAATTGAAAATACTCATTATCACACTGCTAGGAATTATCATATTGGCTTTCTTGTTTTCCTTTCTTTTTACCCGTTCTATCGGCAATCAAGCAGAAAAGGCAATCATTGAAAAAAGCCATGCTGTAGTCTTTACCGCTGAGGCAGCTCGAGAAAATATGGCAAAAAAGATCGCAGACGGCGTTCTGAAAGACTTCAACACCCTTGAAGATACAGGAGACAGAGAAAAGATCCTGCAAGCCGTACCGATTATCACTGCCATTCAAGTTGCAGAAAAAAATGCTGAAAAGGCCAATTATAAGTTCAGAGTTCCAAAGGTCTCTCCACGAAACCCGAAAAACGAACCGACGGCAATAGAACTGGAAGTACTTGAGGAGCTGAAGGCCCAAGATCTTGATGAAAAAATAATCTATGAAGAAAATCAGATTCGCTACTTTCGCCCCATCAAACTCACACAGGAATGTATGATCTGTCACGGTGATCCCGCCGGTGAAACTGATCCCGTAGGGGGAACAAAGGAAGGATGGAAAGTTGGAGAAATTCACGGTGCCTTTGAAATCATCAGCTCTCTCTCCAGCGCACAGGCAACTCAAAAAACGGCAGCCCTCAATATCAGTGCAATTTCACTTGCAATGCTCCTTGGCCTTGGAGCCGCCATCTGGCTCAGCATAAAAGCCGTCACTCGGCCACTTTCGGATTACATTCATAACTTTGTGCTGGTCAGCGAAGGCGACCTCACTGTTGAATCGAAGGTTGATTCTAAGGATGAAATCGGAAAACTCTCCGACTATTTTAATTCATTCATCAATAGCCTCAACAGTATGATGGGTGGAATTCAGGGTGTTACTGAAGACACCCGTTCGATTAGTGAAAACTTGGCTTCATCATCTACTCAAACCGCAGCTGCAATTGAAGAGATGCGTGCCAACAGCCAACAAATGCGCAAGAAAATGAAAAACCTCGATGGTGAGGTACAAAGTTCTAAAACCGCCGCCGACAATGTGAAGGATTTTCTTAACAATCTCAGTGAACAGATAAACTCCCAGGCCTCTGCCATCACCGAATCATCGGCGAGCATAGAAGAAATGTCTGCATCTATTCAGAGTATCGCCCGAGTATCAGAAGAGAAAAAGAAAGTGGCCGAGCAACTCGAGCAAACCTCCGAGCAGGGCGAAGAAGAGATGGAACAGACCCGGCAACTTATGAAGAAAGTCGCGCAATCGGCGGATGTAATGATGGAAATGATCGAAGTAATCGACAGCATCGCCAGCCAGACAAACCTCTTGGCGATGAATGCCGCCATCGAAGCAGCCCACGCCGGGGAAGCAGGTAAGGGATTTGCCGTTGTCGCCGACGAAATCCGAAATCTTGCCGAATCAAGCTCCAATTCAGCAAAAGAAATCAGTCGTTCTCTGAAAGAAGTTATCGACAACATTACAATCTCCGAAAATTCTACCGAAAAAACCGGCAAAATGTTTGAAAGTATGCTTGAAATGGTGCGAGAAGTCTCTAAAAGCATGGCTGAAATGCAGGATTCCACCCGTGAGCTTTCGGAGGGAAGCAATCAAATTGTCGAAGCCCTCAACTCGCTTGTGGAAATCACCCAGGAAGTACAGGACTCCTCCGGAGAGGTAGAACAACGGGTAGAGGGTATCACCGGCTCAATGGAAACGCTCCGTGATATTTCCGCAGATTCAAGCGACGGCATGGAAGAAATGGCCCAGGGTATACAGGAAGTAGCCGAGGCTGCTCAAAGTGTCTCAGCTGCGGGAGAACAGAACTCGGAAAGCGTCCAGCACCTTGAACAGATGGTTTCCCGCTTCAAGCTCAAATCTACCGATTTACTGGCCCAGGCTGATGAGCTAAAACCACAGGCTGACAAAACTACCGACAAAACTGATGAGGAAAAGAGTGCACCCAGCGATTATGAGACAGGAGTAGAAGAAGTCAAAGAGAATCCCGAAAAGACAACTTAGTAAAAGAAGTGTTTTCGCATATACTACAGCGAATAATAGGATATTCGCCGGGTATTATATCTTGAACTTAGTTTTGAGCCTTGTTATGAGTTTATTTTGGTGTACTTTTTCCGAGGATTGTGTGAACCGGCACACTTTTTTTACAAAATCAGCTTGTTTTTCGGGTTCCGGGCGCAAGTATTTTTATTGTGATATCTCCGCGGGCATAGCTCTGACAGGCCAAGCGAGTGTGGGGAGGCGGATCCTGCTTGCCGGTTCCGCTAGTCAGCCGCACCCGTTCTGCTTCCTGCATCGGGCTTAGATTTTCTTCTCCCTCCAAGATTTTAATTCTACAGGTTCCGCAGACTGCTTTCCCTCCGCATAGATGAGAGATTGGCACTCCATTTCTGAGCAGGGTGTTGAGTATTGAGATAGCGGGGGAGAGTGGAAATTTTTCTGTAAACCCAACCACTATTAATCCAGCTTTACGAACCTTGGTGCTTTTTTTCACATATCCTCTTATCTTTAATAAAATAAGTAATTGGCTTCCATTATAGTTATGAAAGTCCTTTCTGTTCAAGTTTTTAGGTTCAAATTAACACCAATCTTCGAAAAACTAGAAAAAATATTCAAAAAAAGATATACATTTTGTAAATTTGCCGATATTATAAAAGGGAATTGGAGCCCCTTAGTTATGAGTGATTTTAGAGATTTGCTCCAGGAAGCAGATATTTGTGAGCTAAACTGTACTGACAAGTATGAAGCTCTTCATGAACTCATCACCCTTGCCGATAGACTTATCTCGCTACCCAATCCAAATGAATTTGAATATCAAATCAAAATTAGAGAGCAAAAACAAAGTACAGGTATTGGCAAAGGAATAGCTATTGCTCACGCAACTACAAAACAGGTGCAAAAAATCAGGGTTGCCCTTGGTATATCTAAAACAGGCATTGATTTTGAATCAATCGATGGGAAACCAGTTCATTTGCTATTTTTAGTTGCAAATCCACCGGATACGCAGGTTGAATATCTGAGTGTTCTATCAGCCCTTGTACGTCTACTAAGAAGAGCGCAATTTCGTCAATCAATTATTTGCTGTTCTACTCCTAATGAAATTAAAACATTACTCGATAGCTCACTGGCCTTTGAAATGTCGGCTTAAGCAGATTAGGCATCACATAAGTTTTTTCCTCCAGTTTTTCGAAGAATGGTGCTATTTGTGTTTTAAATTGATCTTTGATAGACATTTAAAAGCAGCATTTCAGGTTTTTTATATAAAATATTACACTGTAATTAAATAGTAAAAAAACAACACCAATCTTCGAAAAACTGTTTTGGAAGAGGAGAAAATTTATTATACTAGCAGCCATGAGCCCAACACTTAACACAAAACTAACTCGAAACTCATTAAAAACAGACCCTTCTCATAAACCTTATAAATATGCGTAAAACACCCTACCAAATAGTCATGCAGCAACTCTGCGAAAAAACAGAAGAATTAGAACTCACCGACAAAGACCGTATCATCATCTTCTCCGACCTCCATGTTGGAGACCGGAAATCCCTCGACGACTTCAAAGGCAACAGTGAACTACTAAAAACCACACTCCTGGACTATTACTTCAAGCAAGACTATACCCTTATTCTCAACGGCGATGTAGAAGAACTCCACCGATACGCCCTGCACGAAATCCGCGAGCAGTGGACCGATCTCTACGCCGTCTTTGACAAGTATTATGAACAAGGACGACTCTACAAACTATTCGGAAACCACGACTCCAAGCTCTTTTCGCTCTTTGAAGCACAGCTGCGCTATCCCCTGCATGAATCGCTCAAACTAAAATACAAGGAACACTCTCTCTTCCTGTTTCACGGACATCAGCTCTCGTATTTCTATCAGAAATTCAACGACCTCATGGGAATGATACTCCGTTTCATTGCAAAACCCCTGCGCATCAAGCATTACTCAGTCGCCCACGACAAACGAAAAAAATTCACCATCGAACGCCGGGCCTACGATTTTGCAAAAAACAACAGAATGGTCGCCATATTAGGACACACCCACCGCCCCCTCTTTGAATCAATGTCGAAAATCGACACCCTCAACTACCAAATTGAAACACTACTACGCCGTTACCACAAAGTCGACCAAGACGAACAACCCGAAATAGAAGAAAAAGTCCGAACCCTGAAAAAGGAAATCGACCGCGAACAAGCCAAGGAAGGCAAAGAAATCTCTGTCAGCCGCATCTACAGCGACACCACCGTCGTACCCTGCGTATTCAACTCCGGCTGCGTCATCGGCAAACGTGGAATGACCGCCATCGAAATCACCGGCGGACAAATCAAACTCGTACATTGGTTCAACTCAAACATCGATAAAAAATACATCCGTGAAGACATCGACAACACCACACAGCTTAACAACACCGGCTATTTCCGAACCGTCCTCAAAAGCGACGACCTTGACTACATCTTCACCCGCATCCGTTTACTCACCTAGGCCGAAGAAAACCTGGTTCCACTTTTAAAATTTTTTGCAGATGCACTGAGGATCCCCTCTGGCCCCGTCCGAAAGAAACTCCAGGGCCCTAGCTACACTCGGCCATCCCAACCAACCCCGCCATCCCAGCACCCCCGCCTTTTTTATACTTTCTCCAACCCCGGGGCAGCCAGGCACTGAGCACAAACAATCATCAACTTGAAGCGTTACCCCAGGGAGAAAAAGAACGGCACCAGCAAGGGCACCAGCATCGACAGTAAGGCACCATTCACAATGGAAAGCGGTACATAGCGGGTTCCGCAGCTGCGCTCGATCAGGGGCAGCGTCACATCCATGCTTGTCGCTCCGCCGACGCCTATTGCAATGAGGGGCATGTTGAGTCGGGCCAGAAAGGGAATAGCCAAAAGGGCGATCATCTCACGGACCACGTTTATTAAAAAACCGGCAGCCCCCAACACCGGATCACCCAACTCGGTAATAAGCACTCCCGACAATGAGTACCAGCCAAAGCCGGCCGCCAGGGATAGGGCCTTGCCCGGCTCCAGTTCAAACACACCGGCAAGAACAAGCCCGCCGGCCAGAGAACCGATCATCGTCAACAGCGGCACTAAAAAAGTAGCCGGATGCAGCATCGCTCGCTTTAAGTTTACCTCGTTTCGGACCATCTGCACTCCAATCAAAAACAGAAGCGCGTAGAGAAGATAGGTGGTGTACTGATCCTTAAACCAGTCAAACAGAGGCAGAAAATATCCGCACAAAAATCCGGCCACCACAAACAAAAACAGCCGCAGCGGTTCTGCAAGATCAACCCCGTTCTCCTGTACCTTTGCCTTTTCAGCTTCCTTTTCAGCTTCCTTTCCTGATTCCCTTTCGGTTTCCGCTTTCATTTCCTCTGCCCCCTGACCCTGCGGGCCGGGTTTGTCGGCGGGACCCTTCTCACCAACATCACCGGCTTCGCGGAGGCCCCTCCCTCCCAAGCCGGCCCCGGCCAGCTTTCCGGCAACCGCCATCAAAGCAAGAAGGAGCACCAAGGTTCCTAGAACTGTGCCTACCGCAAAACTTACAGATAAAAGACCGATTCGCATTAGTTGCTGAGTAATCGTCTCAAGCATTCCTATTCGTAGCCCCATAGAAAAGAGCAAAAGGGCCAAGGCAACGCTCATAATTCGGTCCAAATAGCCTGTGACCGGAATTAATTTCAATCCGGCCCCGGCCATACCGGCGAATAAGAACAAAAAAATGATCAACAGTGAGC
>Ga0102941_1001145_pt1 | contig 12370 bp, 11 predicted proteins | sample SalPonR2_C_D2_MG_FD_79281 | JGI IMG/M metagenome (GOLD analysis project Ga0102941, IMG submission 79281) | Salt pond soil microbial communities from South San Francisco under conditions of wetland restoration - Salt Pond MetaG R2_C_D2_MG | ecosystem: Environmental > Aquatic > Marine > Intertidal... | reverse complement strand
TGCTGTTTTTTTTCGGGATTAGTGTGTCCCGATTTCGGATCGGGAAGGTCGCAGGTTCGAACCGACGAGTATAACGAGGAGCTCGCGAAGCAATCCTGCCACCCCGACATTAAAAAGGTTGATCGTTTGCGGTCAGCCTTTTTTTATGGTCAAAAAAAACGAGTGTATACTAAATCGATTGACTTCAAAAAAAAATCACATATTGCTGTTTTTTTTCGGGATTAGTGTGTCCCGATTTCGGATCGGGAAGGTCGCAGTAAACGCAATATTTATTGTTTTACATGAAGCCTGAATAGTTGACAAATCTGCCCCGGATTCCAAATCAGAAACATAAAGAGTCGCATCCTTAGCATAGGGGTAAGTTATACTGGAAAAAGTAAAACGAGAAAGCCAGCAGGCCTGTCTGCCTCTTTGTTTTGCAAAAGACCCGGAAAGACATAGTAGCATAAATTGAAAAATCCCTCGAAATTAGTATTTTTGCCTTCCATTCAATAGCGAAACAAAATGAAATTATCCGGGGTAAAGTTTGATTGTAAGCATTTCCGAGGAACAATTCCTTGCAAACCAAATAAGGAACATAATCTACAGTGCGATAAGTGTCCGTATTATGAACCATATGGAAAACGCATACTCATTATCAAATTGGGTGCAATGGGCGATGTCATTCGCACTACACCCCTGGTAGTTAAATACCGGGAGTTATACGACAATGTTCATTTCACCTGGCTTACAGACTTTCCAGATGTATTACCCCCCTCCGACATTCAGGATATACTTAAGCCTACAGCTTTTAATCTTGAGAAAACCAAAAATCGCACTTTTGACATAGCCATTAACCTGGATAAAGAAGAGGAGGCCTGCCAGCTCTTGGCCGATGTGGATGCAAATGAAAAATACGGTTTCATCTGGAACAATGGCCATTTAGATGCCGCGACACCTGCAGCCGAACACAAAATTATCACCGGATTATTCGATCATATTTCAATAAAAAACACAAAGTCATATCCCGAAGAAATTTTCGAAATATGCCATCTTGAATTTAACCTGGAAGAATATTTATTAAACTACAATAAGTCTATTGCAGAAAAATGGCAGGGGTTATTAAAGGAAAAAGCCAATGGCCGTAAAATAGTCGGCCTCAATACAGGTTGTGGTAACAGGTGGCTAACCAGGTTATGGCCCAATGACTATTGGATACAATTCATAAACCTGCTCGATCACGATAAAGTATTGCCCGTTTTATTGGGTGGGCCACAGGAAGACGAGAAAAATACCTGGTTGGCAAAACAGACACAAGCCTGGTACCCGGGCACCTTCTCGCTTGAAGAATTCATTTCACTCACCTCAAATTTAGATGCTGTAGTTACGCAGGTAAGTATGATGATGCACATTGCCGTAGGGCATAAAACACCCATGGTACTCATGAACAACATCTTTAACAAACATGAATTTGAAATGTATAACCGTGGTGTTATCGTAGAACCTGAAACAGGTTGCGATTGTTACTATGGTAACACATGCAAAAGATCACGGTCGTGCATGTTTGATCTGAGACCAGAAACTGTAATGAATGAGGTAAATCAACTGTTGAAGATATAAGCAATGAAAATCAGCTACTTGTCTACATTTTACCCCTTCAGGGGCGGAATTGCTCAGTTTAATGCTGCCTTATACCGCGCCCTGATAGCCAAAGGTCATGAAGTGGACCCGATAACATTTAAAAGACAATACCCTAATCTGCTGTTTCCCGGAAAAACACAATATGTAACAAGTGATGACAAGGCCGATATTATACCCAGTCAAAAAATGGTCGATAGTATAGACCCTTTTAACTGGATAACCTCAGCCCAAAAAATCAGGAAAATGTCACCCGACATTTTATTGATGAAATTCTGGATCCCCTACTTTGCACCATCATTTGGACATATATCAAAACATCAAAACCCCAACACACGTTCTATAGCCATTTTAGATAATGTGATTCCCCATGAGCGCAAATTTTTCGACATGCCATTGATAAAATACTATCTGAACAGGGTGAATGGTTTTATTGTAATGTCGGAGCAGGTCCGTGACGAATTACTCAGCATTAAACCCGATGCCCAATTTGCATACAAACAGCACCCGCTTTATGATCATTTTGGGGCTCCCGAAAATAAAACTACTGCAAGACAGAAGCTTGGCTTATCTGCCAACAAAAAAACATTGCTGTTTTTTGGTTTCATAAGGGCTTATAAAGGACTTGATTTGCTAATTGAAGCAATGAATAAATTAGATGACAGTTACCAGCTGATAATTGCTGGTGAGAGTTACAGCAGTTTTGAACCCTATCAAAAGCAAATAGACCAAAACCGATTCAGGAACAACATCCACCCAAACGTGCGATATATCAGCGATAAAGAGGTTCCACTTTTCTTCTCTGCAGCTGATGCATGCGTACTACCCTACAAATCGGCAACACAAAGTGGCATCACATCCATTGCCTACCATTTTGAACTGCCTATGATTGCCACAAATGTCGGAGGCTTAGAGGAAATGGTAAAGGATAATGAAACAGGCGTAGTTGTGGATAAACCCAATGCAGATAACCTGGCCACAGGCATTCAGCGTTTTTTCAAAACTGACCAAAGCCATTTCGCAAATCAAATAAGAGCAAAGAAAAAAGAGTTGAGCTGGGAAGGTTTTGCTCAAAGCATATTAGATCTCTATAAAACTATCAAGTAATACCTCAACTTACATTCAGGCAAGTTCAAACCATTTTTCAATATTGTGATTAACAACTGGGGCTTTTTTATGGTAATACTCTCCGGTTTCGCATGAAAATTCGTAGTCCTGCTCCCAATCAAATTTATGTTCAACCACCTGTTTTATGCCGTCAATAATATAAAGAAGCTCCTCATCAGTCATTGTAGGATGAATGGATACCCTCACCCAACCGGGCTTTTCTGATAAATCACCAGAGTCAATTTTTTCGGTAATCTTGTGTGATGTTTCTTTATCTACATGCAAAAGAAAATGACCATAAGTTCCTGCACACGAACAACCACCACGCACCTGTATACCAAACCTGTCATTCAGCATTTTCACAATCAAATTATGATGAAAATTCTCCACATAAAAAGATATAACGCCGAGCCTGTCGCGCTGTTCTTCGGCCAGGATATGCAATTCTTTAATTTTGTCAAACTCCTCAAAAGCAATCTTTAAAAGCTCTTTTTCACGCTGGTGAATCTTTTCGCAAGTCATTTGCTCTTTGAGTTTTATACAATAGGCAGCTTTAATGGCTTGTAAAAAAGCAGGTGTGCCGCCATCTTCGCGTGCTTCAATATCCTCAACATAGTGAAATTCATTCCAACGATTGGTCCACAATACGGTACCACCTCCCGGGTGGTCAGGCGTTTTATTTTTGCATAAATCTTTATTGAAAACGATTACACCAGTTGACCCGGGTCCGCCTAAAAATTTGTGTGGCGAAAACATTACCGCATCCAGTCGTAGTTCGGGATCATCAGGGTGCATATCAATTGGATCGTAAGGTGCCGAAGCCGCAAAGTCTACAAAGCAGAGCCCACCATGCCGGTGCATAATGGCTGCCAACTCATGATAAGGAGGCCGCACGCCTGTAACATTCGATCCTGCGGAAAAAGCACCGATTTTCATTTTACGGTTTTCATACTGCCCAATAATTTTCTCGAGGTTGGCCGGGTCGACCATCAAATTTTCATCTGGTTCGATGAGTACCACATCGGCAATAGTTTCAAGCCATGATGTGTGATTTGAATGGTGCTCCAGATGTGTAAGAAAAACAACAGGTCGTTGATCTCCCAGGTCGTCGAGGCAATTATTGACTTTTTTGGCCGACAAATTACAAAAGTTGTGTAATTGCTCAGGCACTTTAAGGCCCAAAATTCGCTGCAGTTTATTTACAACTCCGGTCATTCCGCTACCGCTGGTAATAATAACATCATTTTCATCGGCATTTACATGCGATTTAATAATCTGATGAGCTTTATGGTATGCATGCGTCATGGTCACCCCGGTTTCACTCGATTCAGAGTGGGTATTTCCGACATAGGGGCCAAAAAGCTGTTGTATTTTATTTTCAATGGGTTGATATAATCTTCCACTGGCTATCCAGTCGGCATAAACCATTTTTTGCTCACCATAAGGTGATTGAAATGTGGCATCGATGCCTACAATTTGATCACGAAAACGTTTGAAATATTGTTCCAGCGATTGCATACCATAAATTTTTTAATGAAATAGATTCTCGCAAAAATATAATAATTTGGCATTGGTTATTCGCAACACCGGGCAAAACTGCTATTTTGGAAACAATTCACTTTCTACCCACTGGCAAATGATGTGTCCCACAAGAATATGACTCTCCTGAATCCGGGGTGTATCTGCTGAAGGTACATTTAATAATATATCAGCTAAATTACTCATTTGGCCCCCGGATGCTCCTGTGAATGCAATATTGTACATTCCGATATCACCAGCCGCCTCCATTGCCTTAATAACATTACCGGAGTTCCCTGAAGTAGACAGACTGACCAAAACATCGCCTTTTTGGCCGGCTGCTTTCACATACCTAGCATATACCTCATCATAACCATAATCATTAGCCACTGCTGTTACATATGATGTATTCACATGAAGCGCTTCAGCAAAAAGTGGCGGACGATCATAATAAAACCTACCTGTTAATTCTGCTGCGATATGTTGCGCATCTGCAGCACTTCCACCATTACCACAAAGCAATACTTTTCTATTTTCCTGATATGCTTTCACAATCATTTCCCCGGCAGACCTAATTCTTAATCGCAGCTCATCATCTTTAAGCAAAGCCTCCTTGGCAAGAATAGATTCCTGAATGATTTTTTGAATATCCATTGATATATTTTTTGATTAAGACGGGCTAAAGATAATCATAAATTGTGGAAGGTAATATGCAAGTTTAATCACTCTTATAATACGTTTTTTTAGCCATAAGTCTAATTTATCATACAACCTGCGTGGTACTAATAGTTCAATTTCATAAATTATTTGTAATTTGAAGTTCATAACAGATACATTTTTAACTAAATACTGCAACCATGATAAAAACATTAAAAACATTGCTTGCATTCACTTTTTTAGCTTTGCTTTTATCCTGTGAATCGCAACAGCCAAAAGAAGCTTTTTCAGATAAAAGCGACGCATATAAAACACAGGACATAGCTGAAAAATCAAGCACCGGCAAATCACAACAGGCAAATCGCAAACTCATCAAAACCGGTGAGCTTCGCTTTGAGACCAGTAATGCAAAATTGGCCAGGCAAAAAATATCAGATTTAACCCAAAAATATAAAGGCTACATGGGCGAAGACAATGTCACTGGTTTTGATGACCGCATTGAATATGAGCTCGAGGTGAGAATTCCGGCAGAATCTTTTGATGCTTTTATAAATGAACTTACCTCCGGACTTAAACATATAGAGCACCAGGACATTTCGATTTCTGACGTCACCAGTCTGTATATTGACCTTGAAGCCCGATTAAAATCCAAACAGCAACTGGAAGCACGGTATCTTAAATTATTGGAGAAGGCCAATAAAGTTGAGGATATGCTAAAAATAGAAGCGGAAGTTGAAAAAGTAAGAAGCGATATTGAATCCATGCAGGCCAGATTAAAACAGATGTCAAAAAATGTAGCCTATAGTAGACTCCACATCAGTTTTTATGAAATAAAAGGGCAAACAAATGCAGTTGGCCGCAAAGCCGCACAGGCTTTTTTTGAGGGATGGAATCTGCTGCTTAAAGTACTTGTCGGGCTTTTAAACATATGGCCATTTCTCATTATCATCGGACTGGTATTGTATTTCATCATCAGTTATGATAAAAAAATAAAACGCAAATCAGAAAAAGAGGACAAACAGGAATAAATAACAAACGACCGGCAGGAACCGGTCGTTTCTTTAATGCTTTTAGTTTTTTCAACCTACAAAGCGCCTTCATACATAAAATCGACAACACGTTGGCGCTCTTCATCAATTAATGGATAAACAAATCCACTGGCCTGGTTATCATTGAGCCCCTGGATAATATTTTCGCGTTTATCCACATCAATTCCGGCTTGCTGCAAACGCACAGGAGACTCTATGCTTTCAAAGAAATTTTCAAAGTTACGAATGGTAGCTCTTAAATCACTGTCGCCCCATAAGGCCTGGCCCAAAGCAGCTATACGGTTGCCTGCTTTTTCAATTTGTAGTTTCATCCAGGCCGGATAGGCTATAGACAGGCTGGCTCCGTGTGGTACATCAAACTGCAACGACAATTCATGTCCAAGTGCATGTACGCCCCAGTCGCCATATTTTTTTCCCCAGTTAGTCATTCCGTTAAGGGCTGTTGTTCCTGTCCACATCACATTAGCCCGGTACTCATAGTTTTCAGGTTCCTTCAGCACGAGTGGACCGAAGTGCATGGCCTCCTGAATAATGGAAATAATAAATTTATCGGTTAACCGCGAAACGCCCTGACCAAAATAAGCCTCCAGGGCATGAGCAATCATGTCTACAATACCATAGGCAGTGTAGTTTTTAGGAACCGAATAGGTAAATTCCGGATCAAGAAAAGAGTGTTTCGGATAAGCCAGAGGATTTACATGTCCAACTTTCTGACCCGTTTTATGATTTTGTAATACTGCAGCAGCATTCATCTCTGTTCCGGTAGCAGCCAATGTAAGCACCGTTAATAGTGGCATGGACTTTTGCGGTTTTTGTTGCCTTATCATCACATGCCAGGGATTGAGGTTTTCCTGTACACAAAGACTCACAATTTTAGCAGAATCAATCACACTGCCTCCACCCAGGGCCACAATAAAATCAACCTGTTCTTTGCGAGCCAGGGCAATAGCAGCTTCAACATCCTCATAAACCGGATTCGATTTAATTCCGCTGTATTCTGCAAGGTCAATATTATTGTCAACCAACTGTTTTTTTATACGGTCGTAGTAGCCGTGCTTAACTGTAGAACCTTTACCATACATTAGCAAAGCTTTTTTGCCATATTGTAAAGCGGTGGCTCCTAAGTTATCTGTTACGCCTTTCCCAAAGTGAACTTTAACCGGATTGTATGCTGTAAAATTTTCCATGTGATTATTATATTTTATATTCAACTCCTGAAATATGATCTTTTTTTGCTCCTGTGACAGCGCCAAACACATTCTGTTGATTATGCATTTTCAGATAACCCAAAAGTGCAAAAATCAAAGCTTCTTTGTAATCAATGATTTGTTGCTCTGGTAGTATAACCGACACATTCGCCCATTTGTTGATTCGATTAATTAAAAAATCATTAAACGCACCTCCACCAGTAATTAAAATGTTACTACCATTATAATTATCAATTGCTTTGGATATTTGAATTGCGACATGTTCTGTAAACGTTGCGAGTTTATCCCCGATCGGTATTTCATAATGTTCCAATAAAGGCAAAACTTCACGCTCCACCCATTCCCTACCGAGCGTTTTAGGTGCTGGCTTACTGTAATACTGCAATTGATTTAATTCATTCAGCAGATCACGAACAACTGTACCTCGTGCGGAACAAGTACCTTTATCATCAAAAGCTTGTCCCATTTGCCTGCTTAAATAGTTCAGCACCATATTGGCCGGGCAAATGTCCCAGGCGACTCTTCGCCCCTTATCTTCCATACTTACATTGGCTATACCTCCCAAATTGAGGCAAAAATCATATTTACCAAAAAGCAACCGGTCTCCAACAGGCACAAGAGGAGCACCCTGGCCACCTAAAACAACATCCTGAACCCTGAAGTCGCAAAAAACCGGCAAACCCGATACAGCAGCAATTGAAGCACCGTGCCCAAGTTGAAATGTAAGCTTGCTTTCGGGCTGATGAAAAACGGTATGTCCATGCGAGCTAATGGCCGCAATATCTGCTTTTGGAATGCCAGATTGGGTTAAAAAAGATAAGACGGATGAACCCAAAAATTCACCATATTCCTGGTGCAACTTCAATAAATCAATTGCACGCTTTTGGTGGGCATTTTGAAGTTTTTTGCTCCATGCTTTGTCGTAAGAAATTGTATCTGCTTTAACTATTTGCCAGTCCAGGTTTTCTCCATGCATATTGAATTCACAGATAGCTATATCTAAACCATCAAGCGATGTTCCCGACATTAATCCGGCAATTAAAGATTTATTCATTACCCATTATAAATTTGTCTGTTCTTCTGAACGTTTAAAATTAATGGTTTTTATAGAAGTATTATGTTTTGGATCTGAAACAATAAGCTTTAATTGCAATGTGCTATCCTGCGGTAAGTACTCGTCAAACTCGTAGTAAAGCAAATCATTTTTAGCATCGTAGCTAAAGAGCACCCACTGACCGTTTATATAGCCATTGTAAGAGTCAATCCCCGTAGCATCATCAGTAATTTTAACAGAAATACCCTGTTCACTGGTCATATCTTTATTTTCATAAATATTTACCGGTTTTATTTCCGGAGGAATAGTATCGACCATAAGTGCAAACCTACCAAAAGATCTGACTCGGGTATGTGCCCGGCCTTTATCATACCTTACCTTTGAAGTAACCGGGCTGGTATTGCCATTTTGGGCCACAGAAGCCAGGTATAATTTATTTTTAAGATGATTGGGGACGCCAGGAGCTTCTAACGTGAAATTAAAACGCTGATGCAACGGTACATGCTTATCGTGAAGATGGTATATCTTACTATACATTTCCTCTGAACCTGGTTCACTACTGTATGTAAAATTCAACTTGGTATACAGCGATTTCGAAGGAAAGACCAGGTGAACATCGTCATTTTCGAAGTGATTTGTTTGCCCTGGTTTCAGAACCCTGGCAACCGGAATATTCTGGTTAGCATTTACAGGATCAACACCCAATAACGTAAAACTCAGAACAGATTTATTCCCATGGGCATCAATAGCATGAACTTCGACGTGTTTCCGATCTCCGGGTGCAACAAAAACCCTCCCCCGCTCTTTACTGAACTTATATCCACTAAAATGATTTCCCTCATCAATAAAGCATTTATGGGCTTTAATGTTCCTGTCAACCTTCAATGCGTAATCCATATGGGAAAGAATGTACCTATTTTCAGCAAATGACAGCTCATTTAATTCAAGAAAATATGTAAGGGCATCATCTACAAAAACTTTTAACTGATTTACTCCGCAGCGATTATAGGTTTTATTCAGGTAATCATTTACATAAACGCCGAGGCCAATTGTATCAGCTACCTTTATTGGAGCATTATTTTTAACTTTATAATTATGTCCTGATTTTTGCAGGCTAAACAAAAGTTTTCTTTGTACATTGTTCACTGTTGCGCCATCAGAAAGCGGATAAACTATGAGATTATGAAATCTGGGCTCGATATTATCCACCACATCAAAATTCCAACGCAGCGGGTTCTGCGGTTTTTCGTTATCAGTAGTGCGAATTTCAAAATGCAAATGTGGGCCAAGGCTACTACCTGAATTTCCACCTTTTCCGACCACCTCACCCTGCTTCACATTTATTAAACCGGTTTCTGGAAATAAATTTACAGCAAAACTTTTACTGGCATATTGCTGGCGTCGCACATACTCTTCAATCTGAATATTAAACCTGTGTAAATGTGCATAAACCGAAGTATATCCGCTTGGATGTGTTATGTAGAGCGCATTTCCATAGCCATATGGTGAAACTTTTATTCTGGAAACATACCCATCAGCTATGGCATAAATATTCAGCCCTGTTTTTCCCTGGATTTTAATATCAATTCCTGTATGAAAATGGCTTCCTCTTAACTCAGCGAAATTTCCGCTCAAAAGGATATCTATATCAACCGGCGAACGAAAAACACCATTATCATTATTGCTCTGTGCTGACAGATAAGCGGGGCAGGAGATCAAACAAGAAACAAAAAAGATAAAAAACATAAATCTATCTGGAGATATTTTCACATTTATTCGATCAAGCATAAACATCATAATTGGAAATAATTTGTTATACAGAAACAAAAATAAATAAAAGTTGTAGACGGCCTATTGATATATCTTTTTCATGTATTAAACGTATAAAAAATTAATAAACCACAAATTTAATAAGCATTGTGAAGGTTAAGTAAAATAAACAAACGTATATTTGTGCAATTAGGTTTCTTGTTTTAAATTTGTATTAAATAAATTCAATCGTGGATGGCTGATAAAGACCAAAAATTGATAGAAATACAGGAAAAACTGGATCAGCTTATTAGCTCTTATGAAATGTGCATGGAAGCGAATTCTATGTTATCAAGTGAAATAGAGGAGATAAAAACACGATTAGATAAAAGAAACGCTGAATATGAAACATTGAAGGAGCGTTTCGAGACATTAAAAGTAGCCCGGTCCATAGGTGACACACCTGAAGGGAAAAAGGAAGCCCGGGCAAAAATTAATGCAATAGTGCGGGAAGTTGATCAATGTATTGCACTTTTAAATCGCTGATATGAGTGAACTGAGTGACACATTTACGATAAGAGTAAATATTGCAGACCGTTACTATCCGCTTAAAATAAAGCGGACGGACGAAGCTAAGGTGCGTAATGCAGCTACAAAAATAAACGAAACGGTATTTCAGTACCGGAAAGTGTATTCAGACAAAGATGCACAGGACTTTTTAGCTATGGCAGCATTACAATTTGCAACAAAATTAACGGATATAGACGATGAAAAATCCGGAAATGCGTACCAGGAATTTCTGCAGGAAATCAGTCAAAAACTCGACTCAGCATTGAAAAAACAATAAGAGGTTCTTTTACATAAAGAGTTTGCCCGCATTAATCTAGTTGACTTTTGAAAAATCAACACTACTAAAATTGGTGTTTAGCTGAATGCAGTAAAGACAGGCCTCATCCCGATTCGTCGGGATCTTCTTCGGAAGACAGTGGAAGTCTGATCTGTGGTCGCGGCACCATCCATGTCAGAAATGGATTTTTTACTAAAAGCAATAGTTTTAATGCGGGCTTTTTTGTGCCAATTTCCACACCTTGACATCAAATTAAAAACACTATTAATCATATATTTACAAGTATTTACTAAAACTAAACAGATATGGACGGACTTACAATTATTTTTCTGATAATATCTTTTCTTGTAGGTGCCACCGTTTCATTCTTTCTGTGGAATGCCATGCTGCGCAAACGGAAAGACAACATCATTAAGGAAGGTCGCACCGAAGCCGAAGTGCTCAAAAAAGACAAAATACTTCAGGCCAAAGAAAAATTTCTCGAGTTAAAAAATGAACATGAGAAATACATCAATGAGAAAAACTCGAAAATTAATCAGCAAGAACAAAAATTAAAGCAAAAAGAACAAAATTTCTCTCAACGCTCAGAGGAATTAAACCGCAAAAACAGAGAATTAGAAGCCATAAAAGGGAACCTCTCCAGTCAGATGGAGCTTCTTGAGAAACGCGAAGCTGAAGTAGAAAAAACGCATAAGGCGCAGGTTGAACAGCTGGAAGCAATTAGCGGTATGTCGGTTGAGGATGCAAAGGCACAACTTATGGAGTCGCTGAAGGCAGAAGCCAGAACCGAGGCAATGTCATACATTAACGACATTATGGAAGAAGCCAAAATCTCAGCCAACAAAGAGGCCAAACGCATTGTGATTCAAACCATACAGCGTGTTGCTACCGAAGAAGCCATTGAAAACTCAGTGACTGTATTCAATATTGACAATGACGATATCAAAGGCCGAATTATTGGTCGCGAAGGAAGAAACATCCGCGCGCTGGAAGCAGCAACAGGTATCGAAATCATTGTTGATGACACGCCTGAAGCAATTATCCTGAGTGGCTTTGATCCGGTAAGAAGAGAAATCGCAAGATTATCGCTCCACCAGCTGGTTACAGATGGCCGCATACACCCTGCACGTATTGAAGAGGTTGCGGCCAAAACAAAAAAACAAATTGAGGAAGAAATTATTGAAACAGGAAAGCGAACTGCCATTGATTTGGGAGTCCATGGCTTACATCCTGAATTAATAAGACTCATAGGTAAAATGAAATATCGTAGCTCCTATGGTCAAAACCTGTTACAGCACAGCCGTGAGGTTGCAAACCTCTCTGCAATAATGGCCGGCGAACTCGGGCTAAACACCAAACTGGCCAAACGCGCAGGATTGCTTCACGATATTGGTAAGGTACCAGATGACGATCCGGAAATTCCACACGCAGTTTTCGGAATGAAACTGGCCGAAAAATACAAAGAAAAGCCGGAAGTTTGCAATGCCATTGGCGCACACCACGACGAAGTGGAGATGAACACACTCATTGCACCAATCGTGCAGGTTTGCGATGCCATATCAGG
>Ga0102941_1001142_pt1 | contig 12405 bp, 22 predicted proteins | sample SalPonR2_C_D2_MG_FD_79281 | JGI IMG/M metagenome (GOLD analysis project Ga0102941, IMG submission 79281) | Salt pond soil microbial communities from South San Francisco under conditions of wetland restoration - Salt Pond MetaG R2_C_D2_MG | ecosystem: Environmental > Aquatic > Marine > Intertidal... | reverse complement strand
GCCGTATAAAAATAGGTAAAACCAATGATCAACAATGCAAATGTGATGTTGTAAACCAAGCTGGTATAATCTGCGAATGCAGCACCGATTCCGCTCATGGTATCGCTCTCTGCGAAACCTACAAGTACAACCGGCACAAACATTAATGCCTGTGCAAAGATAATCGGCATAACACCTGAGGCATTTACTTTTAATGGTATGTACTGACGTACTCCACCATATTGTTTATTACCAACAATTCGCTTGGCATACTGTACAGGAATTTTTCTTGTACCCTGTACCAGCAAAATCGTAAGCAGAATGATAACACCTAACATAATCATCTCAACGAGGAACATTACAAGACCACCGCCTTGTTCTTCAACTCGTGAGGCAAATTCTGCTGCTAATGCAAAAGGCAAGCGTGCAATGATACCGATCATAATAATCAATGATATACCATTACCGATGCCGCGGTCGGTGATTCGTTCACCTAACCACATAACAAACATGGTACCTGCTGTCAGTATGATTACTGATGATATGGTAAAAAATGTACCTTTCAGCATAAATGCTGATGGAGGTAATTGTGCATGTAAGTTAGCAATGTACCCTGGTGCCTGTAAGAGCAGAATGATTACAGTTAAATAACGTGTTATCTGATTGATTTTTCTTCTGCCACTTTCACCTTCCCGTTGCAGGCGCTGGAAATATGGAATTGCCATACCGAGCAGCTGCACAACGATTGAGGCAGAAATGTAGGGCATAATACCCAAAGCAAAAATAGAGGCGTTAGAAAATGCACCACCGGAGAACATATCCAGCAACCCCATAACGCCACTTGAAGTTTGCGATTGCAAGTTTTCAAGCTGACTTGGATCAACTCCTGGTAATACTACATGGGCCCCTAAACGATAAACAAGCAAAAGACCTAATGTTGTAAGGATGCGATTGCGCAAATCCTCAATTTTCCAAATGTTTTTGATTGTTTCAATAAAACGTTTCATTCATCAAATTTTTTCTGCGGTTCCTTCTTGTGCTTCAATGGCTTCTTTGGCTGATTTTGAAAAAGCGTGTGCTTTAACAGTCAGTTTTTTGCTTAAACTACCATTCCCTAATATTTTAATCAGGTCATGTTTTGAAGCCAGTCCATTTACAACCAGCACATCTTTATCAATAGTTGTAACGTTAAGTTTTTCGGCAATTTGTTCTAAAGTACTAAGGTTAATAGGCTTATACTCTGCGCGGCCGCGGTTATAAAAAACAAATTTAGGTACTCGACGCTGAATAGGCATTTGACCTCCTTCGAAACCGATTTTCTTGGAGTAACCTGAACGCGATTTTGCACCTTTATGACCGCGACTTGCAGTATCACCATAACCAGAACCTTCACCTCTTCCGAGACGTTTTGAACTTTTGCTTGTTTGTGCTGGTTTAAGGTTGCTTAAATCCATATCATCAAAATTTAATTGATTTCTTCAACTTTTACTAAATGCTCTACTTTTTTAACCATACCGCGAATAACGGCATTGTCTTCGTGCTCAACAGTATGGCGTATTCTTTTAAGACCGAGTGCTTCCACAGTCTTTTTCTGACGTTTATCAGAGCCTATAATACTGCGTGTTTGTGTAATTCTTATTTTAGCCATGATTGTCAATTTCTATCCGTTAAAAACTTTCTCCAATGCAACGCCTCTATCTTTAGCAACAGTATAGGCATCGCGCATCTCCATTAGCCCTTTCAGTGTAGCTTTTACCACATTGTGGGGGTTTGAAGAACCTTTGGATTTGGCCAATACATCTTTTACACCAACGCTTTCCAATACGGCACGCATGGCACCACCGGCTTTAACTCCGGTACCGCTAGAGGCAGGTATCATCAAAACGTGTGCTCCACTGTAACGCGCTACTTGTTCGTGCGGTATTGTATCATTAATGATGGGCACTTTCACAAGGTTCTTTTTGGCATCCTCGATAGCCTTGGATATGGCAGTTGTTACTTCACCTGCTTTACCAAGCCCATGTCCTACGATACCATTCTCGTTACCTACTACCACAATTGCAGCAAAACTGAACGTTCTACCTCCTTTGGTAACTTTTGTAACGCGATTAATGGCAACCAATCGGTCTTTTAAATCCAAATCGCTGGTTTTGATTCTTCTAATTCCTGACATAAGCTTAAAATTTTAATCCTCCTTTTCTGGCACCCTCTGCCAATGATTTCACACGACCGTGATAAAGATAACCATTTCGATCGAAAACGATTTTATTTACACCTTTATCTAATGCGCGTTTTGCGATAAGTTCGCCAACTGAAGTGGCAATTTCGCTCTTATTGCCCTTGGCTTCTGCAAGTTCTTTATTTCTTGAGCTGGCAGCTACCAGGGTTTTATTGTTAACATCGTCTATAATTTGTACGCTTATATGCTTATTACTGCGATATACAGACAAACGCGGCATTTCCGGAGTTCCAAAAATACTTTTCCGGATGCGCTTTTTAATTTTTAATCTTCTCTTCTGCTTATCAAAAGCCATAATTCCGTTGTTTAATCATTAAACACTAGCTGCAGATTTTCCTGCTTTTCTGCGAAGTACTTCTCCTACAAATTTCACACCTTTTCCTTTGTAAGGCTCAGGCTTACGTAGTGAGCGAATCTTGGCAGCTACCTGTCCGATGAGTTGTTTATCGCAACTTTCAAGCGTTACAAATGGGTTAGATCTCTTTTCAGTTTTTGCTTCCACTTTAATTTCGGGAGGCATTTCAAAATAAATATGGTGAGAATACCCGATACTAAGCTCAAGCATTTGACCTTTTGCTTCTGCACGGAATCCTACACCGACGAGTTCCAGCTCAATTTTATAGCCTTTGAAAACGCCTTCAACCATATTATTTAAAAGAGAACGGTAAAGCCCATGCATAGACCGTTGATGTTTTGACTCATCTGGACGGATAAGGGTCACTTCGCCATCTTCGACTTTGATCTCGATTCCACCTTTTACAGTCTGTGTCAATTCGCCTTTGGGCCCTTTAACTGTGACAACATTATTTTTGTCGACTTCTACAGATACACCCTCAGGTATTTTAATTGGCAGTTTACCTATTCGTGACATTTTTTTACTTTTTTAGTATACGTAACATAAAACTTCGCCTCCGGTATTGTTTCGGCGGGCTTCCTTATCAACCATCACTCCGTGTGAAGTTGAGAGGATCGCAATACCTAAACCATTCAATACCCGGGGTATTTCCTTTGAACCTGCATATTTTCTCAATCCAGGTCTGCTAACGCGTTGCATTGCTTTAATGACAGGTTCCTTGGTCTCGTTATTATATTTAAGGGCAATTTTAATTGTACCCTGTGGACCTTTGTCTTCAAACTTATAATTCAGGACATATCCCTGATCAAAAAGTATTTTAGTAATAGCTTTTCTCATGTTTGAAGCAGGAACTTCCACTACTTTGTGTCTGGCCAATGACGCATTTCTAACACGTGTAATAAAATCACCTATTGGATCAGTAATCATTTTCTTTGATTTTAAATATTACCAACTTGCTTTCTTGATTCCGGGGATTAAGCCCTTATTGGCCATCTCACGGAAGTTAATTCTGCTTATTCCGAACTGGCGCATGTATCCCTTCGGTCTTCCTGTTAACTGGCAACGGTTGTGCAAGCGAACTGGTGAAGCATTTTTTGGCAATTTTTGCAACCCTTCGTAATCACCTTCTGCTTTCAGACGCGCACGTTTTTCCGCGTACTTTTCGACGAGTTTTCTACGTTTTCTTTCTCTCGCTTTCATTGATTCTTTTGCCATAACCTAACTCTTTTTTACATTTTTAAAAGGAATACCAAATTGTTTCAGCAGTGCAAATGCTTCTTCATCAGTTGGTGCACTGGTTACAAATGTAATTTCCATTCCTAAAATAGTATTAATCTTATCGATATCTATTTCAGGAAAGATAATTTGCTCTGAAACTCCCAGTGTATAGTTTCCACGACCATCGAGTTTTGAGTTTACGCCTTTAAAGTCTCTGATACGAGGCAATGAAACGGCGATTAAACGCTCTAAAAACTCATACATTTTTGTACGGCGCAGAGTGACTGTCACACCAATAGGCATGTCTTTCCTAAGCTTAAAGTTGGAAATATCGCGTTTAGATACGGTTTGTATGGCTTGCTGCCCAGCAATTGCGGAAAGCTCTTTTTGAGCAATCTCAATTACTTTTTTATCAGCAACAGCCTGACCAACACCCTGGTTGATCACGATTTTTTCCAGTCTCGGTACCTGCATTACACTTTTGTATTTGAACTCTTTCTGGAGTGCAGGTACGATTTCGTCTGTATATTTTTTTCTTAAATTCGGAACGTAAGCCATTACTTGATCTCCTCTCCTGATTTTTTGGAATAACGTACCAATTTGTTTTTATCATTCAGCTTGCGGCCAATTCTTGTGGGTTCACCTGATTTAGGATCGAGAAGCATAAGATTCGAAATATGAATCGGGGCTTCTTTTTTAATGATTCCTCCATTAGGATTCTCCGCATTAGGTTTGGTGTGTTTTGAAATCATGTTCACACCTTCCACTATAGCGCGCTGCTTTTTTACCTCTACCTCGAGCACACGACCTTTTTGTCCTCTGGCTTCACCAGAGTTTACATAAACCGTGTCTCCTTTTTTAATATGTAGTTTCTTATGCATGGCTTTTATTTTTAAAGTACTTCAGGTGCCAATGAAACAATCTTCATATTTCTCTCGCGAAGCTCGCGGGGAATGGGCCCAAATATACGGGTTCCCCTAATCTCGTCAGTTGCATTGAGAAGGACACATGCATTGTCATCGAAACGGATATATGATCCGTCCGGGCGGCGTACTTCTTTAGTAGTACGCACGACAATAGCTTTACTCATAGTACCTTTCTTCATTTCGCCTGACGGAAGTGCACTTTTCACGGTAACCATTATCAGATCACCAATGGTAGCATATTTCTTTTTTGAACCACCAAGCACACCGATGCAAAGTACTTCTTTAGCACCACTATTATCGGCTACCGCCAATTTGGTTTCAGTTTGTATCATGGTTACTTAGCTCTTTCAATAATTTCTACTAATCTCCAATTTTTGGATTTGCTTAATGGACGTGTTTCCATTATGCGAACGATATCGCCTGGGTTGCAGGTATTTTCCTCATCATGGGCTTTAAACTTGGTAGTTTTGTTAATAAACTTCCCATAGATGGGGTGTCTCATTTTACGACGTACTGCAACGACGATGGACTTTTCCATTTTGTCGCTGACGACAATACCGATACGCTCTTTACGCAAATTTCTCTTTTCCATCATCTATTGAATTAATCGTTCTGTTTGTTAAATTCTCTTTGGCTTTGCTCGGTTAATAAACGAGCAACGTCTTTACGCACATTCTTAATCTGATTAGGATTCTCCAGTGGCGATACGGCATGGTTCATTTTCATTCTAGTGAGCATATTTTTCGTATCGTCGATACGTTCTAACAGCTCCTGATCTGTCAATTCTTTAATTTCTGACATTTTCATAGCGCTACTCCTATTAATTTTCGACGTAATCTCGTCTTACAACAAACTTTGTTCGCACTGGCAATTTCTGTGCAGCCAGTCGCAATGCCTCTTTAGCAATTTTCACTGGTACGCCTTCGGCTTCAATGAGCATCCGACCTGGGGTTACGGGTGCAACAAAGCCTTCTGGTGTACCTTTACCTTTACCCATACGTACCTCTGCAGGTTTTTTCGAAATGGGTTTATCGGGAAAAATTCTAATCCAGGTTTGACCCTGACGTTGCATATAACGAGTCACTGCGATACGGGCAGCTTCTATCTGTCGACCTGTAATCCAGTGGCTGTCGAGGCTTTTAATGCCAAAAGAACCATAGGCAAGTTGATTACCTCTCTGCGCATTACCTTTCATGCGGCCTTTCTGGACTCTACGGTGTTTTGTCTTTTTTGGCTGTAACATAACGTCTTCTCGATTTTAAAGTTACTTCTTTCTTCTTTTACCACCTTTACGATTGCTTGCCTGGCCAACATTTGGCGATAGGTCGCGCTTACCGTAAACTTCACCTTTAAAAATCCACACTTTTACACCTAGCAACCCTACTTTGGTCAGTGCTTCACCCAATGCATAGTCGATATCGGCGCGAAGCGTATGTAACGGAATACGTCCTTCTTTATAGGTTTCTGTGCGAGCCATTTCAGCACCACCTAAACGTCCACCGATTTGCACTTTAATGCCCTGAGCACCCATCCTTAAAGACGAGGCAATGGCCATTTTGATTGCACGACGATACGATACGCGTCCTTCTAACTGACGTGCGATATTATTGGCTACCAGTGTGGCATCGAGTTCCGGGCGTTTAATTTCAAAAATGTTGATTTGTACTTCTTTTTTGGTCAGTTTTTTCAACTCTTCTTTAAGTTTGTCTACTTCCTGACCACCTTTACCAATAATAATACCCGGACGGGCAGTATGAATGGTAATGGTAATTAGCTTCAGCGTACGTTCAAGAACAATTCTTGAAACGCTTGCTTTTGCTAAACGTGCTTTAAGATATGTTCTTATCTTGTTATCCTCGACTAGTTTATCTTCCTGACGATTGCCGCCAAACCAGTTGGATTCCCAACCTTTAATAAATCCTAATCGGTTTCCTATTGGATTAGTTTTTTGTCCCATCGAATTACGCTTTTTCTGTTTGATTATAACTATCCAATACAATTGTCACGTGGTTCGAACGCTTGCGAATTCTGTGCGCCCTACCTTGCGGTGCGGGACGCAACCGTTTTAGTATTCTGGCTGAATCTACATAAGCCTCTTTTACAAAAAGGTTGGCTTCTTCCAGACGTACACCTTCGTTTTTGGTTTCCCAATTGGCAATAGCACTTTTGAGGAGTTTTTCAACTCTTCTGGCTGCCTCTTTTGGTGTAAATCTTAATATATCCAGTGCCTCATTTACTTCAACTCCACGTATAAGATCAACAACAAGCCTCATTTTGCGGGGCGATGTTGGACAATTGCGTAGAACGGCATAGTAACGGTTTTTCCGTTCTTCTCTTAATTTTTCTGCTCGTATTCTCTTTTTTGCACCCATTATTTCTGTCTTTTTAGATTATCTCTGTTTACCACCGTGACCACGGAATTGACGGGTAGGTGCAAATTCTCCTAATTTGTGCCCTACCATGTTCTCGGTGACGTATACAGGAATAAATTTATTACCATTATGAACGGCAATAGTGTGCCCTACAAAATCCGGCGATATTATTGATGCGCGAGCCCAGGTTTTAATCACCTGTTTTTTAGAAGACTCATTCATTTTGAGTACTTTCCGCTCGAGTTTATAATCAATAAAAGGGCCTTTCTTTAATGATCTGCTCATAATCTCCTCAGTTATGCATTATTTTTTACGACGCTCTACAATATACTTGTTTGAATACTTCTTGGGCGTGCGGGTTTTGAAACCTTTTGCCCTTAGTCCTTTGCGCGAACGTGGATGACCTCCACTTGCGCGGCCTTCTCCACCACCCATTGGGTGATCCACCGGGTTCATAACAACACCACGTACACGTGGGCGTCTTCCTTTCCAGCGACTTCTTCCGGCCTTTCCTGAACGCTCAAGGCTATGATCGGGATTCGATACAGAGCCTATTGTAGCCTTACAGGTGGTCAATACTAAACGCACTTCTCCTGATGGTAGTTTGATGGCGGCATACTTTCCTTCTCTTGAAACTAACTGTGCATAAGTTCCGGCACTACGTGCCAGTATTGCACCTTTTCCAGGTTTCAATTCGATATTATGCACAATTGTACCAAGTGGGATATCAGACAGATAAAGCGAATTTCCAATTTCTGGTGATACGCCTTTTCCTGAGTTAATGTTTTGTCCTACTTGAATACCGTTTGGTGCAATAATGTAGCGTTTTTCGCCATCGGCATAATTTACCAATGCGATACGCGCTGTGCGATTGGGATCGTACTCAACAGTTTTAACCGTGCCTTCTACGCCTTCTTTATCACGAAGGAAGTCTATAACACGGTATTTTTGTTTGTGCCCGCCACCTATATACCTCATTGTCATCCGTCCGGAGCTATTACGGCCACCAGACCTCTTTTTGGGCTTTAACAATGATTTTTCAGGTGTTGAAGTGGTAACCATGTCAAAGTTACTCACAATCTTGTGTCTTTGTCCTGGTGTAACAGGTTTAAGCTTTCTTACTCCCATCTCTCTAATTTAGATATTGCTGTAAAAATCGATTGTTTCTCCATCTTGCAATGTCACGATCGCCTTTTTGAAGGCAGGTTTACGACCAGCAACTACACCGGCTTTGGTATATCTCATTTGCTGTCTGCCTCCATAGCGCATTGTGTTTACAGAGTCGACCTTTACCTGGTATAATTCTTCAACTGCTTCCTTAATCTGCTCTTTTGTAGCTTCTTTATCTACAATAAAACCATATTGGTTCAAGTCTTCCGACTTGGCAGTCATCTTCTCTGTAATGATAGGCTTCTTCAGAATTTCCATTGCTACAACTATTTTTCAAAAACTTTTTCTAAACGTTTTACAACATCCTCGGTCAACACTATTGTGTTGTTATTGAGAATATTGTAAGTCATTAGCCCATTTTCTGCAACAACTTGTGCATGGGGCAAATTTCGCGCCGACAAATATATGTTTTTATTTGTATCTGCTAAAACAAAAAGGGACTTTTTGTCATTAATTTTCAGATTATTGAGAATATTTGTGAATTCTTTAGTTTTGGGTTGATCCATACTAAAGTTCTCAATTACAATAACCTGACCGTCTTTTGCTTTATAGCTTAGTGCAGATTTTCGTGCTAATGCTTTTACTTTCTTATTGACCTTTTCATTGTAACTCTTAGGTCTTGGTCCAAAGACTCTACCACCACCGCGGAAGATAGGCGATTTGATACTACCGGCACGTGCTGTACCAGTACCTTTTTGTCGCTTAAGTTTTTTAGTACTTCCAACGATATCGGCTCTTTCTTTGGATTTGTGCGTACCTTGACGTTTGTTGGCTAAATGCCCTTTCACGTCGAGGTAGATGGCATGATCGTTTGGTTCGATACCAAAGATAGAATCGTTCAATTCTATTTTACGACCAGTGTCTTCTCCTGCAATATTTTTTACAACTACTTCCATTAGTTCTCAATTATTAAGTATGATCCTTTGGATCCTGGTACTGAACCTTTTACAATAAGTAGGTTGCTCTCAGGAATAATTTTTATCACTCTTAGGCTCAAAACCTTAACTTTTTGACCACCGGTACGTCCTGCCATCCTCATACCTTTAAATACTCTGGAAGGGTCAGATGATGCTCCGATTGATCCCGGCGCTCTATTACGATCGTGCTGACCGTGGGTAGCGTCATTCACACCGCTAAATCCATGACGTTTAACCACGCCCTGAAATCCTTTTCCTTTCGATATTCCGGTTACATCAACCCAGGTATCATCTTTGAAAAGCTCAACATTAACCACATCGCCTAATTTATGCTCATCGCCAAATTTTGTAAACTCAACGATTTTGCGTTTAGGTGTGGTGTTAGCTTTTTTAAAGTGTCCAAGCTCCGGTTTGTTAGCATTTTTTTCTTTCTTGCTTTCAAACCCGAGTTGTAGTGCTTCATAACCGTCGCTATCGACGGTTTTCACCTGTGTGACAACACAGGGTCCAGCCTCGATCACAGTGCATGGAATATTTTTTCCCTCGGCACTGAAAACCGATGTCATTCCGATTTTTTTTCCAATTAATCCAGCCATAATCTGTTTTAATTATCATACTTTAATCTCTACCTCAACACCACTTGGCAACTCAAGTTTCATGAGTGCATCAATGGTTTTGGCAGTAGAACTGTAAATGTCGAGCAAACGCTTGTACGAAGACAATTCAAATTGCTCGCGGGATTTTTTGTTCACAAATGTTGAACGCAATACGGTAAAAATACGCTTACGTGTTGGAAGCGGAATAGGGCCACTTACCACCGCACCGGTAGTTTTTACCGTTTTTACGATCTTCTCAGCCGATTTATCAACCAAATTGTGGTCGTACGACTTGAGTTTGATTCGAATTTTCTGGCTCATATTCTCCTTTTATTTATAATAGATCAGTTCTTCCTTTTACTTTGTCGAGCACTTCAGTGGCAATATTTGCCGGCACTTCTTCGTAATGTGAAAATTCCATTGAAGATGTTGCGCGACCTGAAGAAATCGTACGTAACACTGTTACATAGCCAAATTTCTCAGCTAAAGGTACTTTAGCTTTTACAATGCGTGCACCAGATTTTTCTTCCATGGCTTCAACATTACCACGACGCTTATTAAAATCACTGATTATGTCGCCCATATACTCTTCAGGAGTAACTACCTCGGCGGACATTACAGGCTCGAGCAATTTTGGTTTTGCTTTTGCTGCTGCTGCTCTGAAAGCTGATTTTGCAGCTACTTCAAATGACAATTGATCAGAGTCAACAGGGTGGAACGACCCGTCGTAAAGGGTTACTTTAAGGCTATCCATACCGAACCCTGCTAATGGTCCGTTTTGCATTGCCTCTGTAAAACCTTTTTCTACTGATGGGATGTATTCTCTTGGAATTGCTCCTCCTTTAATTTTATCAACAAATTCAAGACCTTCTTTTCCATCCTCACCTGGTTCTATCCGCACCTGAATTTCAGCAAATTTACCACGACCACCGGTTTGTTTCTTGAAAATTTCGTGATGCTCTACAGATTGTGTAATAGCTTCTTTGTATTTAACCTGTGGTTCGCCTTTATTGGCATCAACCTTAAACTCTCTTCTTAGTCGATCGATAATGATATCCAAATGCAATTCACCCATACCACTAATAATGGTTTGGCCTGAATCTTCATCAGTTCTTACCTGGAATGTTGGGTCCTCTTCGGCCAATTTGGCAAGGGCCATATCCAGTTTATCGATGTCGGCTTGTGTTTTAGGTTCAATTGCGATTGAAATAACTGGTTCGGGGAACTCCATTTGTTCCAGTGCAATCGGATGATTTGTTGCACTCAGGGTATCTCCTGTTCTGATATTTTTGAAACCTACACCTGCTACAATTTCTCCTGCACCTACCTCTTGAATTGGGTTTTGCTTATTGGCATGCATCTGATACAGACGTGAAATACGTTCTTTCTTACCAGTACGTACATTCAGCACCTGATCACCTGCTTTTAGCACTCCTGAATAGATTCTCATAAAACAAAGTCGTCCTACGTAGGGATCGGTAGCAATTTTAAATGCAAGAGCTGAAAGTGGCTCTTCATTATTTGCTTTCCGTTCCATAGTTTTCTCTGAATCTTCAGGGTCAGTTCCGCTTACATATCCGATATCAAGCGGGCTTGGCAGGTAGGCTGCTACAGCATCCAATAAACGCTGTACACCTTTATTTTTGAAAGCAGAACCACACATTACCGGTGTAATGATACGGTTAATTGTGGCCTGACGAATTGTAGCTTTAAGTTCTTCGTCTGTAAGTGAATCGGGATCTTCGAAATAGCGTTCAAGAATAGAATCATCGGTTTCGGCGATAGCTTCAATCAAATGTGTTCTCCACTCATCCACTTCATCAACCATATCTTCGGGAACATCTATGTATTCATAGTTTGTTCCGAGTTCTTCATCATCTACCCATACAATTGCTTTGTTTTCGATCAGATCGACAATTCCTTTGAAAGACTCTTCTGAACCAATAGGCAATACGATAGGTACTGCGTTTGCTTTAAGTTTATCTTTCATTTGATTCACGACACCAAAAAAATCAGCGCCTGTGCGATCCATTTTGTTCACAAAAGCAATGCGAGGAACACCATATTTATCAGCCTGACGCCATACAGTCTCAGACTGCGGCTCAACTCCACCTACAGCGCAATATACTGCAATTGCACCATCAAGCACACGAAGAGAACGTTCTACTTCCACGGTAAAATCCACGTGTCCGGGGGTATCGATGATGTTAATTTTATGCTCCTGGTCCTGGTATTTCCAAAAGCAGGTAGTTGCCGCAGAAGTAATTGTAATACCTCTCTCTTGCTCTTGCTCCATCCAGTCCATGGTAGCAGCACCATCGTGTACCTCTCCAATACGGTGTGTGATACCTGTATAGTAGAGTATTCGTTCTGTAGTAGTTGTTTTACCGGCATCGATGTGTGCCATGATACCGATATTGCGATTAAATTCTAGTTTGTTTGCCATCGTAATATATCGAGATTTTAAAAAGATTTAGAAGCGGAAGTGCGAAAAGGCTTTATTTGCCTCTGCCATTCTGTGTGTATCTTCTCTCTTTTTAAATGCGCCACCTTATTCGCTGTATTCTGAACTGATTTCGGCCGCTAATTTATCGGCTATTGTCTTACCATTTCTAGCAAGTGTATACTTAATC
>Ga0102941_1001141_pt1 | contig 12405 bp, 9 predicted proteins | sample SalPonR2_C_D2_MG_FD_79281 | JGI IMG/M metagenome (GOLD analysis project Ga0102941, IMG submission 79281) | Salt pond soil microbial communities from South San Francisco under conditions of wetland restoration - Salt Pond MetaG R2_C_D2_MG | ecosystem: Environmental > Aquatic > Marine > Intertidal... | reverse complement strand
TCACTGATCCAGGAAACTCCGCAACTTCCTGCTGCGGCTCGGATGCTTCAGCTTGCGCAGCGCTTTCGCCTCGATCTGCCGGATGCGTTCGCGGGTGACGCTGAACTGCTGGCCCACTTCCTCGAGCGTGTGGTCGGTGTTCATCCCGATGCCGAAGCGCATGCGCAGCACGCGTTCCTCACGCGGCGTGAGGCTTGCCAGAACGCGGGTCGTGGTTTCCTTCAGGTTTTCCTGAATGGCCGAATCCAGCGGCAGGACGGCGTTCTTGTCCTCGATGAAATCGCCCAGCTGGCTGTCTTCCTCGTCGCCGATGGGCGTCTCGAGCGAAATCGGCTCCTTGGCGATCTTCATCACCTTGCGGACCTTTTCCAGCGGCATCTGCAGCTTTTCGGCCAGTTCCTCGGGCGTGGGCTCCCGGCCGATCTCGTGCAGCATCTGGCGGCCCGTGCGCACCAGCTTGTTGATCGTCTCGATCATGTGCACCGGAATACGGATCGTGCGGGCCTGATCCGCGATACTCCGCGTGATCGCCTGACGGATCCACCAGGTTGCATAGGTCGAGAACTTGTAGCCGCGGCGGTATTCGAATTTGTCGACGGCCTTCATCAGGCCGATGTTGCCCTCTTGAATGAGGTCCAGGAACTGCAGGCCGCGGTTGGTGTATTTCTTGGCGATGGAGATCACGAGGCGCAGGTTCGCCTCGACCATTTCCTTTTTCGCCTGCCGCGCTTCTTTCTCGCCCTTTTGAACCTGGTTCACGATGCGGCGGAATTCCGAGATGTCGAGGCCGACATACTGGCCGACCTGCGCCATTTCCGAGCGCAGTTCCTCGACCTTGTCGCGGGACCGTTCCATCAAGGCCTGCCAGCCGCGCCCGGATTTGTCGGCCATCCGGTCAACCCAGTTCGGGTCCAGTTCGTGGCCACGGTATTCGTCAATGAATTCGCGGCGGTTGATACGGGCCTGGTCCGCCAGCTTTACCATGCCTGAATCGATGGACATGATGCGGCGGTTGATGCCGTAAAGCTGATCGATCAGCGCCTCGATCCGGTTGTTGTGCAGGTGCAGTTCATTCACCAGTTCCACGATCTCGGAGCGCAGTTTCTGATAGGTGGCTTCTTCCTTGACGGAAAAACTGGCGTCTTCGTTCAACGTCGCCGAAATGCGTGCATCCTGCATTTCGGACAATTGGACGTAATCGGCTGCGATGCGGTCCAGCGTTTCCAGGACACGCGGTTTCAGCGCCTGTTCCATGGCCGCGAGGCTCATGTTCGCCTGATCGTCCTCATCGTCGTCATCCTCGACGGCGATCGGGTTTCCATCGGCGTCCAGTTCGGGCTGCGCTTCCGGTTTGGCGGGGCCGGCATTGGAATTGGCGACGGCCTGAACCACGGGTTGGTCGTCGTCGTCTTCGCCAAGCGACCGGCCGAACGTGGCGTCCAGGTCGATCACATCACGCAGCAGGATATCTTCGTCGAGAAGTTCGTCGCGCCAGATCGTGATGGCCTGAAAGGTCAGCGGGCTTTCGCACAACCCGGCGATCATCGTGTTGCGGCCGGCCTCGATCCGTTTGGCGATCGCGATCTCACCTTCTCGCGACAGCAATTCGACGCTGCCCATTTCGCGCAGATACATGCGGACCGGGTCGTCGGTACGATCAAGCTTTTCGGTCTCGCTCTGAGAGACGGCGACTTCGCGTGAGGTCGAGGTCTCGACCATGTCGGTCGATCCCTTCGGATCGTCGCTGTCTTCGGCTTCTTCATCCTCGATGATGTTGATGCCCATCTCGCTGAGCATCGACATCACGTCTTCGATCTGTTCCGAGCTGACCTGTTCGGGCGGCAGAACCGCATTCAGCTGATCGTAGGTGATGTAGCCACGCGTCCTGGCTTCGGCGATCATCTTTTTGACGGCGGTCTGGCTCATGTCGAGGCTGATCTCGGCCTCGTCCCCGTCTGGTTTGCGATCGTCGGTGTCTTTGGCCATGGGCGAGTGTCCTTTGGCTATAGCGATGGCACCGATGAAAGCGCCGAATCATTTCTAGTGCAACCTATGTAGTGCGAATCAATGATTCGCCTAGATGTGTTAGCGTTTCTTCTCCCAGACACGCGCATCTATCAAGGCACGCAAACCATCCGAAAGCGCGGCTGTGTCTTCCGAGACGTCCGCGCCGTCCACCCCGCCGGGTCGATTTGCTCGCAAGCGTTGCTGAACCGCAAGGTTCAGGCGGCGCGCAAGTTTCGGATCGCCGTCGTCATCCCCATCACGCAGATCCTCCAACGCTTCGGCCAATTCATGGTCTACCGCGTGTTTTGCGTGGTGCTTTGCAAATTCCTCGGACAGGCACGCCGCCGCCTTTTCCGGGTCGGGAGGACCGGAAAGAAAGGGCGCAATGCGCAAATGCGCCATGGTGCTGATGGCTTCACGGATATCGCCAAGACCTTTTTGCAGACAATCCGATGCAAAATCATCGGCCGTGCGGGCAGTGGTGCCCAACAGCGCGTCGGCCAACCGGCCATGATCCGGGTGGCGCAGGCCAAGCCGGTCCAGATCGCTTTCGAACCGTTCGATCAGTGCCGGATAGCGGCTGAGCGTTGCCAATATCAGCGCGATCCGCAGATCATCGGCGGTCATGGCACCCGACCCCAGGGCTGAGCTGCGGGTTTCGGCCAGCGGGGCCTGGGCCTCGGCAAATCCGCGTGCGCCGTAGCCGCCGCGCCACGGACGATCCCGGCGCGGAGCGTTTGATTGTGGGCGGAACAGGGCGCGTCGCAGATCGGCAAGCGCTTCGCCGTAATGGCGTTTCAGGCTTTGATCCGGGATGCGCGATATGGCCGTGCGCAACCGTTTGTCGAGTGCCGCGCGCCGTTCGGGGCTGTCGAAGACCTGTCCCTCGGTTTCGCGTCGCCACAGGATCTGCACCAGAGGCACGGCGCCATCCAGCAGCGATTTCATCGCCTCTCGCCCCTGCGCCTTGATCAGGTCGTCGGGATCCTGGCCTTCGGGCAAGATGCAAAAGCGAAGGGATTTGCCGGCCTCGAGCAGGGGCATGGCCAGATCCACCAGCCGCATGGCCGCGCGCAGGCCCGCCGTGTCGCCATCCAGCGCAATGATCGGTTCGTCGGAAATTCGCCACATAAGCCGCAGCTGATCTTCGGTGATTGCAGTGCCCAGTGGTGCGACCGCAGCCTCGAATCCGGCTTTCACCAACGCGATCACATCCATGTAGCCTTCGGCCACGATCAGCGGCTGGCCCTTGCCGGCGGCCTCGCGGGCGGGGCCGTGATTGTAAAGCGCGCGCCCCTTGTCAAACAGCGGCGTTTCTCGGCTGTTGAGGTATTTCGCCCGTGCGTTCGGGTCCATGGCGCGCCCGCCAAAGCCGATGCAGCGCCCGCGCGGATCGCGAATGGGAAAGATGATCCGGTCGCGAAAGGCATCGTAAGGCGCGCCGCCATCATCGGGTTTGCTGGCAATCCCGGCTTCGATCAGGGTGTCGGCGGGCAGACCTTTTGCGGTCAAGGCACCAAAGGTCGCCTGGCGGGCGTTGGGGGCAAAACCGATCTCGAACCGGTCCAGCGTTGGTTGATCCAGCCCGCGCCGGTCCAGGTAGTCGCGTGCAGCCGCCCCGGCCGCGGTTTTGAGCTGCAGCCGGAAATGCGCAACCGCGGCCTCGGTCGCGGCGGCAAGCTGGGTGTTCCGGTCCGCTATCTGGGCGGCGCGCGGGTCGCGCGCGGGCATCGTCATCCCGGCTTCGCGCGCGAGGATTTCGACCGCTTCCATGAAGCCCACATTCTCGGTTTCCTTGATGAAACCGAGTGCGTCGCCCTTTGCATGGCAGCCAAAGCAATAATAGTAGCCCTTGCGATCATCGACGTGAAAGCTGGCCGTTTTTTCCTGGTGAAACGGGCAAGGTGCCCACATGTCGCCCTTGGCCTGGTTCGATTTGCGCGTATCCCATATCACCTTGCGCCCAACGACCTGCGAGATCGAGACGCGATTGCGCAATTCATCGAGGAAACCGGGGGGCAGACTCATGCCCCCAATATCGGGAGCGCGCGCTGCCCTGTCCAGTGGTTGGGCGAAACCATCTGGGGATGGAATGCACAATGCTATGGCTGGTCCGCCATGCCCAAGGATGGGTCTCAGGCGATTGCGCCGCGGGCCTCGATGATTTTCATGGCTTTTGTCAATTCATGCACGGCCGTTCCCGCCATGGAGCGAAAGATCAAGATCTCGAACCGGTCGTCTTCGGGGTGCAGGATCAGCGCCGACATATGGCCCACAAGACTGCGCAACGACCGCCCGACGGGCAAGGAGCCGCGCGACAGATCGGCGGGCACCCATCGGGCCAGAACATCCCGCACGGCGGGGCCTTCCAGCACCAGGTGGGTCCACGCATCGGATTGATCGGTCAGCGCTGCATGGTCTGCCAGCGCGGCATCGGGCGCGGTGCCAAAAAGAAACGCCTGGTTCATGCCCGACCACGCGATGCGCGATGCCTTGGCCGAAGCCAGCTCGCCCACGGCGGGAAAGGCCAGGCCATGGGCTTTTTGCAGGGCTTTCGACAGGGTCTCTTGCTTGCCGCGATAGGGCGCGATGGCCCAGATCGGCTGCATCGGTGCCTCGGACAGGGTCAGGGTGCCATGCGCAATGGGCAGCAGGCCTTGTGCAGGGGATCTTGCGGTCAGATCAGCCACGGGCGCGTCCCCCCTCTGGGTCGAAGAATACAGGATCACAGACCTCGCACAGGGTGCGGGTATTGCGCAGGTGGTCGACCATCATCACCTCTTGCCCGTAGCGCAGCGGGCCGCTGCGCAGGAACCCGAGCCCAAGATACGTGCCAAGCGTCGGCGAATACGCAACCGAGGTCACGTAGCCCTGATCGTTTACGCGCGTGGCCTCGGCACCCTGGTTGAACAGATGCGCCCCCGCTGTCAGCACGCCTGCTGGCTCGACCGGTTTCAGACCGACGAGGCGTTCGCGGTCTTCTTCCAACAGGCCCGGACGCGCGGCGGCGGTTTTGCCCACGAAGTCCTTTTTCTGGGACAACATGCGGCCCATGCCCACGTCAAAGGCGGTGACCCGGCCATGGATCTCGGAATGGGTGATAAAGCCCTTTTCGATCCTGAGAACGTTGAGCGCCTCCATCCCGTACGCGCCCCCGCCAAGAGCCTCGGCGCGGGCGACAAGGTCGCGGTAGAGCGCGTCGCCATACCGTCCGGGAACCGCGATCTCGTAGGCGTGTTCGCCCGAGAACGAAATCCGGAACAGCCGCGCGTCGATGCCATGCACCTTGACCGCACCGCAGGCCATGAAGGGAAAGCTTTCGTCATCTATCGGGTGATCCAGCACCCCGTTCAACAGCGTCCTTGCATGGGGGCCCGCCACGGAAAACTGCGCCCATTGTTCGGTGACCGAAATGGTATGCACATCCAGATCCGGCCGCAGGCATTGGCGCACGAAATCCAGATGCGCCATGACCTGTCCGGCGGCGGCGGTGGTGGTGGTCATCACGTAGTGGGTGTCACCCAGGCGCGCGGTTGTGCCGTCATCCATGACATGCCCGTCTTCGCGCAACATCAGGCCGTAGCGCGCCCGGCCCACCTTCAGGGTCGAAAACATGCCCGTATAAACGAAATCCAGAAACGCGCCGGCATCCGGGCCCTGAATGTCGATCTTGCCAAGCGTCGAGACATCGACCACGCCCACCGCGTTGCGCACCATCGCGACCTCGCGGTCGCAGCTTTCGCGCCAATGGGTTTCGCCCGGCTGCGGCAGGTAGGACGGGCGATACCACAGGCCGGCCTCGATCATCGGGGCGCCGCGTGCGGTAACGGCGGCGTGGCTGGTGGTCTTGCGCTCGGGGGCAAATCCCTTGCCCTGCGCCCAGGCGCCGATCGCGGCCAGGCTTACCGGCGTAAAGGGCGGACGATAGGTGGTGGTGCCGGTTTCCGGGATCGAGCGACCCGTCGCATCGGCCAGGACCGCCAGCGCCGCGATGTTCGAGTTCTTGCCCTGATCGGGCGCCATGCCCTGCGTGGTGTAGCGCTTCATGTGCTCGACCGAGCGGAAGCCTTCCTGCGCCGACAGTTTCACGTCCTTGGTGGTGACGTCATTGGCGAAATCGAGCCACGCGCGCCCCTTGCCTTCGACCACCCACAACGCTTGCGCGCGGCCCGGATCGTCCTGGGCACCGGGCACGGTGATGCGCGGGGACTTCAGGCCAAGGGCCTTTAGGGCATGTTTGGCTGCATCGCGGCCTTCCGACAGGCAGGCCGCGGTCGACATCGCGCCGTTGCACGACCCGGCCGGGGTCATGCCGGGAACGGCGCCGGGGGCGGGCAAGAACATCTTTGTGTCCGCGTCCCAAACCGGCCGCGCGCCCAGATGACAGGTCAGGTGAACCGATGGGTTCCAGCCGCCCGATACCGCAAGGCAATCTGTCACGATGTGTTCTTCGCGTCCGCCCGTCAGCACGGTGATTTCGCGCAGGGCCTGGCGACCCTTGGTGCCAATGACCTGCCCGCCCCGGATCAGGCGGTATTCGCCGAACTGTTCGGCATCTTCGCGGCTGTCGATCACGGCGGCAACGCGCACGCCGGTGCCTTGCAGGTCAAGCGCCGTCCGGTGCGCATCGTCATTGGTGGCAAAGATGGTGACGTCCTGTCCGGGGGCCACGCCGTAGCGGTTGACGTAGCTGCGCACAGCGCCTGCCAGCATGATGCCGGGCCGGTCATTCATGGGAAAGGCGATGGGCCGTTCGTGTGCGCCCGCGGCCAGAACGGCGTGTTTCGCCCGGATGCGCCAGAAACATTCCGCTGGCAGGTGATCGCGGGCCGGCAGGTGGCGGCCCACCCGTTCCAATGCGCCGTAGCTGCCATCATCATAGGCCCCGGTGACACTGGTGCGCGGCATCAGGCGCACATTTTCCATGTCGCGCAACTCCGCAACGGTCTTGGCGACCCAGTCATGACCGGGTTTGCCGCCAACCTCCTGCATGTCCGACAACAGCCTGCCGCCGAAATCGGCGCTGTCCTCGGCCACGATCACATCGGCCCCGCCCCTGGCCGCGGTCAGAGCGGCCATCAGACCCGCAGGGCCGCCGCCGATCACCAGGATATCGCAAAAGGCGAAGGCCTTTTCGCTGAACTCGGGGCTTGGATTTTTCGTGATCCGGCCCAGCCCTGCCGCGCGCCGAATGATCGGCTCGTACAGTTTTTCCCAGAATGCGCGGGGCCACATGAATGTCTTGTAGTAAAATCCGGCGCTCAGGAACGGGGACAGCAGGTCGTTGACCGACAACAGATCCCGGTCGAGCGGGCCGATGCGGTTCTGGCTGTGCGCCTCTAGCCCTTCGAAGATCTCCTGCACCGTGGCGCGGGTGTTGGGAACCATGGACGCGCCTGTACCGATTTCCATCAAGGCGTTGGGTTCTTCCGACCCGGCCGTCAGCACACCGCGCGGGCGGTGGTATTTGAACGACCGGCCCATGAGCTTCACCCCATTGGCCAGCAGCGCCGAGGCCAGCGTATCACCCTGAAAGCCCGCATAGCCTTTACCATCGAACTGGAACCGGATCCGGACGTCCCGGTCGATCAGGCCGCGCCCTTCAATCCGCATTGCGCACCTCCGCCGCCAGCTGTGCACCTGAAATGGCATGGGTCACGGTGTTGCGTTCAACCACCAGCCATGCCGTGCAGCCTGCGCCGTGATACCAAAGCTCCCGCGTGGGGCCGGCGGGGTTCTCGCGGTTGTGCAGGTAATCGTTCCACGCCTCGGGGGCTGCATCCTCGGACGGGCGGTGCATATAGGTTTCATGCCCTTTCGGGGTGAATTCGCGGCTGTCGCGCAGGCCGCAGAGGGGGCAGGGTATTTGCATCGGATCCGATCTTTCAGTGCAGGTTGTGCTGGCTGCCCGTGGCTTCTTCGTCCATCAGGCCGCGGCCTGTCACGAACCGGTCCAACCGGTACCGCGTCGCGGCCTCGTGGGGGCGGTCGGTGGCGATCAGATGGGCAAAGCAATTGCCCGATCCCGGCACCGCCTTGAACCCGCCGTAGCACCAACCGCAATTGAGGTAGAGCCCCTCGATATGGGTCTTGTCGATAATGGGCGAACCATCGGGCGACATGTCCATGATCCCCCCCCAGGATCGCAACAGGCGCGATTTGCCGATCATCGGCATCAGGGTCATACCCGCCTCGATCACGTGCTCGGCCATCGGAAGGTTCCCGCGTGCGGCGTAGGAGGCGTAGAAATCCAGGTCGCCCCCGAACACCAGCCCGCCCTTGTCGGATTGGCTGATATAGAAATGGCCCATCCCGTAGGTGACGACCGTGTCGATCACCGGCTTCAGCCCCTCGGTCACAAAGGCCTGCAGGACATGGCTTTCGATGGGCAGGCGCATCCCGGCCATGGCGGCAACCTGGCTGGAGCGCCCGGCCACGACGATGCCGACCTTCTTGGCGCGGATCGCGCCACGGCTTGTCTGCACGCCCTTGACCACGCCGTTCTCGATATCGATGCCGGTGACTTCGCAATTCTGGATCAGATCGACACCGCGTTGATCGGCACCGCGCGCCAGGCCCCATGCCACGGCGTCGTGGCGGGCGGTGCCGCCGCGTGGATGATAGAGGCCGCCATAGATGGGAAACCGTGTCTGGTCGTAATCCAGATACGGCATGATCTTGCGACAGCCTTCGCGGTCCAGCAAGATCGCGTCATCACCCTGGTTGACGATCGCATTGCCGCGGCGTGCATAGGCATCGCGCTGGCCGTCGGAATGGAACAGGTTGATGATGCCGCGCTGGCTGTGCATCACGTTGTAATTGGTCTGTTCTTCCAGGGTTTCCCACAATTTCAGGGAATGGCTGTAGAATTCGGAATTGCCCGGTAGCCCGTAATTCGCGCGCACGATCGTGGTGTTGCGCCCGACGTTACCGCCGCCCAGATACCCCTTTTCCAGCACGGCGACATTGGTCAGCCCATGTTCCTTGGCAAGATAGAACGCGGTGGCAAGACCGTGGCCGCCGCCCCCGATGATCACGATATCATAGGCGTCCTTCGGATCGGGGTCGCGCCAGGCCCTGGTCCAGCCGCGATTGCCCGTCAAACCTTGTGCCAGCACCTGCCAGCCGGAATAGCGCATGTGGTCCCCCGAAAAGGTTGGGCTGTTTTTCCTGCCCCTGCACTATCAGATGCAGCATTATGCGCTGAGTGCCAATACGCGACATGGCACCGGTCGGTGGCGACCTGCGACAGAGTGGCGGATCAGGACGCGGGGTTGGCCGGCGGCTCGGTCACGGTGCCGTCAAATGGCACCTGCCCGGCATAGCGGGGACGCGTAAAGGTGAAATTCGTGAAGGTCACGATGTCCAGCCCGACGTCGAAGGCCGGTCGGTAGGGAATGAAACTCTCCACCAGGATCAGGCGTTCGCTTACGGCCATCGGGGGAAACTGGTCCGCCATGTCTTCCATGTTCGCGTCGAACAGCCGGGCCTGTCCGCCCGTCGCATCCGACCAATCCACCGTATGATCGGTTCCGTCCCACGAAACCTGGGTCACACGCAACTGCACTTCGCCCGTGTTGCGGACGAGGTGTTCGAACAAGCTGGCCATGCCGTCGATGTCGTATGCGTAGACCGTGTTGGTCTGGCGCGAGATGATATCGGCGATTGCGTAGGTCGCCTTTACCGAACTGTTGTAGGTTCGGTAGGCATCGAAGAAAATGAAACTGCCGCTGAAGGTCCACGCCAGAAGAGGCACAACGATCACGGTTTCCATCGTGACGGCCGCGCTTTCGTCTTTCCAGAACCGGTTGAAAAGTGTCGTCAACATGTCGATGCTCCCTAATCCGGTTCGTTCACGAAGACCGAGGCTGCCACCATGTGCATGCCGCCCGAATCGTCGCGCGTTAGGTTCAGGCCGAAGCCGGTGAAAGGCAGGATGGGGTCGATGACCGCGCAGGCCCGCACAAGGATCAGCTCGTTGTCTTCGCCCTGTTGAAACTGGTTGACGGGGGCGATGTCCATGTCGTTGCGATTGACGCAGGCGACGTCCGGGGTCGGCACCTCATAGGTCAGGCGGTTGACCACCCGCAGGTCAACGACCAGAACATTTTCGCAGTCCGGAATGGCGCTTGTGTTGTTGCAGATCGCCTCTTCGATGTCCGAGGCGCTCAGGGCAAGGCCGGATGCCAGACGCAAGATACGCGTGGCCTCGTCCAGGGACCGTTCCATCAGGGCCTGACGGGTCAGGATCATGCCGTTCTCGAACACGCCGATGAAAAGCGTGATGATTACGGGAAACATGATGACGAATTCCATCGTCGACGTTGCCTTTTCGTCCCGGATGAAATCCGAAAGGCGGCGAATGATACCGGATCTGTGCGTCATTGGATCAGTCGCAGTTGGTTGATCGTGCGCGCGATGGACGAAAACGCATCCGAGATATCGAGGCCGGTGACATCGTAATAATGGGCGTCGGAGGACGCGCAATACTGCATCACTTCCCGGCCGCGGGTCGGGGCCTGGAACGCAATCGAGAACACCAGAACGTTGTTCGCGGCGGCCACGTCGCACATCTGGCGCAGGCGACGGTCGCCTTCATCGCCCCAGACATACTGGGTGGTGATGTCCCACGGCTCAAAAAAATTCCCCATCGCCTCGATGGTTGGACGCCGCCACAGGTTGACCGACGAATTGCTTCCTTCATGTTCTTCCCAAGCGTCGCGATGGAACAGATCCTCCTCTACCTCGCGGGTGGGGATGTGGTTCCATAGATCCGCGTAGTCGAGGCGCACGGCATCGTCATCGCCTCCGCCGTCCGGGTAGGGGCGCCACGTGTCATGATCCTCGTGCCAATACAGATCCCACGCTTCGTAGTAGACCGAGAAGTCACCGTCGTCCGGGTCACGCCAGAATGGGCTGGGGCCGCTGCGCATGTGGTCGACGATGTCATATTGTTCGGTGTTTGCGCCGTCCGTCATCAGGACCACGATCTTGATCGTCTCGGGGTCAAGATAGCTTGCCGGACGGCCGTCGAAATCCGCATGGACCGTGCCATTGCTGACCAGGCCCGACAGGGCGGGACGCGCGAGCGGGTCCAGCAATGCCATCGCCCACCGCATGCCGGCATCGATCGCCGTGGTGCCGCCGGGGTTGAAGCTGTTGATCAGGCCATGAAGCGCGGCTTCGTTGTTCGACCAGGGTATGATGGCCCCGTAATTGCTGGTCGGGCAACGTGGATTTGTCACGGGGTCGTTCCAGGAATTGGACGACATGTCGAAATGCGCCATGCGCTGGATCGGCACGGTCGGGTCGAGTCCCGAGACGGTAAAATCGTCCCAATAGAACCTGGAGCAACGCGAATAGGAATGTTCGTCGGTCAGGGCAAACACCGATGACAAGGTGGTGCCGACATTCACATGACCGTTATAAGGCACGATCGAAACCGACACGAGCTGATCCCCGTTGGGATTGATGTTGGCGGCCATGATGGTGGACACGAATTCACGGGCGGCCGGTTTGAGGTTGTCCATGCGGGCGCCGCCCATCGAGCCCGAGATGTCGAGCACCATGGCCACTTCGATGTTGCGAATACGTTCTTCGGCGGCCCCCATTGCGGGCGAGGTCATGACGCGCTGACCGAAGAGCTGCATGAAGATGGTCTGGATATCCATTTCCGCGTGGGCTTCGACGCGGCGAAAGTTGATGGCCTCTTCGACCGACACGTTCAGGCGGTAGTCGGCAAGACCCGCGCGTTCGAAATAGCCTTCCACCACGTCCTGTGGCTCAAGCGTCTGGGTCAGCGACGCGGCGGCCAGAACGGCGCGGTCCAGCGTGTACTGCAGCTGCACACGTTGCGTTTCATAGCGCATGACGTCGATTGCAATTCCGCCGACACCGATCATGAGAATGAAGATCATCGCTGCGAAGATCGTGACCGTTCCGTCCTCGCGGTGCAGGAAACGGCGCGGCAAATGCGCGGCAACGGCCCCAAGAATACGTTCGTTCAACAGCTGTTGTTCATTACGGCACATAGCGGTGTATCTCCGACGATCCGGTACAGGCGAAGGTGCAAGGACACATTGACCCGAACCCGTGCTTGCCCCCAGACCGCGGCGAAATTGGGGCAAGACCAAGCCCTTATGAGGGTCAATACACCTGAACGTGCGGACTTTTGGGCCGACGATGCCTTGTCAGCGGTCACTCCTTGTGGCCTCCTGTCGGCAGAGCCGCGAGGCACTCAAGCGCGGCGGCTCCGTCTCGGGGAGAAGACGCAATGAATGTCCAGACAGGCGAACCAAGCTTTCGGCAATCCGTCGATCTCATGTTCAACCGCGCGGCTGCGTTGATGGACCTGCCCCCGGGCCTGGAAGAAAAGATAAGGGTCTGCAACTCCACCTA
>Ga0102941_1001140_pt1 | contig 12416 bp, 14 predicted proteins | sample SalPonR2_C_D2_MG_FD_79281 | JGI IMG/M metagenome (GOLD analysis project Ga0102941, IMG submission 79281) | Salt pond soil microbial communities from South San Francisco under conditions of wetland restoration - Salt Pond MetaG R2_C_D2_MG | ecosystem: Environmental > Aquatic > Marine > Intertidal... | reverse complement strand
ATCCCTTGTCTCTACTAGGTCCTGCGCCCTTGTTCTCAGAGTTCAAAAGAACTAAGCTACTCGAGATCTCCCCCTGCAATCTACCGAGATTAAAACTGATTTTTTATACAATAGAGATAAAACAAGAAATTCATAACATCTATAGACCATTTTTGTTAGAGTCCCGAATACCCCAGTTATAATATTTAACATATGGAATCATTCTTCTCTCACTTTTGCAAAAAATTGTTCTAAAAGATCTTTTGACTCTTTTTCTAATAAGCCGCCTCTATAAGTCACAGAATGGTTCATAATATTTCTATCTAATAAATTATCTCTGGAGCCACACATTCCATTTTCTTTGTCATAGGCTCCAAAATATAACTTAGGTATTCTTGCATTTAAAATAGCTCCAGCACACATAGCACAAGGCTCTAATGTAACATACATGCTACAATCTTCCAGCCTCCAATTATTTAAATGCGTAGCAGCAGATGTTATAGATAAAATTTCAGCATGCGCCGTAGGATCTTCTAATTTTTCCCTCTGATTGTATCCACGACCTATGATTTCATTTTCATGTACTATAACTGCTCCTACAGGAATTTCCTTCTTTTCAAAAGCTTTTCTGGCTTCATCGAGAGCCTTCTTCATCCAGTTTTGATGATTTTGTTTTAATAATCCCATCTTGGATCTCTTTCCTTAAATAGGAAACTCAATTTTCAATTTGACTTCATCATCCTCTCCCATTTCCAATTTACCCTCCAATTGCTTTTCAACTAAAAGGGAAATTAGGTAGAATCCAAAAGAATTTTGATTAGGATTGATCTTTGTTTTATTAACTTCACCACTTTCAGATTCAATTTTTAGAATAAAACTACCCTTCTCAGTTTTGATAGTTATATTAAGTTTTCTATTTCTCCTATTCTCATCAATATCATCAGTAGCATTAGCTATGATTTCATTAATCACCAAAGCAAGTGGAACGCTACGACTTAAACCAAGTAAGACTCCATTAATACTATAATTTACATCAATTATATGCTCCAAACCATGATTTTTGAGTAATATAGGAATTAGCTCTTTGATATATCTACTAATTTGTATTTTGGATAATTTTTCACAATGATAAAATAATTCATGGACTATTGCAATGGAATTTAAACGATTTTTACTTTCAAGTAAAACATTTTTGGCGTTAATATTATCAATTTCTTTTAAGTGTAAATTAAACAAACTAGAAACTAGCTGCATATTATTCTTTACTCTATGATGAACTTCATGTAAAAGTTCATCTTTCTCCTCAAGAGTATCTTCTAATTCTTTTTCAGTCTTCTTGCGTTGTTTAATTTCTTTTTTTAATAATTTATTTTGCTCTCTTATCCGTTCAGACCTTTCTTCTACTTTTTTTTCCATATTGCGATACAACTCATAATATTTTTCTAGTGCTTCCCTTTTTTCCTGCTTTAAGATAGAGATTTCATTTCTAAGCTGTTCATTTTCTAGCCTTAGTTTTTGCATACTTTTCCCTGAATTCTCCTCTGATTGACTTGTATCCATTACTTTATTAATCCCTGTTCTTGTAGTGATTCAATTTCTTTTATCAAGTCACTCTCCATTACTTCAAGTGATTCTACTTTGATCCCTAACTGATTTATAACTGTTTTATATTTATTATCTTCATTCCTCATATCGGAATAACCAAAAATTTGAGCAGAACAGAATTTATCTGCTATAAATACTATCTTACCTGCTTTTTCATATTCTTGAGGAATCTTATCAGGATGATGGTGATTAGCAATACAATCTTTGATAAACTCAGGGAAATCCCATTCTTCACTGATCGAAGTCATAATATCGGTGTGATCATATTCTAAAATTTCATTTTCTGCTTCAGTATAGCTCAGAGACTCATTTTCATATAAAGAAATAATATTTCTAAAATGTGAAGAAAGAAGCTGGTCTTCCACAATTATGCCTAAATTTCTCAATAAAGCCAGGGTATAAATTTCTTCTCCTTTTTCCTGAAAAATTCGTCTAGATATCATCTGGCTTAACTTAGCAGTTGCAATACTATTTTTCCATAATCCACTTCTTGAAAAATTGGAAGAATTAAATCCACTAAACACTTCATATAATTTTTGAGTCAACACCAGATTTTTAACTTCATGAAAACCAATCCATATAATCGCTTCTTTGAGCTCATCAAATTTAACCCCCGCCCCATAATAGGCAGAATTTGCAAGTTGTAAAACTTTGGAACTCAAAGGAGGATCAAGTTTCACTACCTGTTCCAGATCTCTGGCTCCGCTTTCAGGATTATCCAGGACCTCAAACATACCTGTGGCTATGCTTCTAATAGTTGCTATGTCAGACTCATTTACTCTATCCATTAACTCGTTTAGATCAGGAAGATCTCTCACTGAATCCATATCTCACCTCCTATTTTAATTAGACCATTTATTATATGGTTCTTTTACTAAATAAAAATTATAATATCTCTTATCATCCGTAACTTCTTCTTTTATAAAATCCGGTCTCTCGAGATCCTTATCCTCCTGATCAAGCTCTACTTCAGCTAACACCAGTCCTTTATTCTTCCCCGTAAAATAATCTATTTCCCAGTCCTTGCCCTTACTCCTAATTTTGTACCTTGTTTTTCTTATATAGGGTTTATAGGCAACATGATCAATCAACTCTTCTCCTTCAGACAATGGAATTGTATATTCAAATTCAAAACGAGCAAGATCATTTTTTTTACTCTTAATTGTTAAAATAGCCTTTTTATCATTGATTATTCGAACTCTAACAATTCTCTCTGGATCTAATGAAACATAGGCCTGTTTAATTTTGATTTTATTTTCTATTTTATGCTCTTCAGCTTCAAAACTATCTTCCACTAAAAATTTTCTCTCTATTTCCTCTCCCACGCGCATTCCTTTTATTATCTGATTATAACTTTAGAATATATAAAAAATATTTGGGATTGAAAAATATTTTATAGGACGGATTTAAATTTATTCTCCCCTTGGATATTAAGATAACGGAACTATTTTGAATAATCAAAATTTTTCCTTATATTTTTATGTTATTTGAGAAGCTAATTCTAGGGGTGCCTAAATCATGGCTGAGAAATTACCCTTGAACTTGATACGGATAATGCCGGCGAAAGGAATGAAATATAAATTATTTGCTATTAAAACCGTATCAGTAAAATGATACGGTTTTTTTTATTATATACCAAAAATCATGAGGTAAAACATATGGAATTAATAATAAATGGTGAAAAAGAAAACCATAGTGTTGATAATATATTGGATTTAGTGGAAACAAAGGAGTTAGAAAAATCTGGTCTCGTAGTTGAACATAACAAACAAGTTATAAAGGCAGAAAACTGGAATCAAAAAGATCTGCAGGAAGGCGACAAGATTGAATTAATCAGTTTTGTTGGTGGAGGTTAATCGTAAACTAAGAGGTTTAGAATGGACAAAGAAGTAGATTATAATAATAAAAAAGATCCTTTAATAATTGGTGATGAAAAATTTAATAACCGCCTCTTTACAGGTACTGGTAAATTTTCTTCAAAAAAACTTATACCCCAAATGTTAAAAGCCTCCAATTCTGAGATGGTTACAGTAGCACTTAGAAGAGTTGACAATAATTCAAATAACCGCAATATACTAGATTATGTACCTGACAATGTTCAACTATTACCCAATACTTCGGGAGCACGAACTGCAGAAGAGGCAGTCAGAATCGCAAGAATCGCCAGAGAAGCCGGGTGTGGAGATTTTATCAAAATTGAAGTTATCACAGACCAAAAATGGTTAATGCCGGATAATGAAGAAACTTTAAAAGCAACTGAAATACTTGCTGAAGAAGGTTTTATAGTATTACCTTATGTTTCTCCGGATCTTGTTTTGGCTAGAAAACTGGAGGACGCTGGAGCAGCTGCAGTAATGCCACTCGGTTCTCCAATTGGTTCACACCAGGGAATAAAAACAAAATCAATGGTTGAAATGTTAGTCGAAAATTGTGAAAAACCTGTTATAGTTGACGCAGGTTTGGGCAAACCTTCCCATGCTGCAGAAGCAATGGAAATGGGAGTCGATGCTGTACTCGTGAATACTGCTATTTCAGCCGCAGAGGACCCTGCTGCAGCAGGTCGAGCTTTTGATATGGCTGTTAAAGCCGGTAGAATGGCCTATCTAGCCGAATTGGAAGAAGAACAAAAATTTGCTTCAGCATCTTCTCCTTTAACAGGATTTATTCGAAATAAATGAAGGAATTTTATGTCTTTTCAAAAAATTCTAGACAATTATCAAAATCTAGATACTGAAGAATATTTTTCAAAATTAAAAGATAGTGAAATAAAACAGAGTTTACATAAAAATAGTCTTGACCGTTACGATTTTTTAAATCTACTTGCCCCTCAAGCTGAGAAGTATTTAGAAAAGATGGCTCAGATTGCTCACCAAAAGACGAAAAAGTGGTTTGGTAAAACTATAAAATTATATATACCTCAGTATACCTCTAATTATTGTGTAAATCAATGTAAATATTGTGGTTTCAATATTAATAATGATATCAAAAGAAGAAAATTATCTCTGGACGAAATTGAAAAAGAAGCCAAAATAATCTCTCAATCTGGTATGCAACATATTCTTATTCTAACAGGAGGATCACGTGAGCAAACTCCACTGGAATATATTCAGGAAGTTATTGAAATTCATAAAAAATATTTTTCCTCAATCTGCCTTGAAGTCTACCCTATGTCAAGAGAAAATTATGAAATGTTAATCGATACAGGAGCAGATTGTCTAACAATCTACCAGGAAGTTTACGACAAAGAAATTTATAATAAAGTCCATCCTGCCGGCCCAAAAAGTAATTATCAATTCCGATTAAATGCACCTGAAAGAGGAGCAAAAGCTGGATTCAGAGCAATCAGTATCGGCGCCCTTTTTGGCCTGGCTGATCTCGAAAAAGAAGCTTTCTTAAGTGGTTTACATGCGCAGTACCTTGAAGATAACTATCTTGAATGTGATATTTCTCTATCCCTACCAAGAATGAATACCCATGAAGGCAGCTATAGTCAAAAATACCATCTGAATAATAAAAAATTTGTTCAATTTCTGTTAGCCTATAGATTATTTCTACCCAAAGTTGGTATAAATATTTCTACTAGAGAGTCCCCCGATTTTCGAGATAATCTAATTAAACTAGGTGTAACTAAAATGTCTGCGGGCTCACGTACCGAAGTTGGAGGTTATTTAAAACAAGATAAAACTGAACCACAATTTAACCTCAATGATAAAAGGAGTATCAAAGAGGTAATTCAATCAATACGGGAACAGGGCTATCAACCTGTTTTTAAAGATTGGGAGGTTCTGGTATGAAAAGAATTGGTATAGCAGGTGCTGGGGGGATTGGGTCTAATGTCGCTGACAATCTAATTCGAATGGGATTTAATGATCTTAAAATAGTAGATTTTGATCGAGTAGAAAAATCTAATCTCAATCGACAATTCTATTTTGAAGACCAAGTAGGACAAAAAAAAGTGGAAGCATTAAAGAAAAATTTGAAACGCATAAATTCTAAGGCAAATCTCATTACTAACCCGAGCCAGATCACTGATAATAGTATAAATACAATTTTTGAAGACTGTCCAATTGTTGTAGAAGGTTTTGACCAGAAAAAATATAAAAAAATTTTTCTCGAAAATCTGGCTCAGTCTAAGGAATTAAGTGTAAGTGCTTCAGGTGTAGCAGGAAATAATATCAATAATATAAAAGTCAAAAAAGTTGGCCAATGTCATATTGTGGGAGATTTCACTTCAGATGTCCAAAATAAAAAATTATTTGCTTCAAAAGTAAGATATGTAGCAGCAAAAATGAGTAATATCATTCTAAAAAAGGGTACAGTCCATGTCTAAAGTCCAGAGAATTATCGATTCAAATATTAATAGAATTTCTGAAGGTTTAAGAGTATTAGAGGATATTTCACGTTTTATTTTAGAGTTGCCTGATACTACTGCAAACATAAGAAACATTAGACACGAAATCAGAACAATATTTAGTGATAAGGATCTTGAATTTCTTAAAGCCAGAGATTCAGTCAACGATATTGGTAAAAATATTTCACAGGAAGACCTGCCAGAAGGTAAAAAGCCCCTGCAAGAATTAATAACATCAAATTTTAAAAGAGTCCAGGAAGGATTAAGGAGTATTGAAGAGTCAGTAAAAAATACTGATCAATATACTAAATCAAAACAAATAGAAAATTTACGTTTCCGGACTTACAATCTGGAAAAATCAATGACCCCAGAATTAGTTCGGCCTAAATTGCCAGCTGGAATCTACGGCCTTACTGCCGAAAAATATTCCAAAGGACGCAATAATATTCAAGTAGTAAAAAAAATGATCAGAGGTGGGGTAAATATAGTCCAATACAGAGAAAAACATAATAGTAAAAGTTTCAAAGAAATGTATCAAGAGTGCAAAAAAATTAGAAAAATCACCCGCAAAAATAATGTGCTGTTTTTAATTAATGACTATATCCAGTTAGCAGAGATAGTAGATGCAGATGGTGTTCATATTGGACAGGATGATCTACCCTACCAGGAAGTCAGAAAAACATTATCCTTCGAAAAAATTATAGGTATCTCCACTCACAAACCAGAACAGGCCCGAAAAGCAGTAGAACAAGGAGCCGATTATATAGGTGTTGGGCCTATTTTTCCAACAGATACGAAGGAAAATGTATGTGAATCAGTTGGCCTGGATTATTTAGACTGGGTGGAAGAAAATATTGAGATTCCATATGTAACAATTGGAGGTATCAAAGAACATAATATTGAGAGGGTAAAGCAGCATGGAGCTCAAACTTTTGCTCTCGTAACTGAAATTGTAGGAGCTGAAGATATTACTGCTCAGGTTGAACGATTGGTAAGAAAAATAAATAATTGACTTTGTTAAACTTTTACTAAAATATTTAATTTTACTTTGCAGCAATATACCTGAAAAATTCATTATCATTTCCCTTAGGGATCTCTAGCGAGGCATTTTTCACACAAGGGCCATGGGCCCAGTGCCCTAGGGGTTACCTTAAAATTATTCATAACCATAAAAACTGAGTTTTTATAGAATAGGGTATTTAAAATAATATAAAATATATTTTTAAACTACTATTTTAAAATGGTTATGAATAATTCAGGTATAAAAGAAAAAAATGTTAGAGGATGATATTTTTGTAAATTATTAATCAAAAAGGTTACTGCCAAAAGTGCTTTGTAAATTACGAGTCAATATCACATCTTTTCTGCTGTTATTACAGTGTTTATCAATATTCCGATTCTCCCATCAGGATCCTCAGCCCCCGGTAAGATGTTCAATATGACAGAAAATGATTTTTTTGCAGTAACTCCTTCATTAACCATTAAAATAGAGAGGAATCTATGGAATATTCGACACAAATGGATGCTGCCAAAAAAGGTATATTAACTGATCAAATGCAAAATGTTCTGGATAAGGAAGACATTAAAAAAGAGGAACTTTTGCAGAATATGGCCGAAGGCAAATTAGTAATTCCGGCCAATAAAAATCACGAAAATGCAAAAGGTGTAGCAGTTGGTAAAGGAGCTTCAACCAAGATAAATGTCAATTTAGGAGTTTCAGAAGACTGTTTTAATACGGATATGGAACTTAAAAAAGTTGAAGAGTCATTAAGATTGGGAACAGATGCTATTATGGATCTGAGTACCTATGGCGCAACTCAGGAATTTAGACAAAAAATGGTAGAGACTGCTCCGGTTATGCTCGGGACTGTTCCTATGTACGATGCTGCCCGTAAATACGAAGGAGAATCCTATGAACTTTCAGTTGATGAAATATTTGAAGTGGTTGAAACTCACGCTCAAGATGGAATCGATTTTATGACCATCCATGCTGGTGTCAACCAGGAAAGTGTAGATAAAATGAAAAAAAATCCCCGTCAGACCGATATGGTCAGCCGTGGAGGAGCTTTATTGCTAGAATGGATGAAAAAAAATTCAGCTGAAAATCCTTTTTATGAATACTTTGACCGACTCTTAGAAATCTGCCAAAAATATGATATCACCCTGAGTTTGGGTGATGGTATGCGTCCGGGATGCTTAGAAGATTCAACAGACGCACCTCAGATTCAGGAATTAATTATTTTAGGCGAACTGACCAAAAGAGCCTGGAAACAGAATGTTCAGGTGATCATTGAGGGACCGGGTCATGTTCCAATCGACGAAGTCATAACCAATATGCAGTTAGAAAAAAAATTGTGTCACGGAGCCCCTTTCTACATTCTGGGCCCAGTAGTTACAGATGTAGCGCCTGGTTATGATCATATAACTTCTGCCATCGGAGGGGCTATTGCCGCCTCAAATGGTGCTGATTTCTTATGCTATGTTACTCCTGCTGAGCATTTAAAACTTCCTGACCTTGATGATATGAAAGAAGGAATCGTAGCTGCCAGAATCGCAGCACATTCTGCTGATGTAGCTCAAGGTATCCCCTCTGCAGTAAAATGGGACCAAGAAATGGGCCAAGCCCGGGATAATCTTGACTGGGAAAAAATGTTTGAGCTTGCTCTTGATGAAGAAAGACCCCGGGAATATAGAAAGTCTTCTAATCCCATTGATGAGGAAGTATGTACTATGTGTGGTAAAATGTGCGCTCTCAGAAAAAGCAGAGACTCTTTGAAGAAAGAAGAGACTGAATAATCTGATTTGCAGAGTAAGTCTATTAGCCTATACTATTATTCTCAGATTAATAATGCTTTGATAGCACGGAGCATGGAAACTGGAAAGCGGAGGCCGGAAAAGTGTCTCGTTTTGAAATAAGTTGACACTTTCACAGAAAAACTTTCTCTGCCAAATTAGACTTGGTAGTTCTGTATTGATAAATGGATTAAGTATCACAACTTTTGTGGTTAATTCAGTGAAAATATTTATAATCATTTTTCATTAGAACGAGATCTGCTTTTACTATCCAATTCTACTGGTAATAGTGTTGCTATATTATAATTTGAAAAATATGGTTATGGTTGATTAAAAGAACATGTTTTGATAATTTCGTTTGGTAATTGTGCGAATAATAAAGTAAAAACTAAACTTGTAATTAGGAGGTAAGTAATATGACTGACACCTTAGTAATATTGGCAGGCGGAATTTCTTCTAGAATGAAAGAATCATCTGCAGAGGGAGAGGTTAGTGAAAGAGAGGCCAAAGAAGCGGATCAAAAACCGAAAGGTTTAGTCGGATTAGGTAATGAAAAACGTCCTTTGATCGACTATCTATTATACAATGCTAAACAGGCCGGAATAAATAATGTAGTAATTCTTACTTCTCCTAAAAACCGCGATTATTTTGAAAAACTTTATGGTAACAAAGAAAGTGGAAATGAATTTCATGGTTTAAAAATATCTTATGCAACCCAACATATACCAGAAGATAGAGAAAAACCACTCGGTACTGCTGATGCTGTATATCAGACTTTAGATCAGCAGGAACATCTTCAAAACAAACAGTTTCTCGTCTGTAATAGTGATAATCTATATTCAGTTGAATCAATGCAAAAATTGATAGAAGATAGTCATGCTAATGCTCTGGTTAACTATGACAGAGACGGCTTCGAATTTCCAAAAGAAAAAGTAGAAGCATTTTCAGTAACCAATACTGATGAAAATAATTTTCTAAAGGATATTATTGAGAAGCCTCAAAAAAAAGATGTAGAAAAATACGCTGACGAAGACGGTGTCATCCGGGTGAATATGAATTTATTCAAATTTGATGGAGAAATGATCTTTCCCTATCTCAAAAATTGTCCTATTGATCCAGAAAGAAATGAAAAAGAATTACCAACTGCCCTATTAAATATGATAGATGACAATCCTAAAGCAGTTTATTGTGTACCACATAAAGAACATATTCCCGATCTTACTAGAAAATCAGATATTGAAGAAGTTAAAAACTACATACAACAACAGGGTACCAGTCTTGATTGGTAACTAGAATTACTAATATTTGCATTACTAAGTTTTAATAATTAGATCTCCTTCAAAAAATGAAAAACACCTCGTACTGAGCGGAGCCGAAGTATGGATTAATTAATATTGCCTCCCTAGTTCGACTCCGCTCATCGAAGGTCTCCGTTGAGGAGTTCACTATGATGAAGTTTTTCTTTTCGATCTACTCATAACAAATAACAATTAACAAAAAATTTTGATATTGATTTTAAAACAAATTTAAACTTGAATGGGAGTAAAAAGTGGCGCAGTTTATAAAAATGATGACTCTTGATGTATTGAAACCCCAGGAACCAGGTGTGGATACATATGCTGAAGAAATAGCAGGTATGAAACATATTGACACTATAAAAATCAAACTAATGGAAATTGATACTAAAACTGAAACAGTTAAAATCATAGTTGAGGGGTCAGGATTGAATTTGGAGCCAATTGAAAATAAAATAAAAGAATTAGGAGGAACTGTCCATTCAGTTGATGAAGTAATTGCCTCGGAAAAAGACATCGAAGACACCCCCATTAATTATGAATAAACCGAGATACATTATCCGTGGATTAATTGATGGCTGTCTATCAGTTTTGGGTGTGATCATTGGTGGATATAATCCTGATTTTTCAATCATTATCTCAGCTGGAATTTCTGGAGCAATGGCAAACGGATTTTCAAATATGCTTGCTGCTCTATCCGCCGAAGAAGCTGCACGATATAAATATCTGAGAGAACTGGAAGAAAGTATGTTGACCGATCTAAGTAACACCGCTCAAGAAAAAAAAGTAAAGAAGGTTATAAAGAAAAGTGCACTTTATGATGGATGCTCTACTGTAATTGGTGGAGTAATCCCCATCATTCCCTTTTTTATATTCCAGGACTGGAAAGCACTCGCCCTGGCTATAGGTATAACCATTGTAATCTTTCTTGGCCTGGGATATTATAATGCTAGAATATCTAAGAAAAAGGTAATGATCTATATACTTAAAATGCTATTATTTGCAGTGCTTACCGCAGTTTCTAGTTTTGCTATTCGTCATATCTTCTGATTTTGATCAAAATTTTGACTAACTCTTATCCTCATTAGAGAAGATAAAATTTGGTTTTAACTAGCGCCCAAAATAAACAATATATTCAATCATCCTGATTACCATGACTTTCTCTTAATTATACAATTTTTAAAAAAGCCCTAATTAGTAGAGATATTATAGCTCCCTTATTTTTTTGCAAATAATTCCAATTTGATCCACAAAAGACTATATCAAGAAGTCACGCCGGTTCGTGTCTACTAAATAAATTGCGAGTGACAAGGTTAATATATTAGGAGGGAACAAATATTATGACTGTTTTTCAAAAATATTACAAAAAAATAGCTATTTTGATTTTGATTATAGCACTAGTCCTACCTAACTCGAGTTGTACTCAAAAACAGGAGAGCTTTAAATTTGTATTCATGACGGATATTCATCTACAACCTGAAAAAAAAGGTATACAGGGATTCCAAAAAGCAATCAAAAGAACGAATAGTATTAATCCAGATTTTACTTTGACAGGTGGAGATTTAATAATGGACGCTCTGGGGCAATCTCGTTCTAGAGCAGACTCTCTTTATAATCTATATCAAAAAACAGTGAAAAGTCTAAATATGCCTGTCTATAACACAATCGGTAATCATGAAGTATTTGGTCTATACAAAGAAAGCGGTGTGTCACCATCCAATTCTTTTTATGGTAAAAAAATGTATAAAAAACGAATGCAAAAAGAGCGTACCTATTATTCTTTTGAACATAAAGGCTGGCATTTTATGGTTCTAGATGGAATTGGATTTACTTCCGACCGTCATTATATTGGAAAAATTGATTCCACGCAGATGAAGTGGATCAAAAAAGATCTTTCTAAAATAGATAAAGATAAACCAATTATTGTCTCAGTGCACATTCCATTCTATTCAATTCTGGCTCAAGCTGTAGAAGGAGGTACCGAGCCCTTATCTAAAGGTGCAATTATTACAAACAATGTCGAGGTATTAGATTTATTTGAAGATTATAACCTTAAACTAGTTTTACAGGGCCATCTTCACATTGTTGAAGATATAAAATATAAAGGAACGCATTACATCACCGGAGGAGCAGTCAGTGGACACTGGTGGGAAGGTCCAAACTATGGGCATGAAGAAGGTTTTGTAGTAGTGGAAATAAAAGGAAATCAATTCGATTGGCATTATGAGGATTATGGCTGGAAAGTTAAATCTCAAGATAATTAAAAAATATTTATGAGTCAACTGAAAAAAGTAATAAAAACTGTCATTATGAGCGGAGTCGAATAATGATTACCACCTGTTCTCGTCCATGGTTCGACTCCGCTCACCATGACAATTTTATCGATCACCCCT
>Ga0102941_1001139_pt1 | contig 12424 bp, 10 predicted proteins | sample SalPonR2_C_D2_MG_FD_79281 | JGI IMG/M metagenome (GOLD analysis project Ga0102941, IMG submission 79281) | Salt pond soil microbial communities from South San Francisco under conditions of wetland restoration - Salt Pond MetaG R2_C_D2_MG | ecosystem: Environmental > Aquatic > Marine > Intertidal... | reverse complement strand
TCCGAAATGACCGGAGGCACGATCACCGTCTCGGCGTTGGGCGAAAGCGGTTGCGACATGATGACCGGCATCATCTTTCCACCGCAGGTTGCGCTTGTCGGTCTGGGGGCGCCCCAAACACGGCCCTGGGTCGTTGATGGGACGGTTGTGCCCAGATCTGTGGTCACGGTCTGCGTCTCGGCAGATCACAGGGTCGCCGATGGCCGACAGATATCCCGCTTCATCACCGAATTCGAAACACTTCTGCAACGCCCGGAGGCGCTATGACACAGACGGATTTCCGAGCCGCCTTTCTCGAGGAACTCACACGCGTCGCTCCCGATATCGACCCTGCCACGGTCGGGGATGACGACCATATCCAGGACGACCTTGGGCTCGATTCCATGGACGTGCTGAACCTGGTCGTGGCGCTTCATGATCGCCTGGGTATCGATATCCCCGAGGCACAGTATGTCGAGATCGCAACCCCGCGCCTTGCGTCCGCATATCTTGCCCGCAAGGTGGCGGCGGGTGCCTAGCGTTCGCCGCGCCGGTAGGGGGTCATGAGCGCTTCGGGAACCTGGGCGCGACGCGCAACCAGGATCAGGGCCGCGATCGACAGAACATAGGGCGCCATCAGGAACAACTGGTAGGGAACGCCCTCGACCACGGTCTGCAGGCGCAACTGGTAGGCGTCGAAGAAGGCAAAAAGGAGCGCGCCAAGCAGCGCCTTGCCCGGTCGCCACGAGGCGAAAACGACCAGCGCGATGCAGATCCAGCCCCGTCCCTGCACCATTTCGGGAAAGAAGCTGTTGAACGCGGCCGTGGTCAGGAACGCACCGCCGACCGCCATCAGCGCCGACCCCGCCACCACCGCGCCGATGCGGATGCGGATCGGGTTGAGGCCCTGCGCCTCGACCGCGTGGGGATTTTCCCCGGTCATGCGAATGGCCAGCCCAAGTGGCGTGCGCGCAAGCACATACGCCATCACCACGACGCTCAGCAGCGCAAGGTAGGTCGGCATGGTCTGGGAAAACAGGATCGGCCCCAGAACGGGGATGTCGGACAGGATCGGGATATCGAGAGGGCGAAAGGGCTCGATCGTGGGCGGCAGATCTCCGACCGTCACGATCAGCCGATACAGGTAATACGACAGCGCCGAGGCGAAGAGCGTGATGCCAAGCCCCGAGACATGCTGCGACAGGCCGAGCGGGACGGTCAGCATGGCGTGCAAGAGCCCCATCAACCCACCGCACATGGCCGCAACCAGCAACCCGGTCCAAAGATCGCCACCCATGTAGACCGTCAGCCACCCGGTCATGGCCCCCATCGTCATGATCCCCTCGATCCCGAGGTTCAGAACGCCCGATCGCTCGCACAGCAATGCGCCCAGAACCCCAAAGATCAGCGGCGTCGCAATGCGCAGGACGGCGGCCCAGAGGTTGGTGTTCAGCAAAAGGTCCAAAGCATCCATCATCGCCGCACCCTGTAGGTTGTGAACAAGAGAGCCACCAACATGGTGAGCAGGCAGAGCGCCACGATGACGTCGGCGATGAAGCTGGGAACTCCGGTCGCGCGGCTCATGGCGTCGGCCCCGACAAAAACGGTGGCCACAAAGATCGCGGCGGCCACCACGCCCGCCGGGTGAAGTGCGGCCAGCATGGCCACCACGATGCCCGCGTAGCCGAAACCGGGGGACATGGTGGTGGTGACGCCGGCGGTGACGCCCAGGACTTCCACCGATCCGGCCAACCCCGCCAACGCACCAGACAGCAACGCCACGCCCATCAGCGTCCGTGGCAGCGAAATGCCGGCAAAGGCCGCCGCCGACGCGTTCAGCCCCGCTGCGCGTGTTTCCGCGCCAAAGACCGTGCGCGCAAGGATCAGCCAGACGGCCCCGGCCGCCACAATCGCAACCAGGAACCCGATGTGAAGTCGTGTGCGCGCGACCAGGTCGGGCAGCCTGAAATCGCCGTCCACCGGCACCGAGGACGGCCAGCCAAAGGCCAGCGGATCGCGTAGCGGGCCTTCGATCATCAGACCCACGAACAAGATCACGATGAAATTCAGCAGCAGCGTGGTCACCACTTCATCAACGCTGAAGCGCAGGCGCAAATAGGCCGGTCCCGCCAGCAGCAAAGCCCCCGAGGCCATGCCCAGCGCCATCAGAACCGGGATTCCAACGGGGCCGGGAAGGGCAAGGGAATGACCGACCCACGCGGTGACCAGTGCGCCGACGAAGAATTGTCCTTCGCCGCCGATATTCCACAGACGTGCGCGAAAGGCGACCGCGGCGGCCAGACCCGTCAGGATCAAAGGCGTCGCGCGGGTCAGCATCTCGGTCACCGACAGCCGCGACCCAAGCGCGCCGCGCAGCATCTCGGCATAGGCGGTCGCAGGGCTCACCCCTGCCGCCGCGATCAGAGCCCCGGCGAGGATCAAAGCCACCGCCACCGCCGCCAACGGCGCGACGACGACAAGGTAAAGTGGCACATGGGCGCGCCGTTCAAGCCGCATGATCGTCTTCCTTCCACACACCGGCCATCATCAGGCCCAGCTTGCGCGCATCCGCGTCATGGGCCGGGACTGGCTGCGACAGGCGGCCCTTCACGATGGCCTGAATACGGTCGGACAGCGCGACGGCCTCCTCCAGTTCCTCGGAGATCAGCAAGATCGCGGCGCCCTCGGCCCGCGCGGCGAGCAATTCGGCATGAACCGCCGCGATGGCGCCTTCGTCGAGCCCTCGGGTCGGTTGGTTGGCCAGCACGAACCGCGGGCCGATCGACAAGCAGCGCCCCAGGATCAGTTTTTGCATGTTGCCCCCCGACAAGAGCCGTGTCCGCGTGTCGGGGGTGGCACCGCGGATGTCGAAACGGGCGATCAATTCGGCGGCGTAGGATTTGCAGGCCGCCTGCCGTACGAACCCCCTGCGCGAGAAATCCGGGCTGCGAAGCCGCTCGAGAACCGCGTTCTCCCACACGGCCAGTTCGCCCACGGCCCCCTCGGCATGGCGGTCTTCGGGCACCCGGCCCGCCCCGGCCCGGATCATGCCGCGCGGCCCCAATGGGCCCACATCCTGCCCGGCCAGTGTCAGCGCGCCGGACACCGGCGTGGTCAGCCCTGACAGCAGCCCGCCCAAGGCCGCCTGTCCATTGCCCGACACCCCGACGATCCCGAGGATCTCGCCCTCATGCACGGCAAATGACACGTCGTCCAACCGTGCCTCGCCCTTTTCCTCGACCCGCACCTTTTCGGCGATCAACACGGGCGCGCCGATCTCGTGGCCTTGCCGCACCGGCCGTTCCACCTTGCGGCCGACCATCAGTTCGGCCAGTTCCTCGGGGCTGGTATCGGCGGTCTTGCGTTCGGCCACCATCCGCCCTCCCCTCAGCACCGCCACGCGGTCCGAGGCCGCCATGACCTCGTGCAGCTTGTGGCTGATGAAGATCAACGAGAGACCTTCCCTGGTCATGTCGCGCAGGGTCTCGAACAGGCGTTGCGCCTCGGGCCGGGCCAGAACGGCGGTGGGTTCATCCAGGATCAGGATGCGCGCGTCGCGGTAGAGCGCCTTGAGGATCTCGACCCGTTGGCGTTCCCCGACCGACAGTTCGGCAATCCGGGCCTCGGGCGTCACCGGAAGGCCGAACCTGTCGGAGATCTGCATCAACTTCTTGCGCGCGGCCGCGCGGGCGGAGCTTGGCGACAACAGGGATTCCGATCCGAGCATGACATTTTCCAGCACGGTCAGATTGCCGGCCAGCGTGAAATGCTGGTGAACCATGCCAACCCCGGCCTCGATCGCCGCGCGGGGTTTGCCCGACGGCAATTCCTTGCCGAAAACCCGCACCGTCCCCTCGTCCGCGGCGTAGTGGCCGAACAGGATGTTCATCAACGTGGTCTTGCCCGCGCCATTTTCGCCCAGAAGGGCAAGGATTTCCCCCTGCCCCAGCGTCAGGGTCACATCGTCATTGGCGGTCAGGGTGCCAAAGCGTTTGGTGATGTCCTGAAGCTCGAGAACCGGGGTCATGCGGGCAATCCTGCGATGGGAAAGGGATATTCGAGCATCGGTGCGCGGGCTTCTATCAATGCCGCGAGATGGCACAATGCCAGATCCGCGCCGGGTGGTCCCCAAAGCTGCACGCCGACGGGCAGGCTACCCTGCATCCCGAACGGCAGCGCAATCGCTGGCAGGCCCGCGACATTGGCGAGCGCGGCATTGGGGGCAAAGGCCTCCATCCTGGCGAAATGGGCATCGGTGTCGGAATGGCCAAGCCCGAACGCCCCCAAGGGCGGCGGGGCTGATGACAGAACCGGGCACAAAACGGCATCGAAGCGGTGGAACATGGCGCCCGCGCGATCCGAAAGGCGGGCCATGCGGCGGGTGGCGGCAAACAGGCCAGTTGCCGACGTCTCGCGCCCCTCGGCGGCCAGCGCCGCCACGAGCGGGGGCACCTTGTCGCCAGGTATCGCAAGCGCGGCCAGCCATTCGGCAAGGGACACGGACAGGATCAGCCTGGCGATGGCATGGGCCTCGGCCCCCATGTCGTCGGGGGCGGCGATCTCTTGAATGGTGCAGCCGGCTTCGGTCAGGGCGCCGGCTGCGCCATGGGCGGCCGTGGTCTGGGCGGCATCGCAGCGATCGGGCAGCACCAGTGCAACGCGCGGATTGCCCGGCATGGCAACCGGCGACACCGGCAACCGGACGGCGGCAAAGGCCGCGCGCACGTCGCGGACAGAGCGGGCCAGCACAAGTTCGGAGGCGATCCCCATCAGGTGATTGTCGAAGTCCGGGCCACCGGGCACAGCCCCGCGCGACGGTTTCAGCCCGACAAGCCCGCAACAGGCCGCGGGCACCCGGATCGACCCGGCGGCGTCCGTGGCATGGGCAATGGCGACAAGACCGGCGGCCACTGCGACGGCGGCCCCGCCGGACGACCCGCCAGGGGTCAACGACGGATCCCACGGGTTGCATGCAGGCAAAAGACCCTCGGGCGCGCTGTCCAGCGCAAGTCCGAAAGGCGGCGTCGCGGTCAGACCGAACGGGATCAGCCCGGCATGGCGAAAGGCGGAAAAGAGGTGGCTGTCCTGCATGGGTAGGACAGCCTGCGAACGCAGCGCCGCCGCACCTGCGGCAGCTGGCAGACCCTTGGCCGCCGACCCCAGATCTTTTGCAAGGAAAGGCACACCGTGGAACGGTGCACGTCTCCCTGCTGCCACGGCATCGGCATCGGCATCGGCTGCGCTAGCCTCCGCACGTGCCAACGCCTCGTCAAGAAAGACCACGGCCCCCAACCCGGCGTGGGTTTGGCATGCCGCGAGGCTCGCCTCCATCACCGCACGCGCGCTGGTGCGCCCGTCGGAGATGGCGGCGGCAAGGGCCGTGGCATCAGGCATGGCTCAGCGCCCGTCAGGCCGGCTCATCGTTGTCGATGGGAACGTCCCACTCGCCCGCCTCGATCGCTGCTTGCTTGGCCAGCATCGGCGCAACCGCGTCGGCTGGCACTTCATCGGCCACATAGATCAACTCGTTGCCGCCATAGGCCATGAAGGAATACTCGGTATAATCCCGCCCGACCGGGGTGCCGGCCTGAATATCAGCGACGATGGCCTCGATGGTGGGACCATAGTTCCAGATCGCATTGGCGAACACGGTACCGGGATAGCGCGGCGTATAGTCGATCAGCGATCCGATGGCCTTGACGCCCCGTTCTTCCGCGGCATCGGCGGTGCCGATCCGTTCCCCGAAGAGGATGTCTGCGCCCGCATCGATCTGCGCCATCGCGGCCTCTTTCGCGCGGGCCGGGTCAAACCAGGCACCGATAAAGCCGTTGAGGAAGGTCGCGTCCGGGTTCACTTCGCTGACCCCCATGCGGAAGGCGTTGATCAGCAGGTTGACCTCGGGGATCGGGTAGCCGCCGACAGAGCCGAACACATTGGAGTCCGACATTCTGCCCGCCAACATCCCGGCCAGGTAGGCGGCTTCGTGGTTGCGCGTTCCGAAAACGCCGAAATTGTCGCCTTCCGGCCCACCGGAGGATCCCATCAGGAACGCCGTTTCGGGATAGTCGCCCGCGACTTCGCGCGCTTCGCGTTCAACAGCATAGGATTCACCCCAGACCAGTTGCGCGCCGCCTTCCGCATATTCGCGCATGGCGCGCGGATAATCGGTCGGGGCCACGCCTTCGGAGAATTCGTACTCGATCAGGCCCGAGGCCGCGGCCTCCTGAAACGCCAGGTGAATGCGGCTGTTCCAGGCGTTTTCGACCGGCGACATGTGGACACCGGCGACGCGGGTGACGCCCTGGGCGCGAGCGCCACGGATATAGGCGGGCAGCGCCAGCGTGGCGGCTGCCCCGACCATCAGTTGGCGGCGAGTTGTGGTGAGTTTCATGGAAGCTTCCTCTCTGGTGTTGGCAGTTTGTTAAGTCTGTTCATCTTGGGCCGGCGGCGCATAGTCGGCCGGGTCGATCATGCCGGGACGGCCGGGAAGGTCGAGGGTGGCAACGCGCGGTGCGGTACGCGCCAGCACCTTGCCGTGTTTGATCACTGCAAGCCGCGTCGCCTTGAGGCGCACGGCCTCGATCGGGTCGCGCGCCTGCAAGACGACCATGCTGGCCGGGCCGCCTTCGCGAAGCGTGGGGTCCGGCAGTCCCATGGCGCGGGCGCCGTTTTGCGTGACCGAGGTAAAGGCCCAGGCCATCGCCTCGCGCGAGGTCATGGGAACCGCGTGCACCCCCATATGGGCAACCTCGAGCATGTCGCCCGATCCAAGGGAATACCAGGGGTCCATCGTGCAATCCTGCCCGAAAGCCACGTTGACGCCCGCAGCGCGCAACTCCGGCACCCGGGTCAGGCCGCGACGGCGCGGATAGGTGTCTGACCGACCTTGCAAGGTGATGTTTATCAGCGGGTTCGGAACCACGTTCATACCGCTCTCGGCGATCAGCGGGATCAGCTTCGTGGCGTAATAGTTGTCGTAGGAATGCATCGCGGTGACGTGGCTGGCGACCACACGCCCGCCCAGGCCCAGCCGAGTCGTCTCGGCTGCGAGGGTTTCCACATGGCGCGACATCGGGTCGTCGCTTTCGTCGCAATGCAGGTCGAGCATCAGGTCCCGTTCGGCAGCGATCTCGCAAAGACGGGTGACCGACCTTGCACCATCGGCCATCGTCCGTTCGAAATGCGGGATGCCCCCCACCACGTCCACACCCTTGTCCAAGGCGCGCAACAGGTTCGCCTCGGCCGTGGCCGACCGATAAAGCCCGTCCTGGGGAAAGGCGACCAGTTGCAGGTCGATGTAGGGCGCCACGCGTTTGCGCACCTCGATCAACGCCTCAACCGCTGTCAGCCTGTCATCGCAGACATCGACATGGGACCGAATCGACAACAGGCCCTGCGCCACGGCCAGATCACAATACCGCAAGGCGCGTTCCATGACCGCTTCGGGCGTCAAGAGCGGCTTCAACTCGCCCCAAAGCGCTATGCCTTCCAGCAACGTGCCCGAGACGTTGAGACGGGGCAATCCCAGGCTGAGCGTCGCATCCATGTGGAAATGCGGGTCTGTGAACGGTGGCGCGACCAGGCGCCCGGAGGCGTCGATGACATCGCGCGCCTCGGCGTCGATCCGTGGCGTGATCGTGACGATCCTGTCGCCCCGGATGCCGATATCGACCGGCCCACGACCGTCTGGCAAACGGCCTTGTCTGACAATGATATCCAGCATCCCCATCCCCGGATTTTTGATCATACGGTAAATATTTTTGTCACAAAGACCTACAACTTTCGCAACGAATGCCCAAGAAATGCACTGCTGTCCATTTTTTGGGCGCGCAGGGGCGGCTTGTTTGCGGCGTTGCCTGTTATTTGGGCGCCAGACCAGAGATGTCGCCCGCGCCCTGTTCCCCGGCCGCGGTCGGGCGCGTTCCCGGCGCAGCGTGTTTCGCGTTCCCGATGGTCACTGGCCGGTCCGTGCCCTGTCCATCGGATCGTGCGACCAGCCAGAGCCAGGCCTGGCCAAGAAGGACGGGAACCAGGCTGGCAGTGGCCGCGACACCCAGACCGGCCGGGCCAGGGTTGGGCAGGCCCAAGAGATCTGCCAAAGGCGGAAACCACAAGGCGAGGCCTATCAATCCCAGGCACAGCACGATGGCCCCCCACACATATCCGTTGCGCGTCACCTCGTTTCGCAGCAACGGGGCATCGCGATCTTTCACGTTGAACACGTTCCAAAGCTGCGCCAGCGCAAGGGTCAGAAAGGCCACTGTAACCGCGGGGCCATGAGCAAGGCCAAGCCAGAAAAGCGCGCAGGCGAACGCAGCCAGAGTAGCTATTGTTATGAAGAGACCGAACATGCCGATCAGGATCCAACCCGGGCGGTTGACGATGGCTTCCGCGGGGTCGCGCGGTGGTTTGGTCATGGCGGTCCCATCCCCCTTGCCCAGCCCCAATGCAAAAGCCGGGAAGACATCGGTGACCAGGTTCAGGAACAGGATTTGCAGCGGCAGAAGCGGCGTGGGCAACCCCGCGCCCACCGCAAGACATACGATCAGGACTTCGCTGACATTGCACGACATCAGATAGATGACGAACTTGCGGATGTTGTCAAAGATCACCCGCCCCTGCCGCATGGCCGCGATGATGGTGACGAAGGCGTCATCTTGCAGAACCATATTGGCAGCTTCCTGGGCCACCTGAGTGCCACGCTGGCCCATCGCAATGCCGATGTCGGCCTTCTTCAACGCCGGCGCATCATTCACCCCGTCGCCCGTCATGGCGACGACATGCCCCGCGCCCTGAAACAAGGACACGAGCATGAGTTTCGTCTCGGGCGAGACGCGTGCAAATACGTCCGCATCCAGTAGGCGGGCGCGGTCCTGATCACGGATGGTTTCCAGATCAAGCCCGGCGATTTCACCGCTTTCGATGACGGTCATTTCGCCGTCTCCGAGGCGTGCCTGCCGCGCGATGGCCGCGGCCGTGTCTGCGTGATCGCCCGTCAGCATGATCACACGCACCCCGGCCGCGCGGCAGGCCTCGATGGCGTCCGGCACGTCCCGACGGACGGGATCTTGCAGACAGACCAGCCCCGCAAGCGTCAGGTCTTCATACGGGTCCGCATCCTTCGGCAGCCCGTCCTTCATCGCCAGCGCCAAAACGCGCAAACCACCTTGCGCGGCCCTGGAACTGCGATCCGCCCATTCCCGACGCGCACCTGCCGTCATGGCCCGGATACCGTCCTGCCCGATTACCTTCGTACACACCCCGATCACCGCCTCGGGTGCGCCCTTGACGGCGAAGAGATGACCCTGGCCGGACTCGTGCACGGTTGCCATCATCTTCGTCCCGGGATCGAAGGCATGTTCGCTGACCTCCGGGGTCGCGTCGAGAAGGCTGTTTCGCGACACCCCGAAAGCCGCGGCAGCCGACAGCAGCGCAATTTCCATCGGGTCGCCGGTCGGGTCATCCACCCCACCAGCCCCAAGTTCTGCATTGCTGCACAGTGCCCCGATCCGGATCGCCCACCCCATCGGGCCATCGGGCTCTGGCGGGTCGGATGCCTTCGCGCCGTCGACATCCACATCACCGGTAGCCAGCAGGTAGCGGGCTACCGTCATGCGGTTTTCCGTCAGCGTACCGGTCTTGTCTGTCAGGATCACCGTTGTGGCCCCCAGCGTCTCGACCGAGGACAACCTGGTAATCAGTGCCTTGCGCCGGCTCAACCGCCACATGCCGCGCGCAAGGCAGAGAGTGGCGACGACCGGCAACCCCTCGGGCACCGCGGCGACCGCAAGCGCAACCCCGGTTTGCACCATGATGGCCACGTCGTGCCCGCGCAGGATTCCGGCAAAGACGGTCAGTGCCGCAAGCGCGAACGTCAGCCAGACAAGGCGATGGCCCAGCTTGTCAAGGCGGCGCTCCAGCGGGGCGACCTCACCTTGTGCGCTTTGAGCCAGGTCGGCAATGCGGCCAAGCTCTGTCGCCATGCCCGTCGCGGTCACGATCCCCTGACCGGTGCCTTGCGTGATGGCCGTGCCCTTGAACGCCATGCTGAGACGATCACCAAGGGCGGCGCCCTTGTCGGTGGGTTCGGTGCGTTTGGTCACCGGAGCGGATTCCCCGGTCAGAACCGATTCGTCCGCTTGCAGGTTCGACGCCTCGCTGACCCGCAGATCCGCCGTGACGACATCACCCGCCTCAAGGATCACGACATCGCCGGGAACCAGGTCGCGCGCATCGATCATCCGGACCTGACCGCCACGCCGCACCCGTGTCCGGACCTCTGCAATGCGCATCAACGCCTCGATGGAACGGGCTGCCTTCAGTTCGGTAAAGAACCCGATGGCGGAGTTCAGGATCAGCACGAAAACGATCGCGACGCCTTCGGCGATGTCCCCCATCGCAAAGGACATCACGGCCGCAGACGCCAAGAGCAACACGATGATGCTTCTGAACTGGTGCAAGAGAACGGCCAGCGCGCTTTTCTTTTTCTGCCGGCGCAGGCGGTTCGGCCCGTGCAGATGCAGCCGCCGTTTCACCTCGTCCGGACCCAACCCCGTTGCAGGATCGGACTCCAGCTTCTGCGCCAGGTCCTGAACGGACATCCAAAAGGCGTCATCATTCGATCCCTTGAGCAACCTTCACCTCCATCGAACGAGGGGCGACATCCGGCTCCGCCCTACAGAGCAATACCCGACCGCGCACTGCGGGACTTTAATGCAGATCAACGAAGACGCGGCGGCCGGGGTGCGTGCCGGACGCGGTGAACCCGTCTCGGGCTGGCCTGGCGCGCCATGCTCTGCCCCGCGCACGGGCTCGGGTCGCAAGGCCGAACCCGGCAACCGGGTTCGAAAACGTGTCCGGCAAGGATGCCCTCGCGGGTTCTTTTCACGGAACATCCTGTTGCGGGGCCGGCATGGACTTGAAGTAGCGGAAGGCCAACGATAGCGGCACCACGAGGGCGAACATCGCCATGGCCAGGACGATGGGTCCCTGTTCATGTCCGGTTCGGTCCAGAATCGCCCCGGCGATCGGCGGGGTCGCCATCATGATCGCGAAATAGACCGTGAAGAAGATACCCATGCCAAAAGCCCGCACCTGCGGCCGCAGGGCCTGCCCCGCCAAGGCCATGATGACGCCAGCGGGCGCCATGCCGACAAGGCCGAAAAGAAGGCTCGCGGCCAATCCTGCCCCGGGCACGCTGAGCAGTATCAGCGACAAGACCGCCCCGCTCATGCAGACGGTCACGATCACGTCGCGGCGGCCAAGCCGGTCCGCGATTTGCCCGCACAGCGTGCCGGACACGATCATCAGCCAGCTTCCGACACTGACGATCCCCGCAGCCGCGATCGCCGACAGGCCAAGGCTTTCCAGAAGTTTCGGCCCGAACGACAGGTAGATGACATAGGCCGCGTTGAAGATGCCCCATGCGACGGCCGCGCAGAAAATGAGCCGCCATTCCTGCCGTGTCATGCGTGCTGTGCCGACGCTGCCCACCTGCGGCAGGGCATTCGGAGGTCGGTAGACAACAAACACGGCCAACGCCGCGATCAGGCAATAGACCGACGCCACCTGGAACGGAACCTGCCAGCCAAAGGCCTGCTCAAGCCACGCGTGGCCGACCTGCCCCATGGCGATCCCGAAGGGCCAACTCATGACCAGAATGCTCATCGCGGTTGCGATCTCGCGACCTTCGAACCAATCGGCGACCATTTTGGTGAAATACAGGTTGGTCGACAAGAACCCGGCCCCGGCGATCAGGCGGCCCGCGCCCATCATCCAACTGTCCACCGCAAGCGATGACACGACACCACCTGCGGCCAAGGCGCCAAGACCGAACACGACCATCTGCCGGTCGGTCACGAACCGGCCCAGATAGCCCGCCGGCAGCGCCAGAAACAGCCCCGGCAACATGAACAACCCGATCAGAAGTCCGACACCCGCGTAGTCCAGCCCGAAGGCGACGGTCAGACTGTCGCCAACCGAGCCCAGCGTCTGAAACTGGAACCCCAGCCCGATACGGGCGAGGAACAGCAGGCCGAGGATCCGCCAGCGCATCACCCACGCCTCAGGCCGAGCGGGGCCTGAATGCCGGTCCAGCCCATGGCAACGTCGCTGATCATGTAGCGGTCGAATTCAATGGTATCCGCATGGCCCGGGAACCTCGTGGCATCTGTCGATGCACCCCCTTTGCAGGACGGACTTGCATCGCCGACGCACCATGGTCGACCGTCACTCCGGCCTTTGCCGGTGTCACATGCATCCAGGACAACCGCTGTGGTCTCGAAATGTCCCATACCGAGGCCTCTCTTGTTCGGTTGACGAGAACGACCTTACAGGCGGCGCGGCGGTCCGGATATCGGGCAAGTGTAGTAATTGATGCCCGGGCCATGCAGTATTTGCCTACTGCATCCGGATGGCCCATCGTGGTGTCGGACACGTTCCAGCC
>Ga0102941_1001136_pt1 | contig 12439 bp, 7 predicted proteins | sample SalPonR2_C_D2_MG_FD_79281 | JGI IMG/M metagenome (GOLD analysis project Ga0102941, IMG submission 79281) | Salt pond soil microbial communities from South San Francisco under conditions of wetland restoration - Salt Pond MetaG R2_C_D2_MG | ecosystem: Environmental > Aquatic > Marine > Intertidal... | reverse complement strand
TTTCTGTTTTACAGGCCATAATAAAAGGCGTGCTTTATCTAAATTCGCGTTATCAGGCCAGCTATTGAGTGGGGCAAACCGCTGCGATCCGCCACCGGCACCACCTCGTCCGTCCTGAATTCGATAGGTCCCCGCACTGTGCCAGGCCATTCGGATAAAGAATGGACCATAGTGCCCATAATCGGCCGGCCACCAGTCCTGTGAGTCTTCCATGAGGTCGAAAATATCTTTTTTTACAGCCCCGAGATCGAGCTTTTTGAACTCTTCCGCATATTCGTAATTCTCGCCCATGGGATTCGATAGATTCGAATGCTGCCGTAGGATATGCAGTTTGAGCTGATTCGGCCACCAATCCTGATTTCGCGTTCCACCGCCGGCGCTTTCTTTGTAAGCACCCCCGGTAAAGGGACATTTACCGCTTCCCGTATTTATGTTATAGCTGACCTTGCTATTGCCATTCTTATTATTGTTTTCGTCCATAGGAGTTATTTTTAGGTTGGGTGAATATTGAATCACTAAAATACTAAAAACTTAGTGATATTCCCATGACCAGGCCCATCTTGATTTCACATTTTTTTAGGGCGTGCCCCTCGAGACCCGCCAAAGGCGGAGCCTCGGGGTCGGGCTATTCAGGGGTTCCGTCCGCGAGATCGCCATGAGGCGATTCTCCGGACCGCTTCGCGCCCTTACTATCCCTCACGCAGCCTCACTCAAGGCAGTGTGTGGTGGCTGGGAGGGGCGCAGCTCCAGCTGCGCCCAAAAGCATAAAAGCCCTGAAAGGGCGACATAAAATAGCCAGGGCTGATCTCTGCAATGAAATCCAATACCAAATTTTTTTTACCGCTCACGCTTTCCGCGTGATTTCGCATCAAATATGATGCTTCATCTGAAAGTGCGGCATACCAAGACAGCAGCCTTCAGACTACGCATTTCCTACTGCGCCCTTTCAGGGCTTAAGGCTTAATTTCCCTCAATCCAGGCCTACCGGCCTGGGCTTTTATCCTGCGCCCCTTCGGGGTTTAAATATGAAAATACAAAAACACCACCTCATCCATTGACCGACGAAGCTCCAAAGGAGCGAAGGCGGTACGAATTGAACCGGGATCCTTAGCAACGATACCGTTCGCGCGAGTTATGGATTGCGGACCGTAGCCCCCTAAATCCCAAATAAATTAGGGGAGGGCAGGCGCAATGACGATAATTTTCCTGGATGTGGTTGTGATGGGTAAAAGAGGCACCGCGAACACCTCGTATCTTACTGGATTCCGTAACGCACCCTTCAATTAAAAAACCTCTTCCTACCAGCTCCCTCTCACTCTATCAAAAAAACAAAAACAACCGTCATCCGGCGCTCCGACGCGGGATCCCCTGCAATAATATGGTTCTATCAAGTTCCATTGGGGAGGGGTGGAGCTCCATCTGCCCCCAGACCTAAAGGTAAGATTTAGCTTTCACTGGCCGCACCGATTAAACTCATTCCAAATTAATCTGTGAGTATGAGTATATGTGGCATCCTTCTTCTTCGCAGTAAGGCATTTTTTTCTGAATCAAATATCTTCACCGGCGGTTATGGTGTACCTATAAAGATTTTAAGAATTAAAAATTTTATTTGTGGATTAAAATGTTAAGAAAATGTTTAAAATCCTTTCTTTCTTTCTTTCTTTCTTTCTATATTGTGGAACACTTAACTAATAGAATTAAATTTTATGAAAACAATTTTTAGCCTACTCGTATTTTTTATAGCCCTTTTATCTTGCAAAGATGATATAAATTTGAGTGATTCGTTGTCGGGTGACCCTATGGTGTTAGCTTTGCCTTTGCAAGAATCCGACCAATTAGTCATTTGTTATGACATCATAACCTCCCAGCATGTGGAAGCCCGAAACCCCTCGGATACTGGCAACTTATCTTTCACTGACAAGGTGTTTCGAACGCCGGAATTTTCTGGAGCTCACGTCGAGATGATCGTCAGAGAGAATGGGGAAATTGATGCTAATTTTCAAATGGAGCAATTTTCTGAAATGCCATCCTACCCCGAGAATCGATTGAATAATAATAGTTTGCCAGCTGATAAAGCTATAGATCGTATCGAACTGCGTGGATCCGGTGTGGATTGTTACAATAGCAATGGTGAGGTGATTGGGTCGGGAAGCATGGATCCCATCACCTTAGGCATTATCGAATCAACGGAGAATCTGCAGGACGCCCTTTCTTTTAGTCAATCTGAACAAGAAATGATCGTGCAGGCCTTTGAGGATGCCGGAATGAGTATGCAGCCCACAGAATTAGATGGCGTCTACTTATATGAGCAACTATTGGATAATGGTGAGAGCGTGAAGGTGCTTTTTGATATGGAGCGCGGTTTACAGTTAGCTCAAGCGTCATATAAAACTAATGGGGAGATTGACTCTAAGACCAATATGTACTATGACGAAACCGATGATGGTAAGAAGATCGTTACCGGACACCGTTTTGTGACCTACATGGAGTCCCCAAGTAGTGGCACAGAACTTGCTATTACACGCAGGTCTAAAATTTTTAACTTCCAGATGCAAAATTAAATAATTATGAATAAGTCACAAATATTTGGTGGACTCCTATTTCCACTATACATTTTTCTCTCTTTCTTTCTAACTTTTCCTGCCTTAAATGCTCAGGATACTGAACCTCGTGATATGATTTGGGTGGCGGGGGCTGGACCACTATCGAACTCCTGGTTAAGTACTAGATCAGCTATAGAGAATCCGCCTCATGCCTATGAATATGATCATGTTTTAAATAGTACTTCCTATGATCCAGAATTAGGAGTAATTGAAGCGAAAGATCTTCTTTTGCAAACCATTGAATCGCAATCCGATGATGACATTCTTTCTATTTCCCATGACTACGGAGGAATAGTATCTCGATACGCAGAATTAGAAACAGATAAAATATCCTCTATGATTTTTGTGGGGGTACCCCATAACGGAAGTCGATTTTTAAGAGAAGCTCTCAGGAGTTCTGGACAAAATAGTCCTGATATAATACTGGATAGGGCCCTTACGATTGTAGGAGAAAATGATTGTGAAGATTGTGGAGTCATTTCCTTACTGCGTGATTGGATTTTAGATATAAGGGGTGGATCCGAATATTTAAGAGATGTAGAATATGAAAGCGTAATTATATCTGATATAAACAACACACCGCCCTCTGTTCCTTACGTAAATATTATGGGCGATGTAGATCCTAAAACAACTACTAATTTTTTAGGAATTTTAGATTCACGAGGTTCACTAAGTGGCACCCCGACAAATAACCTTAAGAATTGTTTTATTGAACTAAGAAACCAGGCAAGGAAAGATCTTGAGGTGCAAAGACAGGTTCATGTAATGAACAACTGGGCTGGTGCAATTAGGCAGATAACTAGCGCAATATCTGGAGTCTTAACTGGCCTTTCTGGGGGAGAAGGAGAAGGAGGAGGAGGATTTAACCCTGATATTATTGGAGCTGTTGGAGATATTGTAAATAATTTTTTCAAAGGTAGAATAGAGCGCATTGAGAGAGCAAATGAAATTCAAAAAGAAACAGCACGCATCTTGCGATGTGACCTGGCAGTACAAATGGTCGCTGTTGAAATGAATTCTTTTTTAGGGACCAACGGAGGGGATTGGATTGAGGAAGAAGTAGAAGTTCCTAGCCTTGATGAATATAGAAATTGTATTGATGAGTGCGGTGTAGATATGGCATGGGGAGATTGGAGGTCTCCATTATCATGTGATGAATATTGTTCACGTTTTATTGATCCAAATAATACAACGACTATAACAGTAATTGTTTATGAATTTGAAGGTCATGATTGGGTTTACAGTTTGTTCGAGCAGAGTCTTGAATCAGATCAAAGAGTGCAGGAAATTGTCATCAATGCAGATCATTTCCAAGAAAATCTTCCAGGATACATAATTAACCCTGTTCTAACGGATATCTTCGACGGGTCCTATGGTGCTGCTTTTGAAGTGCCGAAAAAGTGAGGATTTTATATGGCAAAATATAATAGTTGAATGAAAGATAAAGTCCAAAAAGGATTATTATTCACCTTAGTTATATTCTTATTTTCTTGTCAAAACGAGAGAACTTTGGAGCCGCATCCCCCTTACGATGTGGCTTCCTCATTTACTATTTATCCTATCGTAGTTGATCAAATGGCGGTCTTGCCAGCAAAAATCAACGACGAGCAAGGTCTCCTTGGTATAAATATTTATAGCGGCGATACGCTTTGGTCCTTTGCGCAGGAGCAGTGTAGAGACCTTTATTATAATCTGAGATCAACTTATACTGAAGAGGCTATTTATATCCCTTTTACTAAGGGATTGTTATCTGTGGATCGCATATCGTTTGCGGTGGATTATTTCCCTTTACAAAAAGAGGGATATATTCAATCCCAGCTAGTGTCATATGACGAGAAAGTCCTTGGGGTTCAAGCACAGAAGAATCGACGTAGATATGAGGTGTTTGCTTTTAATCTCCGTTCAGGGACTTTTACAGTACTTCAATCTTTTGAGACTGATACCACTCGACGTTTACTTATGAGAGCGCCGCAGATCATCAAAAAATTAAGCTCGAGCTCTCCTGCTTTTGCCGCTCCAGTTGTGGACTTCAAATCGAAAGATACTACATACAGCTATTTTCTTTTTTGGGAGGAGGGAGGTAAAGTTGACTCCATTCCAGCTGTAATTCCCAATACTCAAGGTAAAGGCGCTACGAGAATGGCAGTTGTATTTGACTCTCTGGCTTTATGGTTGGTCGATAGCGAATGGGTAGCTATTGATATATCTTCAAGAAAAGAAGTATGGCGAAACACCCTTGGCACAAAGATGCTAACTTCTCAACCTTTGTTAGTTAATGACACTCTTTTTTGTGCGATGGAAAATATGCGATTATATGCTTTACAGGTCCAAACCGGTGATACGATTTGGACTCAAAAAATAGCCGGAACCCCTAGCAGGGTTTATTCTCGGGATTCCACTCTTCACCTAATTGGTGGGTCTGATGGAAAATATTACCGTATACATCGAGAAACGGGAGAACGACTACCAATGCGAAAAAACGATATATTTTTTGAGCGAACGTTTTACACAGATAATAATGTTACTATAGTCAGAATAAAAAATAAATGGCATATTGGATCATCCATCGAATCAATATTGCACAGCCAAAGTTTTTCCCCTGATAATTCTCAGTGATGTCGGATTAGCTTTATCAAATTGTCTATAAGACAGACTGTTTTACATGAAAACGATAAACGCATCCTTTTGCGGATTCTGTTATATTAAACATTTGTGATTCACTCATTATCTATACCCGAACAAACAAAAGACTCTTCATTCCTTGGCAGACGAAACTCCAAAGGAGGGAAGGCGGTATGACTTGCCCCGGGAATTATTCCCGTAAAGCCGTTTATTGACATTCGGATTCTGGGTCGTAGCCCGAAATGAGGTACGACTATTCCTTTAGTTCCTATTAATATTGTTTTTGAGTCAGCCCCCCCGCCCGCGCGAAGCGCGGAAGCGTCAGGGATAGGAGGTGCACGAACCGGCGGTAGCCGGTGAAGTGGCCCGACCGCAGGGAGGGCCGACTGAGCACCGCATAGCCCGGCCCCTCGAGATCCGCCAGAGGCGGAACCTCGGGGGGAGACGCCCAAATACATAAACTCATATAAATTCGATTGCGGCGATTTGAAAGAAATCACTATATTAATGGGATGAAAAATTGGATATGTTTATGGCTAGTCCTCGTCCCCCTTGCGATTTTGTCGGGACAGCGTGCGGCGGGGCTTACATGGGGTGGCGCAATAGATTCTATGCAAGAGGGAATCGAGGTGTATAAATATGACTTGCGATTGCGTGTGAATCTGGATGCCCGACAGATTGGAGGCGAGTTGGGTATTCGGTATCGACTGCCCAAAGGCCGGGAGACGCTTCGCCTTCAGCTTGGGCCCTGGTACGAAGTCGAAGGAGTGCGGACGGCGAGTGAAGCGCTATCTTTTTCGAGGACGGAGGATGTGATTGATATTCAGTCAGCGCCGGATTCGGGCTGGGTATATGTGGCTTATTCCGGGACACCTCCGGTGGCGAAAAGGCCGCCCTGGAGTGGAGGCTTTACCTGGGCAAAGGATGCGGAGGGGAATCACTGGCAAGGCCTGAGTTCTCAAAATGCAGGAGGTGTGCTGTTTATGCCTTGTGTGAATCATCCGTCAAAGCGTGCTCTGGAGGGCGTACGTCAGGAAATAACGGTGCCGAAACCTTATGTTGTGGCTGCGAACGGGCTGTTGAGCGAGCTGCGTGAATCGGACAAAACGCTGACTTATATCTGGGAAAGTCAATATCCCATTAGTCCGTATAATATAAATTTCACCACAGGAATCTTCGAGCGTGGGGAGCAGCCTTTTATTTCAGTGTCGGGCGATACGGTGCCTATGGTGATTTACTTATTGAAAACGGATGCGGATCGGATGTCTGAAATGATGCGGGTATTTAGACAGTCGGCTCAAACGCAGGAGTCTTATTTTGGTCCGTACCCGTTTTCAAAGGAGAAACTGGGAATAGTGCACACACCGTATTTAGGTATGGAACATCAAACCATAAATGCCTATGGAAATCGTTTTCGCTTTGATACGCTGGGAGGCGTTGTTTTTGATTGGTTGCTGCATCACGAGTTGGGGCACGAGTGGTGGGGAAATAAATTGTCGGTTCCGGATTGGGCCGATTTTTGGTTGCACGAAGGGTTTTGCACCTATGGGGACTGGTTGGCACACGAAGCCTATGGCGGTAAGGAGGCTTACCGGGAGCAAGCCCTGAATGTGCGGCCGGGCATCCGTTTCCTTCGGCCGTTGGTGCCGGATCGGCCGGCAGATACGAAGACGGCTTACACCGGCGAGGTGTATTTTAAGGGGGCCTATGTGTTGCACAGTCTGCGATGGGTGCTGGGTGATGAAGATTTTTTTGATATGCTGTATGATCTGGCGCAGCACTCGGCTCATAGTTATGAAAATCAATGGACGACCCTGGACTTTTTGGAGGAGGTTTCAGACTACACGAATTATGATTTGACAGACATGATGGATGTGTATTTGAACCAAACAGAGCCGCTCAAGGTGAAACTAACAGCCTGGCCGGAAGACTTATATTCTGTGCGTTGGGAAAATGTGAGTTCCTCCTTGCCGCTTGAGATTGATATGGACGGAGATTTGCACACGCTGGATTTGGGGAGTCAAGATATCTTTTTTTCAACATCTACTGCGCCTGAAATTGATCCCATGGGCTGGTATCTCTTGGAGGTGATTCAGGATTAAGGGTTTTGCTCCTGACGAATCTGTACCCTTTGCCAGCCCAAGCTATAGAAAAGGTAATGTAGGAAGCCTGATGCGAAGATGAAGGTCATTATTGATCGAGACACCCTGGAGAAAAAGAGGCTTTTTTATCGGATAAGCAAGCTAAGGAGCAACACCTTAGGCTGTTATTGACTGCGGTTTTGGTAAACTTAAGGCACTGAACTCTTCGGAGAGTCGGGGAACTTTACTTACTTTTGTTATGTTAAGCCAATGTTAACTTCATGAACTGAATGTTAACACACGAACGAAAAGTAAAGGGTATGAAAGAGAAGTTGAAAATAAGCACGAGTCTGAAAAGCGTCTGGGTCTACATTGTTTTAGGCTTGGTTAGCATGTGGTACGTTGCCGGATTTACGCGACAGTTGTTATTGGGAGGGCCGCTGAATGGATTGGAGCTATTGCTTCTCGGTGCTCTGATTGCCGCTATCATTTGGTATGTGTTGCATCTCAAAATGGATATTAAAGTAGGGCGGAAAAGTTTGAAGGTAAAAAGCAATCAATGGTGGGGCCGGCGTGCAAAAATTAAATGGCGGGATGTAGTTGATATGGAGACCGTTCATATTCCAGAGGCTTTGATGTGGACGGGGTATAGTATCAGTTTTGGTCCGGATGTGAGTCAATTTCGTTTGGGCGACAATAAAGGCATCAAAGTAGAGATGACCTCAGGAGAAACCTATCTGATTTATTCTTCCGATTTATTTGAGAGTTTTGAGCAGTTAGAATCCAGATGGCAATCTGCCCGATCATAGCCTACCCATTTTGATCAAGATCATTTTGTGCATGATGATCCTCATTGGTGATTGGTAAGCGGATGTTGTATCTTCAACCCATTGATCCATGCAGGTAGAAACACATTTACAAGAGGAATTGGCCTGCACGCATTGCGGGCAGGACATGCGAAAAGCGGTGATTTCCGATTCGGAAGGAGTGTTTTGCTGTTCCGGCTGCCATGCGGTTCATCATTTGCTAAAGGAGCATCAGGTTCATAAAGATAATGATGAGTTCAATATTACGGGTCCCCGGAAGCCAGACTATGCGTACTTAGAGGAAGAAGCTGTAATTGAAAATCTAACTTCTCACCGAAGCACTACCTGGACGGTAGTTCTCTTTTCCATTCCGGGTATTCATTGCTCTTCCTGCATTTATTTGTTGGAAAACATCATGCGTTTACATAATGGGATCTCATCTTGTCGGGTCAACTTTTTAGCAAAAGAGGCCTCATTTACCTTTGACGAGGAGATGTTGAGTTTGCGTGAACTGGTGGAATTGCTGGATGCGATTGATTATCCACCAGAGCTTCATTACGAGCAGTTGGATGGAACAGTGGCAAAGAAAGACGACTACAGTTTATTCATCAAAATGGGAGTAGCTGGCTTTTGCTTTGGCAATATCATGTTACTCAGTTTTCCGGATTACATAGGGACCGTTGAGCGAAATTATGCGTCCATTTTCGGCTGGATCATATTTGTGTTTTCGTTGCCCGTGGTATTTTACAGTGCCTGGGATTATCTCAAATCGGCCAGCCTCAGCATTCGATCCGGGCGTCTAAATATTGATGTACCGGTCACTTTAGGTATTTTAACCTTATTTTTTAGAAGTTTATACGAAATATGGAGTGGGTCAGGGACGGGGTACCTGGATAGTCTTTCCGGATTTGTATTTTTCTTGCTCATCGGGCGTTGGTTTCAGGACATCACCTACAGCTCGATGTCTTTTGACCGTGACTACAAGTCTTATTTTCCCATTGCCGTGATGAAACGCAAGCAAGGTGAATGGCAGTCCACAGCAATACGAAATATTGATATTGGCGATGAATTATTGATACGCGATGGTGAATTGATTCCGGCTGATGGGGAACTGATTTCTGGCCGTGCACGCATTGATTATAGTTTTGTGACGGGGGAAGCAGAGCCGGTTCGGAAGGAGATAGGGGATAAGGTGTTGGCCGGTGGTCGCCAGCGTGCCGAAAGCATTCGGCTGCGCGTTCTGGAAGAAGTTGACCAAAGTTATTTGACTCGTCTTTGGGATCAGGACCCCTTTCACATGCCCCGGGCCAATCGTTTACAGCAATTATTAGATCGAATTGGCAAGTATTTTACCTGGGGGATCATTGCCATTGCTGTTTTGACACTTGCATATTGGTGGAGACAAGATTTAGGTATGGCTTTTATAGCCGCTACAGCTGTCTTGATTATTGCCTGCCCCTGCGCTCTGGCCCTGTCGACGCCTTTCACCTATGGTAATGTCGTTCGGATATTGGGCCAAAAAGGTATGTTTTTACGGAATATTCAAACCGTAACTCAACTTCAAGATATTACCCACGTCGTATTTGATAAAACGGGAACACTGACAGATCCGGAGAGAGATCAGGTTGAGTATGTAGGAAGACCGATGATCCCATCCCAGCGAGAAGCCCTGGCGATTCTGGCTGTACAAAGCCATCATCCCATGAGTCGCGCCCTGCTTCAAGTGTTGCCGACCGTTCCAGGTGAGCATTCTTGTACAGATTTTGAAGAACTTCCCGGGAAAGGGACTTCCGGTCGCGTCGGGGAATGGAGGCTTAGACTTGGATCTGCTAAGTATATTTTGGGTAGTGCTTCTTCTGAGACGGGCGTTTGGATCGAGATTGATGGCGAATATTATGGCTATTTCGCCATTCAAACCGCTCTTCGCGGAGGTACAAAAGAAATAATTGACTCTCTGGCAGGAGATTACCCATTACATGTTTTGTCTGGAGATGGGGAACAGGATCGCGAGCGTCTGGAGGCTATATTCCCGGTAGGAACAGCATACCATTTTAAGCAAGAACCTGCCGACAAACTCGACTACATTCAGCATTTGCAGGAAAAGGGGGACCGCGTATTATTTATTGGAGATGGGTTGAATGATGCCGGGGCCTTACGGCAAGCAGATGTAGGTATCGTTATTTCTCATTCTTCTCAGCAGTTCTCACCATCCAGTGATGTTATTCTGGATGTGAGAGCCTGGGCTCCCTTTGCTCGCTTTTTGAGCTATGTTAAAAAGAGTAAAACTTTACTGTATTTGGCATTTATTTTCGCAGCACTTTACAATTTGATTGGATTGTTTTTTGCTGTCCAGGGCCTACTATCACCAGTTGTGGCTGCTATTCTAATGCCATTGAGTTCAATTAGTATTATTTTCCTTGGATTTGTAGGTTCGTATTTTCTTGCCTATTTTACGTTTCGAAAAGTAGGCAAACAACTTATTCTTGAAAAAGTTGAGAAAGATCAGGCTGATCCATGACCGATGTCATGAAGTGGGCGGGAGATCATTTCTATCTTGCAGACGATTCAAAGAATAAGGCTCCGGACGCTTTGTTCGAAGTTTGAAAATGCGTGTATGGAAATCATTTTTTTATTAATCGGATTAGGCGTTTTGGTAGCCGGCGGCTTTTTAGTGGCGTTCATTTGGGCTATGCGTTCGGGTCAATACGAGGATGATTATACACCTTCCGTCCGAATATTATGGGACGACAAAAAGAAAAAGTCAACGAAATAATTCTACGTTATGGGTAAAATGGAGTCATTCAGTTATGACAATAAAATCGTAAAGTGGTTTGCATATGCTACCATTATTTGGGGTTTGGTTGGGATGTTGGTTGGAGTTTGGGCCGCTTTTCAGTTGGTCTTCCCTTCTCTAAACTTTTCTACCGCGGAGGTGAGTTTTGGTCGGATTCGGCCTTTGCACACGAATGCTGTGATTTTTGCATTTGTCGGAAACGGCATTTTCATGGGAGTGTATCACTCTCTGCAGCGATTACTCAAAGCTCGAATGTTTAGCGATGCGCTTTCCAAGTTTCACTTTTGGGGGTGGCAGGCGATAATTTTAGCAGCAGCAATTACGCTGCCATTGGGGCTTACCAGTAGTCACGAGTATGCCGAATTGGAATGGCCCATAGATATTGCTATCGCATTAGTATGGATTGCTTTTGGCATTAACATGTTTGGAACGATACTGAAGCGACGGGAAAATCACTTGTATGTGGCGATTTGGTTTTATATCGCTACCTGGGTGACGGTGACCGTTTTACACGTGTTCAATAACCTGTCTATTCCCTATAGTTTATTGCATAGTATTCCCGTTTTAGCTGGGGTGCAAGATGCTTTAGTGCAGTGGTGGTACGGTCACAATGCTGTAGCTTTTTTCCTTACTACACCCTATTTGGGATTGATGTACTATTATTTGCCGAAGGCTTCGAATCGACCTATTTTCTCCTATAAATTATCTATCATTCACTTCTGGGCTCTGATTTTTATATATATCTGGGCAGGTCCACACCATTTATTGTATACGTCGCTTCCGGATTGGGCGCAATCACTGGGAACAGTTTTCTCAATCATGCTAATCGCGCCCAGTTGGGGAGGTATGTTGAATGGGCTTCTTACCCTCCGGGGTGCATGGGATCGCGTTCGCCAGGACCCGATTCTCAAGTTTATGGTTGTAGCTGTAAGTGCATATGGAATGTCCACTCTGGAGGGGCCTTTATTATCTATTAAGTCAATTAATGCCATTAGCCATTATACAGACTGGACAGTGGCTCACGTTCACATCGGTACTTTGGGCTGGAACGGAATGCTGACTTTTGGTATTCTATATTGGTTGATCCCGAGGATTTTCAACACAAAATTGCACTCCATGCGCTGGGCCAACATTCATTTTTGGGTGGCCACCTTGGGGATTTTATTTTATGCGATCCCACTGTATTGGGCCGGTTGGACGCAGAGTATGATGTGGAAGCAATTCGAGCCGGATGGATTTTTGACGTATCCCAACTTTTTGGAAACCGTTACCCAGATTTTGCCGATGTATTTATTGCGAGCCATAGGAGGTACTATCTACCTGGTGGGAGCAATATTAATGTCAGTGAATCTTTTCAAGACCATGGGTAAAGGAAACTGTGAAGATAATGAGGTCACAGAAGCACCCGCTTTGACACCCCACAAAAAAGTTAAAGGCGAATACTGGCACAAGTGGATTGAGCGTCGACCTGTCCAAATGTTGATGGGTGCAACGGTTGTGGTTTTGATTGGAGGTCTTGTTGAGATCTTCCCG
>Ga0102941_1001134_pt1 | contig 12442 bp, 9 predicted proteins | sample SalPonR2_C_D2_MG_FD_79281 | JGI IMG/M metagenome (GOLD analysis project Ga0102941, IMG submission 79281) | Salt pond soil microbial communities from South San Francisco under conditions of wetland restoration - Salt Pond MetaG R2_C_D2_MG | ecosystem: Environmental > Aquatic > Marine > Intertidal... | reverse complement strand
CTGGTGTGTTTGTTGTGGGCGCGTCCCGTTAAAAGGGTGATATGGATATCGGTCAGGGGGGAGCCCGTCAACAGTCCGTGGTGGTCTTTTTCAAGGAGATGTTGGCGGATTAAGTTCTGATAGCCGGTAGATAATTTGTCCGGATGGCAGGCATTTTTAAAGGTTATGCCGCTGTTGGGCTTTCCAGGCAGCAGCTTCAGATGGACTTCTGCGTAGTGCTTCAAAGGTTCGAAATGCCCGTAGCCAATAACCGGGTTATCGATCGTCTCTTTGTATAAAATCCGGGGTTTTCCAAAAAACACATTAAAACCGAACCGGTCTTTGACCAGATGCTTCAGAACCTCAAGCTGAACGGTTCCCATCACTTTGATAAGAATCTTCCCCCGGCTTGCCTCCCAGGTCACATCGAGGGCGGGGTCTTCAGCTCCCAGGATCTTAAAGCCCCTTAAAACCTGTTTCACATTGACAGCAGAGTCAAACGCCACTTTTGACTGCAAGGTCGGCACCATCTCATAACCTGTTGGTTCGTTTGAACAGCCAAGCCCCGTTCCGGGGACGGCTTTCGTCAGCCCGGTTACGGCAAAGAGGGCCCCGGCTGTGACTGTTTTGACTGACTCATAATGAGCGGCGTTGTAAATTCTGATTTCATTGATTTTCTCGGTGACCTTCTCTTCACCGTTGAGATAGGTAATCGTGTCTTTGACACTCAGTGTCCCCGTTAAAGCCTTGATAAATGTGATGCGGGTATCGTTGTCATCATGGCGGATTTTGTACACGCGTCCGCTGAATTCTCCACTTTCTGAATAGTCGGTTTGTGTTAAGGCATCCAGCTTCTTCAAAAAGGCTTTAATCCCTGAATCCTGTAGAGCTGATCCACTACAGCAGGGGAAGATCCGGTTTTCTTGTATCATACTTTTCATGGACTCCAACCAGAGGACGTTGTTCACATCACCTGTCAGGTAGCGCTCAAGAAGTCTGTCATCCCTCTCAGCCAGGAATTCGTGTAGCTCTTTTTTCATCTTCCCGTCTTTAAAAGAATGCGTGATGTCGCAAATGTCTTGGGTCATGGTTTCCCTGATTTGTTCCAAAACCCGGTTGGTATCAGCTGTCTCCCGATCAGTTTTGTTGAGCAGGAAAAAAGTGGGGATGCGATGCTTTCTCAAAAGTTGCCAAACCGTTTCCGTATGGCCTTCAACCCCTTCAACGGCACTGATGATAACAATGGCATAATCCATTACCTGGAGGGAACGTTCCATCTCCGATGAAAAGTCCACATGTCCCGGAGTATCGATGAGATAATAAACTGAATCGTTATAACTCATCACGGCCTGATCGGAAAAAACCGTGATACCCCGGTCTTTTTCGATGGTGTGAGCGTCTAAAAAGGCATTTTGATGATCCACGCGTCCGCGTTTACGGATGCTGCTGGTATGAAAGAGCAGTTGCTCTGAAAGTGTTGTTTTGCCGGCATCAACGTGTGCCAGCAATCCGATGGTTTTTTTCTTCAACAAGAATCAACTCCATAAAAAAACTAACCCCCCCTGAAGTTACTACACCCCCGTGACGTCATTTCATTTGAGTATTTTAACATACTGCTACTAAAAAAATATACATAAGTATACATATAGACAATTTCTGTTTTTTCCTGTTTTCTTTCGGAAGTTTCCTACTCAAGTTTGTATAACACTCCGCAGACGTATGGAATTTGAGAAACAAATTCCGAGGAGTTTATTTGAAAACCATAAACTCCAAAATTCCCGTGTAGCCCACGGTACATTCTATCCTTTTTATTTAGCTTAAAACGGTATGCTGTTCCAGCTTTTTAAGATTCATTCCTGCATTCAGGACAGATATAAGTTCGATCCTTTAATTGTAAATCCTTGCCTGCCTGATAAAACAATAAGCTTTTTTTCAAACGATCTCTTCTTATGATGGTATAATAGTCAATCTTATCCAAAGAGATTACTACTCAAAATAAAAATGGGTTGATGTTTTTGAAAAGGTTGATGAACGTCTGCTTGAAGCAGGTGTTTTATGAACGCTTTTATAGTATAATTCTGTTTGGGCCAAAAGCAGGTAATCAAAGTTCTAATCGGTGCAAAGAAAAGTTAGATATCTACAAAGGGAGGAAACCGTGAAAAATGACGGTTCGGGAGAGATGAGAAAGTTTCACAAACAGATGGCGATCGAGCTTTTCAACGGAACCTGGGATCTTTTGGATAATCCAAAAGGACAAAGGATGAAGAAATGAACATGCTTCATATGGCTCACGCATCATGCTATCACTGGAGTATCATTGGAACGCCTTTGGAAATTGAAAGAGGGGAGTGGCAGGTTTCTAGAGTTCACTCTGTTCTAAAGTTATCAGAACAGAACTAAAAAGTGTTCAATGAACCGCCTGACATAACCAACGCGAAAACAAACAAAAAGGATGTGTATGGTGTGATTAAAAACAGGCAGAGACTGATATTTAAAGGATTTTTAATAGCCACTATCTGTATGATTATAGCTCTTTTTGTTTTTATTTTTTGGATAGAAGACATAGATTTAAAACCAGCCGGAACACTATTATCCTTGTTTCTTTCCATTATGTTTCTTATCATCACCATCATCTTTTATAAGAGAAGCCGGGCTATTGAAAAAGCTTTGGAAAACAATGAGTACCTTGCCAGATGGCATTTTGACAAAGAAAAGTGGGAAGAATTTGTGAATCGGGAATACAATTACAGAAAGGCACAACGAAAGGCGTTGTTTGTCTTTTTAAGTGTGATAACGGTGATCATTTTTTCCGTTTTCATTCTGGTGATTGACGAAGCACAACTGCCCATGTTTTTAACGATGGTTGGTCTGGTTTTAATGTATGCTTTCCTGGCTTTTTTAGCACCGTTCCTGAGCAAATGTTATCATAAAAAAGGCGAAGCAGAAGTCTTAATCATGAAGAATGGGATCCTGTTGAATAAACAGCTTCATATTTGGAATGTTCCAACTTCAAAATTCAAACACGCAGAATTCAAAGAGAAGCCTTTTCCGATGATCACAATCACCTATTCTTTTTATGATCGAACAGGCCCCAGGGAATACACGGTGGTGAGCCCGGTTCCAAATGAGCGTGAAGGGCGTAAAGTGGTTGAACAATTAAAAGAGAACGGGAGAATCGACAGATAGATTAATAATGAAAACAACAACAGGGACTGTCCCTGTTGAAACGCGGGAATATCAAAATAGACACCCTTTTCCAGAACGTTCCCGCATCCCTTGTAGAGACGGGTTTGAAACCCGTCTCTACTAAGGCCGTCCCTCCGGAAAAACCGTCAACAAAAATTCTTGTAGTAAAAGATGGCCAGTTGGGTTCTGTCGCGGAGGAAAAGCTTTTCAAGGATAACGCTGATGTAATTTCTAACGGTTCCCTCACTGAGAAAGAGTTTAGCCGCGATTTCCTTGTTGCTCAACCCGTCTGCGACAAGCGAGATGACTTCGAACTCCCGTTTTGACAGGTCGAAATTACTTTTGTCCGTTTTTTCTTTGGTCATCATTTCCGGAATGCGTGAAACGATCTCGTCACCGAAGATGTTTTGGCCCATCGCCACTGCATGAAGGGCTGGGACGATGCTTTCGAAATCCTGTTTGAGCAGGTATCCTTTGGCGCCCATCCCCAATGCCTTGATGATGTATTCGTCATCTTTAAAGGTCGTCAGGAAGATGATTCTGGCATTTCGATCCTGTTCAAGGATTTTTTCACCGGCCTCCAGACCCGTCATCGTGTCCATACGGATATCCATCAGGATGATGTCAGGTTGAAACTGTTGATAAAGTCTGACGGCTTCCCCGCCGGAATGGCCCGTTGCCTGAACGGTTATCCCCTCCGCCTCGACAATCCTTTTCAGGGCAGAGCAGACGAGCTTGTCATCGTCGATAATCATGATGGTCATGTTCTCACTTCCTTCGGGATGGATACAAACACCTTGAAGCCCGATGCATCATCAATATTGACGATTCCTCCCAGGCTTTCCACCCTTGTTTTGATGTTATTAAGCCCCATGCCGTTCTCGAGATTATATTCAGGCTGCGAACCGTTGTCTGAGACGATGACTTGGTATAAGCCGGGATGTTCGCGAACGATTAAGGATACTTGTGTTGCATCCGAGTGTTTGATGATATTTGAAAAGGCCTCTCGCACAATGGCGATAATGGCGTATTTCACTTTCGGAGGCTGGTTTTGGCTCATATCGTAGTCAAAGGAAATTGGACAAAAAGAAAAGTCGCGGGCGAGCTTTTCAAGTTGGTAATAAAGGTTCACAGAATCGTCGTGCAGATCGTGCACACTCTTTCTGATGCTGTTCATTCCCCTGGTTAGTGTTTCTTTCAGATCCGAGAGGTTTGTTTTCGTCTCGTTATCTTTTACCGTTGCCATCATGGCCCCAACCTGGAGTATGGCGCTGGACATGACATGGCCGACACTATCGTGGATTTCCCGTGCGATGCGGTTTCTTTCGTTGAGGGTTGCGAGATTGACCTCATAATCCTGTTTTTCCATAAGCTCTTTATTCTTATGCTCCAGGCTTCGCGAGAACTCAACCATATCATCGCGCAGTTTTATTGATTCTTCTTTCAAACTTGCCAGGTGTACGGTGTGATACTTGATGATATAGGTAACAAACAGTAATGGAAAGAGCATGATGATAACACTGACCGGCAGTTTCTGAAGATTGACCGCCAACGGGATGAGCATGACGAAGATGGCAGGAAACTGTCTTTCCATAAAGCAGTCATAACCTATCAACGGGATAAAGTATATCATCTCCGGAACAAACAGGGCTACCCCTGAAAAAGCGAGGACGCCGAGGGTCTTGCAGGCCGCTCCTTCGAAATAGCTGTTGAGCGAGCTTATAATCGTCACCAGGATTATCGGAACAATTAAATAATCAGCAGTTGAAAAGATGATGCAAATCACGAGGCAAACCGACAGTATTCCTGCTTTATCGATGAGTTTTGTCATGCTTACTCCTCTTCCGGTCCTTTCAGTTTGTTTAAAATGATAGTAGCACACCTCTTGTACAATGCCAAAATCCAATCATTATTTCATGACATATGTCATATGAAGAGTGGACACCTGTCACTTACAATTATACCTGTTTTCGCTTATACTTTAAACAAAAGAATGGGAGGGAATCAATATGATGATTTCAGTGAAGAATCTGGTTAAACGATACGGTGATCTGGTGGCCCTTGACCACTTGAGTCTCGATATAAGGGAAGGAGAGATATTCGGCCTGCTGGGACCCAACGGTTCCGGAAAAACAACAGCCATCAATTGCATCCTGGCTCTGTTGAAATACAGCAAAGGGACTATCAATGTCATGGGGAGAGAAATGTCCCCTGACGCTTACGCCATCAAACAAGATATCGGGGTTGTTCCCCAGGAGGTAGCCGTCTTTGAAGAATTGACGGTCTTTGAGAACATCGATTATTTCTGCGGCTTATTTGTTAAAGACAAAAGTCAGCGTTCCGCTTATGTGGATGAAGCGATCCGGTTCACCGGACTCGAGGATTACAGAAAGTTTTATCCCAAAAAGCTTAGCGGGGGGCTTAAAAGACGGTTGAATATCGCCTGCGGGATTGCACATAAACCGAAGCTGATTATCATGGACGAGCCGACGGTGGCGGTGGACCCACAGAGTCGTAACAGGATTTTGGAGGGCATCAAGGAATTGAACGCTCAGGGATCAACGATACTCTACACATCCCATTACATGGAGGAAGTCGAGAGTATCTGTACTCGAATCGCCATCATGGACAGAGGCAAGGTCATCGCTTCTGGCACAAAAAACGAACTGAAGTCGATGATCAGCCTCGGTGAAAAGATCTCCGTGGAGGTCTTCAACTTCAACGGAAACGGCCAGGATGACCTGAAAGCGCTAAAAGGTGTCCTGTCTGTGGATTATTCGGAGAACACGCTCGTGGTTCGTTCACAAAGGGGCAGGAATAATCTGGCGCATGTACTGGACTATCTGAAGACCAACAATATCAATTTTAACAAGATTTACTCCGAGTTGCCGACCCTGAACGATGTCTTCCTTGAGATTACCGGCAAGGAACTCAGGGATTGAAAGGAGGGGTTGAGATGTTTTTACATGTGTTTGGGTACAATTTGAAGACTATTCTGAGAACCAGGGAATCCGTCTTTTGGTCGTTGGTTTTTTCCATTCTCCTGGCGACTTTGTTCTATTTTGCCTTTGGCAATCTGTCAAGTGCTGAGAGGTTCCAGCTAATTGATATCGCTCTGGTTGAAGGGGAGAATATAAAAGAAGAATCACAGTTTCTTACAGTCCTGTCCTCCGTCTCCGATGCAGACGGGAATACTTCAGAAGACGATCTCTTCCGTGTTAGGACAACCACCGGTGACGAAGCGGATGAGTTGTTGAAAAACGGTAAGATCGCCGGGTACATCTTTTATGAGAACGGTATCAAACTTGCCGTTTCGGGAAGCGGACTCAGCCAAACGATTATTAAGAGTTTTCTCGATCAATACCGGCAGAACAGTTCAACGATCTCAAGTATTATCAAAGAGAATCCGACAGCACTTTTCAAAACCGTCACAGCGGTCATGAATCGTCAAGACTATCTGACAGCATCGCCGGCCTCGTCCTCCGGAGCGGATGTCACGGTCAATTTCTTTTATGCCCTGCTCGCGATGGCCTGCTTGATGGGCTCGACCTCATCTGTATTTGAAATCACCAAGCTGCAGGCCAATTTATCATCGCTCGCAGCACGGGTCAACGTGACCCCGGTTAAGAAATTCAAGATGTTCCTGTACAATATCAGTGCGATCACTCTCTTTCAGGTCGCTGTCATTCTGATCGTCCTGGCCTATCTCATGTTCGTTCTCGGCATCAATTTCGGAAACCGGATTGGCTATGTGATTCTGACCTGCATTGTCGGGAGTATCACAGGGGTCTTTTTTGGGACTCTCACCGGTGTTTTCGGCAAATCAATGGGCGTGAAAATGGCCGTCACTATCGGGGGAACACTGTTCAGCAGTTTCCTGGCCGGCCTCATGGCCACCGAGATGAAATACTTTGTTCAGCAGAATGCGCCGGTTGTTTCATATCTGAGTCCCGCCAATCTGATCGCGGATGCCTTCTACAGCCTTTACTATTATGAGAGTCTCTCGCGGTTCTTTATCAACATTGGCGTTCTGAGTCTTATTTCCGTTTTGTTCTGCACGATCACATGTCTGGTATTAAGGAGGAGAAGCTATGCAAGTCTTTAAAGCGTATTTTAAAATCATCAAAAAGAACATCCCGATGCTTTCAATATACATGGTTATTTTTCTGAGTGTTGTCATCGGTATTACTACCTCAAGCAGGACCCGGGAGATGGCCAGCTTTTCTCAAACCAGGAACAATGTTGCCATTGTCAACGAGGATAAAGGGGCAGCTTTATCGGACGGACTGGTGGGATTTATCGATAAGAATGCTACTATCATTGACCCCGGAAAAGGGGAAGAGGCGCTGAGAGATGCCCTCTTCTATCAGAGAATCGATTATATCCTGAGGATTCCGGAAGGGTTTGCCATGGCATTCATGAACGGGGAAAAGAGCCGGCTCGAAGAGACAACCGGAATCGATCAGACAGCGGGTATGTACATGAGCATGATGATCAACAACTTTCTCAACACAGCCAAGCTTTATGCTCAGAACATGGAGGACCTGGCACAGGGAGAAGTGGTTGAAAAAACGGTGCAGGATCTCTCCAAAGAAACACCGGTCATCATGAAGAGCTATGACTCAAAGCTTTCTAACGGGGAGATTATGTCATTTTTCTTTAATTACGCCTCGTATTCGACCACCATTATCCTGATATTCGGGATCGTAACATTTATGCTGGTCTTCAATAAAAGCATCATCAAACAACGCACGCTCTGTTCTCCCCTGAGCCAAAGCCAGGTCGTTTTCCAAACCCTGCTGGCCAATATCTGTTTCGCCGTAGTCATCTGGGCGATCACGATGATATGCGGGTTCGTCCTATACGGCGCTGATCTCTTCTCTTTCAACGGTACCTTATGGGGATTGAACCTCTTGATATTCGCGATGGTCTCGCTCGCCATCAGTTTTCTGATCGGCAGCCTGATTAAGAACAGGAATTCCCTCTCGCCCATCGCCAACACCATCGCTCTCGGATTCAGCTTCTTATGCGGTGCTTTTGTGCCTCAGGCATTGCTGGGCGAAGGTGTTTTGACGGTCGCCGGTTTCCTCCCGACCTACTGGTATATCAGGGCCAGTAACTTGATCGGAGGATTGAAAACGGTGAATAGTGAAACGTTGGGACCAATCCTCATCGCCTTCATGATCCAGATTGGTTTCTTTGCCGCTATCATCGCCGTTTCTATGGTGATTAACAAACAACGGAGAGTCGAATCTCTTGCCTGATGCCTGTGAATAACACAACTTAGAAAGTTTCGTTTAACAGTCTATTAGCAAGTCCCGGGCTTGACTCCATGAGCTTCGGGCCTTGCTTTTTATAACTTTCCTCTGATGACTGGAAATGAATCGGTTAATCATGCTACACTATAAGGTAGGCTTGATTTATTCATCTTTATGGCCTATAAGGGGGTTTTTCCATGAGACGACTGAACATCATACTATTACTGTTGACGGTTTTGTTATTTTCATGCGGCACCTTTGCTCAGGACTATAAAACCATCAGATTGGCCAGTGAAGAATGGGAGAATGCAACAAATGCAGATGGAACCGGCTTGTACTGGGATATCTTCCGTCTCGTTTACGAAGATGAAGGTATAGAAGTGGAATATACCATTGTCCCCTATGCGCGGGCGGTTATGATGGTGTTTAACAACCAGGCGGATGCCTGGGTGGGGTCTTATATGAATGAAGAGGATTTTCCGGTTTATCCCGAGTTTGCATTTGATGCGGACATCGTCGCCGGTATATACAACGGCGAAGAGTATCCCGGTTTGGAGGATCAGTCGGATTTAGCGGGTCTAACCATCGGATGGGTGAGAGGATATGCTTATGATCTGTATTTGGATGTCGATGTTGAAAAAGTAACCGTCAACAAACGTGTGCTGGGTTTGAAGATGCTCGGTGCCGGCAGACTGGACATGTTTATAGATGCGGATATTGAGTTGGAGAAGGCCATACCGGAATCCGGGCTTGATATGGATGTCTATACCATGAAGGAATTTATTGAACTCGGCTTGTACCCCGCGTTTGCCCGGTCCGGGAAGGGAAAGGCCCTCTCAATGATCTGGGACAGAAGAATACGAGAGCTGAAGGAGAGCGGAGAGCTTGATAAGCTCTATAAAAAACATGATTACACGGATTTCAGGCCGGGTCATTAAGCCGGGAATCCTCAAATGATTATCAGCACTTATCGAATCAACATCTTATTCAAAAACCCTGAAAGCCCCTTGATTCTGAATTTGAATGTGAAGCCTTTCGAGAACATGTTCACAAAACCCTTTCCGAGAAACGTGAATAAAAGGATCAGAACGGATACCGCTGAAAGGGCTTCCATCCCCCCGGTATCCGATCGGAGATTGAAAAGCAGAACCCCGATGGTTTCATTGCCCGTTGAATACAGCAGAGACGATATGGGGATCTCCCGGATGACGAAGAGAAAGATCAGGATCCATCCGCTTTTCACTCCCCCCTTCAACTGTGGCATCGTGATGAGCCAGAATGCCTTTGGTCTTGAAGCGCCCTGAAGCATAGCCATCTCCTCATAATCGATGGGGATGTTTTTCAGCAGACCAAAGATGTTCTTGAAAGCGAAAGGCAGAGAGGGAGCCAGATAGGCTACCAGGAGTATCCAGGGTGTGTTGTAGAGTTTAAGCGGAGGATTGATCCAGGCGAGAATACCGGCCACACCGAAGATAATTTCGGGAATGGCCATCGGCAATACATTCATAAACGACGCGAGCGGGCCGAAAACGGACTTGGTCCTGACCTGGAGATAGGCACTTGACAAGGCGAGAAAAACCGCAGTGGTTGCCACAGAGACACCAAAGAACAGGCTGTTGCGGATTGCCCGGCCCGTCATCTCTGTTTCAAAGAGGATCGCTTTGTAGTTATCGAGTGTGATATTCCCGAATGAGAAAGCCATCCCCTGCGATTTCATCAGAGATGTTACCACAACTGACATTAACGGGAAGATAAATGTCAGCGTCAAAAACAGGGACGCCAGAGAAAAGCCAACATGTGCCATTCTGTTTGGTCTTCTGACGACAACACGCCGGGGACATGAAGCCATGGCAGATGGGTCCCTTTTGGAGGCACGGAGCTGGATGAAGAAGAGAATAGCCGTTAAGGCAACCATTATGGTTGAGATGGCGGTTGCCGTTCCGATTCTCAAGGCACTCATGGATTGATAAATGTAGGTGCTCAGGATGTATTCCCTGGCCGGAAGGGCAAGGATTGCGGCAACACCGAAACAGGCAAAGGTTCTTGAAAAAATGAAAAGCCCGATCGATCGGATTGTGGGCATCAAAAGCGGGAGTGTTATATAAAAGAAGCTCTTCCTGCCGTCTGCACCGTCTATCTTTGCACTTTCCTCCAATGAATAGTCCATTTTATCCAGAGAATTGGAAATGGCGAGAAAGGCCATGGGATACAGGTGTAATGTCATCACCAGGCAGACTCCGGAGAGTGAATAGATCTTAAAGGGGAATCCGGCAAAGAGGCCACCGTTTTCAAGTAGTTGAATCCAGGAGACGGCCATTATGTATGAAGGGATGATAAAAGTCCCCAGTATGAGATTTCTGATGAGGCCTTTAAAGGGGATTTGCGTTCTCTTCAACAGCCAGGCGAACCCTCCCCCGATAAACAGGGCAAAAAAGGTGACGCTGAGGGAGAGCTCTAATGTGTTTTTAAGTGCCTTGAAAAATCCATGGCTGTTAAAAGCACTGTTGTAATGAATAAAAGTCGGCGAAAAGGCCTTCGGTGTGATCCCGAAGCTGTTCAGAAAAAGAGTCACCAGGGGATAGAAAACCACCAGAGCGAGTATTGCGAAGGTTATTACGCCGACAATTTGATCACTTGACCTTTTCATATACCGGGCTTTTTAAAGGCTGTCAGAAAAAGATGGAATAAAATCCGTCTCTGAGAAAGGCTTCTTTTTCTGACGCCGTATTGAAATCAAAGGGGATGCTTTTAACATCTTCAGGGACCCCTTTAGGGGGCGCTATATCTCTTCTGACAGAAATAAAGCCAAATTGTGAGGCAATTGTTTGGCAACGTTTTGAGAGTGTGAAGTCCACAAATGCCTTTGCCAGTGATAAACGTTTGCTGTCCATCTCTTTGTTGATGATGGCAACCGGTCTTTCGATGGCAAAAGCGCCTGAAGCCGGCCATGCGATTTTCAACGTGCTTTCGACACCCCTCTTAAGTTCCTTCTTCCGTAATCTGAGAACTCCGTCATGCGGGGCAATACAAGCCAGGGCCTCTCCCCTTTGAACCTTTGAAATGGCTTCGATGTTCTGTTTTGCCAGCAGAATGTTGTTCTTCTCCAGTTGTTCGACTAGCGCCCAACTATCGTTTAAATCATACAAACAAGATAAAAGGGCAAACGCCATGGAAGATTGTGAAGCATCCGCCAAGGTCAGGTTGGAATGCCAATAATTGGATGCAAGATCCCCCCAGTCATCGGGGGTCATTTCCCGTGCCACCTGTTTTGAATTATAAACGATGGTGCCGTATCGGGCGTTGACCGGTGTGAAAAAACCTTCACCATACCGATATTGAGGTTTCAGCATATCATAAACCTCCGGAAAGTACTGCATCAATCTGTCCTTACTCTTCAGTGCCTTGTACATCATTGGCTCAGAACCCCAGATCACATCGGCCTGAATCCTGCCGGCGATCATCTCAGTCCAGATCTTCTGCCGCAACGGCCCGCTCCCCGTATGAAAGACATCGAGTACATCGCCGTTTTCCTCTTCAAAGGCCTTTTCAATTTGGACGGCCATCTTTTGTGGACCGGAGAGATAAACCAGCAGTTTTTGTGATGAGAAAGTGATTGAAACTGTCAAAAGCGCCAACAGAAAAACCAGTGTTTTTGTCTTCATTCTTAACCTCCTAAATAAACCCTTATAGTCAAAAATCATATAGGTGTATTTATATATGATACACCAACCGATAAGTATTATATATAATTAATTAATAAAAGTCAAGGGTAAAGATTTCCGACGATTGCTGGTCATAAGCTGTTCTATCCTTTTCAAAAGAAGAGTGGACGTGCGATAGTATCTTACTTATGACATTTGTCATTAGAAAAGGGGACACCTGTCACTTACAATGATGGCGATGATCGTTTATACTTCAGACAAATGAAGGAGGAGATTTTTTATGAGAAGAACAGTTGTATCTTTATTAGCGTTGTTAATGGCGGGGTGTCTGGTCTTTTCCTGCACCAGTTTTGTCTT
>Ga0102941_1001132_pt1 | contig 12448 bp, 10 predicted proteins | sample SalPonR2_C_D2_MG_FD_79281 | JGI IMG/M metagenome (GOLD analysis project Ga0102941, IMG submission 79281) | Salt pond soil microbial communities from South San Francisco under conditions of wetland restoration - Salt Pond MetaG R2_C_D2_MG | ecosystem: Environmental > Aquatic > Marine > Intertidal... | reverse complement strand
GATCATGGCCGAACTGACCGGCGCCAACAGCAGCGATGTGGTGGCATTCGGGACGGAGGCGGGCATTTTTCAGGCGATGGGCACGGATGTCGTTGTCTGCGGTCCCGGATCCATCGAACAGGCGCACAAGGCCGACGAGTACCTTGCCATCGAGCAGCTTGCCCAATGCCTGACCATGCTCGAAAGCTTGGGAGATCGGCTGTGTGACTGATCCTCCCGTCACCGACGAGAGCCTCACGGTCAAGGATCGTCACGCAGCGATGCACCGCACGATCCGTCAGCGGATCTGCCTTCTGGATGTAGCGCCCGGTGCGCAGCTTTCGGAAACCGCCTTGGCCGAGGAGTTCGGAACCAGCCGTACTCCGGTGCGCCGTGTTCTTGCCCGTCTGGAAGACGAAGGTCTTGTCCAGTCGGTGCATGGCGTCGGAACGCTTGTCACGGACGCCGACATCACCGAGTTGAGCCAGGAATACCGTCTTCGGGTCGAACTGACCGCGCTGACCGGACGGCTGGACCCGGTCCCGCCGAACGGCGACTTCCCGCAACGACTGCAGGATCTGATCGACCGGTCGACAGCGATGATCCCCGACGGCACCCCGCGCGCCTTCACTCAACTCGACATGGACGCCTTCCACACCCTGAGCGAGCTTACCGCAAACGAACCCCTTCGCCAGGTGCTCGAACGCCTTTATTTCAAGACCAAGCGCCTTTGGCTTGTGCGCGCCATCGCGGCCGAACTCGACCTGATCGCGGAATACCGGATATTCCTGCATGAACTCGAGGCCATCCAGATCGCGCTGCAATCCGGTGATCTCGAGGCGGTTGCGCGCATCCAGCAAGCCCATATCTCCATGAGCTTCACCCGTCTCTTGCAGCTGCACGACTGATTTCAGGCGTCATCCGAGCCCGGTTTGGCAGCCGTTTTGCAGACCTGTCCGACAAGGAAACTTTTCGCGCCATCGGTTGTTTAAGCGGTGTGGTGTGGAACCGCGCCGCAACCGGAAAGGGGCGTTCTATCATGGCATCGCGGGCAATCTGGAAAGGGCAGTTGAGGCTTTCCCTGGTGTCGATCCCGATCGAAATCCACTCTGCCCGCAACTCGGGGGCGCGCGTGTCGTTTCGCCAGATCCACCGGCCTTCGGGCAAACCCGTTCACTACCAGAAGGTGGTGCAAGGGGTCGGGCCCGTCGAAAGCGATGACATCCTCAAGGGCTACGCGACCGATGGTGACGAGTATATCCTGCTGGAAAAGGACGAGATCGACGCGATCAAGCTGGAGACGAAGAAGACATTCGAGCTCGTCCAGTTCGTCGAGGCAACGGAAATCGCGCCGATCTGGTTTGACCGTCCCTACTATGTCGTGCCGACCGACGAATTGGCCGAGGACGCCTATCGCGTGGTGCGCGACGCGTTGCGCCAGACCGGAAAGGCAGGGCTTGGCCAGCTGACCATGCGCGGCAAGGAGTATCTCGGTGCCATTCGGCCCTGTGGCGACGGGCTTCTTATGGAAACGCTGCATTACGAAAAGGACATTCGGAGTGCCGATCCGCTGTTTTCCGGGATCGAAGATGAAGCCTCCGACGAGGAGTTGCTGGGGGTCGCAACCCAGCTGATCGAAAAGAAAACCGCGCCCTTCGATGCGTCTGCCTTCGAGGACAATTATGCGACGGCGCTTCGGGACCTGATCGACCGAAAGATGAAATCCAAGAAGACACCGCGCGCCAAGGCTTCGGACGACCGGGGCGGAGGCGAGGCAGAGAACGTGGTCGACCTGATGGATGCGCTCAAGAAAAGCCTCAAGACCAGCAAGAGCGGCAATGGACGTAAATCCAGCTCCGGCAGGTCGCGGAAGAAAGCCTCGTGAGTACGCTCGACACATATCGTCAGAAGCGCGACTTCGATATCACGCCTGAACCGCGCGCCGAGCTGGTCGATGCCGGGGGCGACCGTCTTTCCTTCGTGGTGCAGAAGCATGATGCAAGCCGGTTGCATTATGATTTTCGGCTGGAATGGGAGGGCGTTCTGCTGTCCTGGGCGGTCACCAAGGGGCCCTCGACCGATCCGTCCGAAAAACGCCTTGCCGTACGGACCGAGGATCACCCCGTCGCGTACGGTGAATTCGAAGGAACCATTCCCAAGGATCAGTATGGCGGCGGCACCGTCATGCTTTGGGATGCTGGCTGGTGGGAGCCTCTGGACGATCCCGAAGACGGGCTGGCCAAGGGCAAGCTTCGTATCCGCCTGCATGGCGCGCGCATGAAGGGTGGGTGGGCTCTGGTCCGGATGCGCGGGCGGAAGACCGAAAAGCGGGAAAACTGGCTGCTGATCAAGGAACGCGACGACTTTGCCGGGCGGAGCGCGGATGCCCTGATCAACAAGCACAAGACAAGCGTCACTACGGGCCGATCAATGCGTGCCATCGCGTCGGACAAGCGCGCGGCAAAGCCTGCAAGGCACGACAAGCCGCTTCCCCGCTTCCGAAAGGTTCAGCTTGCGACGCTTCAGGATGCCCCGCCAAGAGGCGACGGCTGGCAACACGAGGCGAAGTTCGACGGCTATCGGTGTCTGATGGCCGTCGGCAAGGGTGGGGTTCGGCTTTACACCCGAAACGGAAAAGACTGGTCGGACCGCTTTGGCGCGCTTTGCGAACATGCTGCTGCCCTGGAGTGCGACGCCGCGTTGATCGACGGCGAGGTGATCGCGGGCGGGGCCGGAGGCGATTTTTCGGCCTTGCAAACCGCCCTGAAATCCGGCGACCCACTGACCTTTTACGCCTTCGATTGCCTGCATCTGGACGGTCGGGATCTGACGGACGATGCGCTGTCAGACCGGCGTGCGGAATTGGAAAGCCTCTTTGACGGTGTGCCGCCCCGGGGTCCGCTTCGCCTGAGTCCCGTTATTGAGGGCGGCGGCGATGCGGCGCTTGAAGCTATGTGCGGGGCAGGTGGAGAAGGCATCGTCTCCAAGCGCCGCGATGCGCCCTATCGCGGCAGCCGCAGCCGATCCTGGATCAAGTCCAAATGCGTGCGGCGGGCGGAATTCGTGATCGGCGGATGGTCTCCGTCGGACAAGCGTGGGCGCCCGTTCTCGTCGCTTCTACTTGGAAGTTTCGAGGGTGGCGAATTGGTTTACCGGGGTCGGGTCGGCACGGGATTTGACGAGGACGATTTCAGGGACTTGGGCGGGCACTTCAAATCGCTTTCGCGCAAGACCGCGCCATTTCAGGGCGATCTGCCCTCGGAAACCAAAGGGGCACACTGGCTGTCGCCCCGGATCGTGGCCGAGGTCGAATATGCCGAGTTCACCAGCGAGGGCCGCATTCGGCACGGCGTCTACAAAGGCCTTCGCGAAGACAAGGAGGCGCAGGACGTGAGTGCGACCGCAGAAGCTGAAACGGATGGTGGGGACCAGACGATCTCTGGAGTGAGGGTGTCCAGCACCGGCCGCGTCGTCATTCCCGAGACCGGGCTGACCAAGGGCGATGTCGCCCGGCATTATGAGCGTGTCGCTGAACGCATGCTGAGATATGCGGCGGAACGGCCTGTGTCCCTGCTGCGCTGCCCGGATGGCATATCGGGCGATTGCTTCTTCCAGAAGCATGCGGGAAAGGGATTTCCGGACGGGGTCAAGTCCCTGCCGATCGAGGAAAAAGACGGTGGCGCAGAAGATTACATGTATGTCTCGACGCCGAAAGGCCTGATCGGGGCGGCGCAGATGGGGACCCTAGAGTTCCATATCTGGGGGGCTGCGCGCGACCGGATCGAGCGGCCGGACCGCATGGTGTTCGACCTGGACCCGGATGAAGGGCTGGACTTCGAAGACGTGAAACGCGCTGCTGTCGAGGTGCGCGACGGGCTGTCGGTCTGCGGACTCGAAAGCGCCCCGATGGTGACCGGTGGCAAGGGCGTGCACGTCATCGTTCCGCTGCGGCGGATCACCGAATGGGATACCGTGAAATTTTTCGCCAGAACCTTTGCGACCATTCTCGCCGATCGTCACCCGGATCGCTATACCGCGACCATGTCCAAGGCCAAGCGCAAGGGCCGGGTTTTCGTCGATTGGCTTCGTAACGAGCGCGGCGCCACCGCCGTTGCCCCTTATTCCCTGCGCGCCCGCTCCAGCGCCGCGGTCGCGGTCCCCGTCACTTGGGACGAGCTTGAGCGTCTCGACCGCCCCGACATGTTTCAGGTCGGCGACATGGAAAACCGCCTCGCCCAGCCGTGTCCGCTTGCGGCTGTTCAGGAAAAGGGCATCGGAAGCAGCGTCGTCGAGGCGCTTGATGAGTGGTCGCAGGCGTGATTTCGGCGGCTTCAAGACACTACGACCAGTGAACAGCCTGTAGTTGCATTTTAGATACCCTTTGTATCCGCATTCCATTATTCTTTGCAGACAAAAAGCTTTCCTCGTATCCCGGCACAAAATATGACGGACAGGTCTTGGCGTCATGGTGCGCCCCGGACATCGCAGCGGCTTCGAACTGTGCCATTTACGCAACAGCAGCGATTTTTGGCGCCAGGATCTTCATATACGCGGGCCGCTGGCCCAATTGCTGACTCTCCACGGGCCATCGGGCAGAACGTGGCGACAGCGTGACACTCTCGCAAGGCAGGCGTGGCAGAATGCTTCGATCCATCTCGGGATATTTCCTGATCATCGCCGTTTCGGTCATCGCCGGCGTGGGCATCACCATCGTGAACGGTCAGCGCTACCTTGCCGAGCAACGCTTGCAGGTTACGCAGATCAGCGCGTCCATTGCGTCGGAAATCACGAAATCCCTGAACGAAAAGGTTCTGATCACCAAAGGCATTGCAGCGGTCTTCGAAGCGGAGCCGGACCTTCCCGCCGACCGGTTCGCCCAGATCGCAAAAAAGATGGTGCAGGAGGCGGAGGACATCATCAATGTCGCAGCGGCACCGGACCTCGTATTCAAGTATGTTTTTCCGCTCGAGCAAAACCAGGCGGTGATGGGGCTAGACCTTCGGGACCGGTCCGACTTCATGGGAGGCGTCGATCAGGCGATGCTTCTCGGCGAAACACTGGTCGATGGCCCGTTCGAACTGGTTCAGGGTGGGCAAGGGTTCATCACGCGCAGCCCGGTCATGTATCCGTCGGGCACCGGAGCGTCGCAGGGTGTCTGGGGCGTGGTGTCGTTGGTGATCGACAAGAACCGGTTCTTCAGCGCCGTCGAAGATCTGCATATGTCGCATGGTCTTGATATCGTCATCGAGACGGAACGGGGTGAGAGTCTTTATGGCCAATCCGAGGTGATCGAAGGCGACCCGGTGCTGACGCGGGTTACGGCCCCCGGTGTAAGCTGGACGGTGTCTTCGGTTCCTCGGGGCGGTTGGCCGAAAACGCCTCCGAACTTCAACCTGCTGTGGGGGCTTGTCGCCCTGGCGGCCATTGTGGCCATATTGGTAAAGCGGTCCTTCGACTGGCTGTTTGCAAGAAGTGTCCGCGCCGAGACCCAGCTCATGGAGGCGATTGAAGCCCTGGACGATGGTTTCGCACTGTACGATTGCGATGACCGTCTTATCCTGTGCAACAACCGCTACAAGGAAATGTACCCGGCATCGGCCGATGCCATGATCCCCGGCCGCCGCTTTGAGGACATCGTCCGTTACGGACTGGCCCGAGGACAGTTCAATGCCGCCTTGGGCGATGAAGAGGCATGGCTCTCGAAGCGGCTAGGATTGCATCGCACGGCCGGTCGTCCAATGGAACAAGGATTGAACGACGGTCGATGGTTGCGCGTTGTCGAACGTCGGACGCCGTCGGGGAACACGGTCGGGTTTCGGGTCGATATCACGGAGCTGAAGGCTGCCCTCGCAAAGGCCGAAAAGGCGAGCGCGGCGAAAACCGAATTCCTGAACACAATCAGCCACGAATTGCGGACGCCGTTGACGGTGGTGCTTGGGTACAATGCGTTCTTGCGCAAGCCAGAAACACTCCCAACCTACATGGCTCTTGCGAAAACCGTTGATGCAGAAAGCAACGTGGCGCTTTCGCAGGCATTGGACGCTTACCAAGCTGACATCGATCGTTTCGCCATGCAGATCGACGTCTCGGGCCAGCAACTGATGGGCCTGATCGGCGGAATTCTCGATCTTGCCGCCATTGAAGAAGGCACGCTTCGCCTGAAGCGCGAAGTGGTGAATCTGAGAAAGCTGTGCGACGAAGTTGCCGCGGAAATGCGGCCATTCGCCGACAAGAAAGGTCTTGAACTGACCGTGTCTGGCGACGCTGGCAAGGTTTTCGCCGATCCCTTGCGCCTGAAGCAGATCGCATCGAATCTGATTGTCAACGCCATCAAGTTCACGGATCGCGGAGAGATATCGGTTCACTTGGGCAAAGATGGTTCAAAGGCATGGGTAGAGGTTCGGGACTCCGGCCGAGGCATTGCCGCGGCCGATCTTGACAGGATTTTCGACCGGTTCGCACAACTGGATGCCTCCAACACGCGGGATAATGGCGGTGTCGGTTTGGGCTTGCCGATTTCCAGCGAACTTGCGGTGCTGCATGGCGGTAGAGTGACCGTGCAGAGCATCGAGAGTAAAGGCAGCGTTTTCCGCCTTGAACTGTCACACGCGCAGGCAGAAACCGAAGCCGCGTGACCTGACCATCTCCGAAATTTTTCCTTTTTTGACTGCTTTGGTGCCGCATTGGTGCCGAATTCTTGGGCGAAGTTGTCGAGATCAAACACAATGAACCATTCAGAGTTCTCCGATCAACATGAGTGTTCCAGACGAGTCATGCCCAAGTATTTAAACGATTTTCCGATACCGAATATGCTGGCGGACCTTGGCTTTCGTTTCCTGGTCGTGCTCGGCCTTTCCGCAGGGGTGGTCAGCCTCGTGCACTCCGCGAATCTGGGTGACGCCTGGACAAAGACGACGGCAATGTTCCTGCTGGCCTCGGCTGCCGTGGCCAGCGTTCTGAACATCGCCCGGACCCGCAGGGTTGCTCAACGCATCGCAGTGAACCAACGCTCGGTCGAGGTCCACGAGAAAGCCCTGAACCAACACACGATCGTCATGGCGACCGACGCGCGCGGCAGGATCAATTCCGTAAACCAGAAGTTTACAGAGACATTCGGCTATCAGGCGGATGAAATCATTGGCGTGGCGACAACCGTCCTGGCCTTTGACGACGAGGCCAGACAGACGATGTTCCAGGTTCGCAAACACGTATTGGATGGCAATGTCTGGTCGGGGTTCCACAAGCTTCGGAGCCAGTCGGGCTGTTTCATCACCGCTCAGATAACCGTGTTTCCGAAGATCGAGCAGACCGGTGCCGTGTCAGAGCTGGTTTCCGTCATCACGGACGTGTCGAGCGCCATGGCGCAAAGTGCCGAAAAGGGCCGGAACGATGTTGTCGAAGTTCTTCCGGACGGGGTGTGCATCTATGATCCGTCGTCCTTCGAGATCACCTATGCCAACAAGGTCTTTCGTCGCCGCACCGGCTGGTCCGCCGACAATCTGGATTCACGGTCGATCACAAACCTGTTTTCCGAGTCGCAGCTTTCCAGTCTCTATCGCAACCTCGGTCCCCTTCTGAAGGGCGAAAGAACACAGAACGTATTCGAAACCGAGGACGAATTCGGCCCGGTAGAGGTGCTGACGCATGTTGTCGAAGACATGGACGGCAAGCGCAGTCTCATTTCCGTCATGCGGGACATCACCGAGCGGAAGCAGGCCGAGGACCTCAAGTTAAGTTCGGTGTCGACCGTAAGCCACGAATTGCGCACCCCGCTGACCTCCATCAAGGGGGCATTGCGCCTGCTCGACTCGGGCGTCATGGGCGATATGGAGCCGAACGTTGCCAAGTTGGTGAACGTGGCGCATCGCAATTCCGATCGACTTCTGGCGATCGTGAACGATATCCTCACACTCGAAAAACTGCAAAACGGTGACCTGTCGATCGATACACAAGCTGTCGATCTTCGCGACATTCTGAGTGAAGCCGCTGAATCGAACGCTCCCTTTGCCGCAGAGTGCAATGTGAAATTCGTAGTCCTTTCGGCCGACGAGCCAGCATTCGTCAATGCCGATCCGAACAGATTGATGCAGGTCATGTCGAATTTGATGTCAAATGCTGCAAAGCTTTCCCCAGAGGGGGAAGCCGTTACGCTAAAGCTCTGCGATTGCGAAGACTTCTGGCGGGTGAGTGTCGCGGATAACGGTCCGGGCGTTCCGGAACACGCACGAGACACGCTGTTCGACAGCTTCATTCAGGTGGAAGGTCTGAAGAACAAGAAGTTCGCAAGCACTGGGCTGGGCCTGACCATCTGCCGTGAAATCATCCGGCAGCACGGCGGCATCATCTCTTTTGAAACCGAGGTCGGAAAAGGAACGACGTTCTACTTCGAACTCGAAAAATTAAGTCGGGACGCTAGGGTCATGGATGTGCCGGCTGTTGCCTAATCTTTGAAGAATGGAATCGGGAATGTCTGAGCTCAGAACAATACTGCATGTCGACGATGACGAGGATATCCTTGAAATCGCGCGGATGGCCTTGGAGCTCGTCGACAACTTCGAACTCCACCAGTTCAGCTCGGGGCCGGATGCACTGGAGGGCTTGAAGACCCTTTCGCCGCAACTTCTCCTCCTGGATGTGATGATGCCCGGAATGACCGGGCTTCAAATGTCGGAGATCGTCAAATCGGACCCGAGGCACGGTGATATTGCCACCATCTTCATGACCGCAAAGGCGGAAGACACGGCCTCGAAGGAGCTTTTGGACAGCGGCGCCCTCGACGTGATCACGAAACCCTTCGATCCGATGTCCTTGGGTGAGCAGATCCGCACCATCTGGGCCACCAGAAAGGCCGCCAGGCTTCAGGCGATCTGACGTCCCGGTCATCCGAGGCCTGTTCGCAATTCTTCAAAAACCGGCCACGTTCATGCCATCTTTTGGGTTCAACCGTTAAGATACTGGGAGAACTAGCAGCAATATAGGGGCGAACCATGCGAATTTTGGCTGTCGATGACGATCCGGACTTCTTGGCGCTTTTCGTAAACGCATTGGATGGGATGGGTTACACCGACGTGACCACAGCCCTTTCCGGGCAGCGGGCCATAGATCTGATTGAAGACAGCCAATTTGGCTTCGAGTGCCTGATCCTCGATATCAAAATGCCCGAGATGAGCGGGATCGATCTGTGCAAGATCATTCGTGCGCACCCGGACTACGCCGAAGTGCCAATCGTGATGAATACGGCAATGGCCGAGAAGCGGTACATCGACGACGCCTTCGCGGCTGGCGCGACCGACTATCTGACCAAGCCGATTGACGAGGTGGAAATCAGAAGCCGCCTTGGAATGGTTCAGCTTCTGATCAAGGAGCGGCTTCGCGCGGACCTGAGCAATCAAACGGTCGGTGGATCGGGTTCGGCTTCTCATTCCATCGGATTTTACGACAGCATTCCAATGAAGCGCATCGACGGCGGCATCGACGTCCTGGCGATGGAGAACTACCTCAATGCGCTTGGCATCTTTCGGGCCCTGTCGGTCATCGCCGTCGGCGTGCACGTCTCGAACGCGCGGGAAATCTATGATCTGGAAGGAGGCGCCGTCTTCGCCGAGGCGATGCTGGATGTCGCCACCTGCATTTCGGATTGCCTTCCGTTCTCGGCCAAGATGATTGCATACAAGGGTGGCGGTGAATTCGTCTGCCTTCTGCCCAAGCAACGCGAGCGTGAATGCCTGGCCCTTGGCGACACGTTGCTGGGCTTCATGACCGAATTTCAGCGACTGTACGACGACATGGAAGTTCGCCTGCCGGTCGTTTCCGTTGGAACCGTTGTGTCGTGTCGGGCAACCAACATCACCAATCCGACGCGTCTGATCAATGAAGCGATCCGCTCTGCAAAAGAGAACGAGGTGAAGGACGCGCGGTATGCTTTCTAGGTCGCCCCTGGAACAATCCCTCGTGCCAGAGCCCGCCCGGCAAGGCTTTGTGGATATGCAGCGTCGGGTGGAGGATATCCGGCGGAGGTTCCTGGATCGGTTGCCGGACCGTTACTATCAGATCACGACGCTTTGCCGTGCCCTGGACAGAGGGTAGGGTAAGGCAGAGGCGATCGACGGTATTGCCGAGCGTGCTCACAAGATCGCCGGTGTCGGGGACACATTGCGATATCCGGAACTTGGTGCGCGGTCTGCGGTTGCGGATCGCTCGTTATCCGAGATGCGCACTGCCAGAGACTGGGAGAATGCCCGCCCGGCCGTACGAGCCCTGGTCGACGAGATCGCGCGGACAATCCGCCAATCCGGATAACGCGCAATAGGGCGAAGTTCACGCGCGTGACGCCAATCGTTCAGAGCGCATCATCCGAAACCAGCCGCATTCCCAGATGCGCGGGTGGTGTCCCAACGGCACAACCACCGCGGGCCGGATCACGGACAAGGTAAGACATGGCGGCGAGGTGTTCGCCGCCGACAAAGAAAGCGGGGCAGCGGGCAGGGTCGACGCCCTCGGACGCACCGGCATAGCACTCTTTCGTCCATTCCCACACGCTACCGTCCAGGTCGGCAATGCCTTCGGGCGAGGTCGAAAAACTGCCCTGCGATCTAAGCGCACGCGGTGCCAACCCTTCGGTCAGGTAGGTCGAAGCCCAGGTGAGCGAGGGATCGGTGAACAAGGGATCAGGCTCTTCGGGAAGCACGGATGCCGCCATGAAGTCCCATTCTTCGGCTGTCGGCAGACGGAATGTGTGTCCTGTCACGGAATTGATCCAGCCCAAGTATTCCTGCACGTCAACATAGCTGAGGCCGGTGGCCGGAGTGACGTCCGAATCCTGGTTCGGCCGCGCGCGCAATTCAAGGGTGCAGGCGCCCTGCGCGTGGCAGGTATTCCATTCGGCAATGGTCACTTCGAACCGCTGGACATGGATCGTCCCGCCATCCGGAAGCATGACGGGCCGATCCGCCATGACAGGCATGAACGCAGGCTCGGGGACGCGCTGCATGAGCGCGCCCCCGATGGCGACCGCCGCCAGCAGACCCAGAGGCACAAAATGAAGGGACATTCTGAAACGAGGTGCAAGGCTGTCGACGGCGATCATTGGTCAGGTCTTTCAAGTTGCGGGAGCGGTCAGGTTGCAAAGGCTCTTGGTGCCACGACCTGCTCCATCAGGTCGTTGTCCCATTCGCCCTCGACCACGAAATGCGCAGTGGCGCCCAGCAGCACACCCTCGATCAGGTTGTGGTTCACATAGGCGTACACGCCCGGCTGTTCGAAGGTATACATCGCCGCCACGGCACAGCCGCCACGCACGAACCAGGTTTCCATGTCCTGCATCGGGGCATCTGTGAAGGACGCTTCCCAGACATAGTTGCCATGTCCGCCGATCAGGTGCGGCCGCGAATCCCGGTTGGCCTGGTTGTGGATCATCAGGACGGTTTCGCCGACCTTGGCCTTGAGCGCGTGTTCCCCGGTCAGGGCACCCACCGCGCCATTGAAGACCGAATGTGTCGGGATCAGGGTCCGCATCGCCTCAAGACTGTCGGCATAGTCGTCACCAGCGGTTTCGTAGAATTTGTAGTCTCCGTTGTCGTCGATAGGCAGGTAGTAATCCTGTTCGCCGATATAGGCGATGCTGTCATAGCGCAGCGGGTTGCCATTCTTGTCTTTCAGCCCGTCGCGCGGCAGCACCATGACAGCACCGTTCATGCCGTGAGTGACGTGGTACGGGATCATCGCACCACCCGGGGCGCAGTGATAGGTAAAGCAGCCCGGCTTGGTTGCCTTCCAGCGCAGCACGGTTTCCTCTCCGGGATAGACGTGAGTCAGACCACCGCCACCCAGGGCACCGGTCGAGGCGTGGAAGTCGATATTGTGTTCCATCATGCTGTCGGTCGGATTGCGCAGGGTCAGTTCGACCATGTCGCCCTCATGGCAGATGATCAGCGGACCGGGGACCGAGCCATTGTAGGTCAGCGCCCAGATGCTGGCACCGGTGTCTTCGTCGACCACCATCAGCCGCTCGGTGGTTTCCATGGTGATCTCGATGATCTTCGGGCCGCCGGTTGCCACCTGTTCGTGGGCCGGGGCAAAAGGAGGAGCGACCAATTCCTGCTTCACACGTGTGTAGCCTGAAAGGTCCGCCGGTTTGGCAGTGCTTTCGGCGGCCTGCTGCCCCGCGGTCTTGTAGAGCTTTGCAGAGTTGGCATTGATGCCGGTCAGCTTCGGTGCGCGCGGTGTGGCCATGGCGCCAGCCCCTGCCATCGCGGCAGCACCGGCAAGAACGGATCCCCGCAGCACGTTGCGGCGGCTGGTTTTGACAAGTCCGGGGTTGATGAATTTGGTCATGATTCCCTCCAGGGGTTGATGTGGCGGCAGGCGTCATGCCTGCCCGCCGGAATTCGGTCAGAGTTGTCCAAGCTGCGCTTCGAACCGTTGCTTGGCTTTCGGCGGCACGCGCCCTTCGAAGAAATCGGCGGGTGCG
>Ga0102941_1001128_pt1 | contig 12462 bp, 7 predicted proteins | sample SalPonR2_C_D2_MG_FD_79281 | JGI IMG/M metagenome (GOLD analysis project Ga0102941, IMG submission 79281) | Salt pond soil microbial communities from South San Francisco under conditions of wetland restoration - Salt Pond MetaG R2_C_D2_MG | ecosystem: Environmental > Aquatic > Marine > Intertidal... | reverse complement strand
TTTTCGCCCTTGCAAAACAAACTCCGGGTTTACATTGTGAAAACTTAGAGCGCAATCATGAAAAGAACTATTATTTGAAAATTCATGATTTCACGTAGTTCCAACAACCAAAAAAAACATAAATTTGACTGTCATAAAATCTAAAAATACAACTCAACATTGCAATACCTTCTTTCATTGCCCTTTATCGTTCTTTTATTTCCTTTTGGGAAAGTATTATTAATGCTCTAAAAACAATCAGATCAGAGATCACTAATATTTCAAATCCTGAAAACCCGGTAACCGGGATGCTGACAACATGTAATATAAAGATCATCTCGCGGTAGCGGAGTTCATCTTTTTACAAACAATATTTGGAATGCTACTTAAGACAACCGAAAAAAAATAATAAATCTATGAAAAGACTGGAAAAGTGGTATAAAGATATGCCCTTGAGTGCTCGGGTAATTATAAGTATGAACCTGGCCATATTTTTTGCCATCATGATCATATCTGTTTTGGCAACGATCAATCGTATCAACGTTCAGAAAAAAGATGCCAGAGCAATGATCAGCAATGAGCTTGAACAGATCACCCAGTTACTAAACCTTACAGAAAGAGAGAATTACCAGGAGATAGAAGATGTGATTCAAAGCAGGATACTTTACAACACCGGACATTTATCCTTGATCGATTCAGAAGGTAATGTTCTGATTGACCGAAATAAAAAGGGGGAAAATGTTGCCAACACTGAATTTTTCAGACAAATAAGGAATCAGAGAAAGGGTGAATTCCAGATCACAGACCCTTTAACAGGGAAAAAACAGTATCATTATTTCAATTATTATCAACCTGATGATCTTTACATCACCGCTACAATCGACAGGAAAGAGTTCATAACCAAACCCGTTTACAATACCCTGAAGATTTTACTTTTTGCCATGATCTTTACATGGGTAACCTTTTCAGCGGTTAATTATTTTATCATGAAAACTGTCACTATCCCCATTAAAGGTTTGGTAAATACAATGAAAAAAATGGGCAAAGGTGAATTGCCAGACTCTTTTCATTACCCTTTTAAAGATGAAGTAGGACAAATGACCAGGTCAGTAAATGAATTGCTGAAGGGATTGAAAGACACTGCTATTTTCGCAGAAGAGATCGGTAAAAACAATTTTGATCACGCTTACGAACCCCTCAGTGAGAGAGATGTACTGGGTAATGCATTGCTTGACATGCGAAAGAGTTTAAAAACAGCGAAAGAAGAAGAACAAATCAGAAAAGTTGAAGATGAAAAAAGAAACTGGACAACGCAGGGGCTGGCAAAATTTGCTGATATACTGAGAAATAACAATGATAATATGAAAGAACTTTCCTACGACATCATTAAAAATCTTGTAGGATATCTTGAAGTAAACCAGGGGGGTATTTTTATTCTTAATGACCATGAAGAAAAAAATGAACCCTATCTGGAGTTGGCAGCTTGCTATGCCTTCGATCGGCGCAAATACATGGACAAAAAGATATTGCCCGGAGAAGGGCTGGTAGGCACGTGCTTTTTGGAAAAAGAACCTATTTACATTACTGAAATACCACAGGATTATATAAGTATCACCTCAGGTTTGGGTAACGAAAACCCTTCTGCTCTTTTTTTAATACCACTGAAAGTAAATGAGCAGGTTTTTGGCGTGATTGAAATGGCTGCTTTTCAACCCCTTGAAAAATACAAACTCGAATTTGTTGAGAAAATCGGAGAAAGTATCGCTTCCACCATATCGAGTGTAAAAATCAACACACAAACAGCCATGTTGTTGCAAAAATCGCAGCAACAGGCAGAAGAAATGCGTGCCCAGGAAGAGGAGATGAGACAGAATATGGAAGAACTTACTGCCACACAAGAGGCAATGGCAGAGAAAGAGCGGGAAAACCAGGAAACAATAAAGGAATTGAATGACCAGAACCAGCAAAAATTAGATGAATTTCAACTGAAAGAAAAAGAATTGCTGGAAACCCTTGAAAATTGCCCGGATAGTGTTGTAAAATCAAATGCAAGTGGGGCAATTCTTCTATTTAACAAAGCAGCAGAAAAACTGTGGGGTTTCAACCGGGAGGAGGTCCTGGGGAATGACTTGAAAATACTGATGCCGCAAAAGGAATCAGACAAACACGACGATTATATGCAGAATTATTTGCAAACGGGCGTAAAAAAAGTTATTGACAAAGGACGAGAAGTAGGAATCAAAACAAAAGATAACAAAATAATTCCGGTATTTCTGACCCTTGTTGAAACGCGTACACGCGAAGAAGTATTTTTTACGGGATTTTTCACTGAAAAACCTCTGAGCACTATATCCGGGGAAGAAAGCACAATTTATCCTCATGATCCCTTATCAGGAGAACCTTCATCAACTATTGATGAGAGCAACCCTATAACAGAAAGAGAAGAAAACGAAGTAAAAAAAGAAGATAAAGGAGATGAAAGATCTCAAAAAGATAACATTTCCGACTTGTACGCAGGCAATCCTACCAACACGCAAAAAGCATGGTCGGAACATTTGGATGAAAAAGGAAAGAGTTTTAAAAAAGGGAGAAAAAAGTAGTCTTCTGGATTATTAAAAAAGGTAAGCAATGATGTTTATGGTAGTCATTGCTTACCTTTTTTGAAAACATACCATGTTTAAAAAACCGGTTCTTTGCTTTTAAAGATCAAGCGGTTGATCAACAAGTGCTTTTTCCAGAGCCAGGTTAACCACATCCAACATATTGGAGATATAATGGAAATTTAATCCCTTCAAATAAACCTCATTAATATCATTTACGTCTTTTTCATTTTCTTTGGAAAGAATCACATCCTTGATGTTGGCTCTTCGGGCAGCAAGTATTTTGTCCTTAACACCTCCTACAGGGGTAACCTTACCTCTGAGTGTTATTTCACCAGTCATGGCAACGGCAGGTTTTACCTTTCGCTGTGTGAATGCCGAGACCAGAGCGGTGAACATGGTAATACCAGCAGAGGGACCATCTTTGGGAGTTGCTCCTTCCGGCACATGGATATGCACATTCCATTTGGGAAATACATCCGGTTCGATATTTAAAACATGTGCATGCGACTTTATAAATTCATATGCCAGCGTAGCAGATTCTTTCATCACATCGCCGAGGTTGCCGGTAAGGGTTAAATTTCCTTTTCCTTTTGAAAGCGAGACCTCTATATACAGCACCTCTCCCCCGGTATTGGTCCATGCAAGTCCGGTTACCACACCAGCCATATCTCTGATGATCTGCGATTCGCGGGTGTAAACGGGCACTCCCAGAATATCGAAAACATCGGTAGTTTTTAATACCCTGGATTTTTTCTCGCCCAACACAATGTCCTTGGCACGATTTCGCACAATCTTGGCAATTTGTTTTTCAAGTAGTCTTACACCTGATTCGCGAGTATAATCCTGAATAATCTTTTCCAGAACAGTTTTATTAAAGTTCAATTGCGACTTTTTCACACCGTGTGCTTCCAGTTGCTTTGGAATAAGGTGCCTGCGTGCTATTTCGGTTTTTTCTTCAACGATGTACCCACTCAGGTAAATGATCTCCATACGGTCGCGCAAGGCAGGATGTATGGTAGAAAGGGAATTAGCAGTGGCAATGAACATAATATTAGACAGGTCGTAATCAAGTTCAAGAAAATTATCGTAGAAAGAATTGTTCTGTTCAGGATCTAATACTTCCAGCAATGCGGAGGAAGGATCGCCACTCAAACTCTGATGTCCTACTTTATCTACTTCATCCAAAACAAAAACCGGATTAGCGCTTTTCGCTTTTTTAAGGTTTTGTATAATTCTACCGGGCATTGCCCCTACATATGTTTTCCTGTGTCCGCGGATCTCTGCTTCATCGCGCAGGCCACCAAGCGACATACGCACGTAGTTTCTTCCCAGAGCACTTGCAATGCTTTTTCCCAGTGAAGTTTTCCCTACTCCGGGAGGTCCAACAAAACAGAGGATAGGAGATTTCATATCATTTTTCAGTTTCAGCACTGCCAGGTACTCCAAAATCCTGTCTTTGATCTTTTCCAAACCGTAATGGTCTCTGTCAAGTATTTTCTGCGCCTTGTTCAGGTCAAACTGATCAGTTGTAAATTCATTCCAGGGCAACTCAAGCAGTGTTTCAAGATAATTGATTTGCAAAGAATAGTCAACTGCAGCAGGGTTTATTCTTTGTAATTTACTGATCTCTTTATCAAAAACCTTTTGCACATTTTCACCCCATTTCTTTTTCAATGCTTTTTTCTTAAGTTCTTTGATCTGCTCTTCATGAGGATTTCCACCCAGTTCCTCCTGAATGGTTTTCAATTGCTGGTTGAGGATATAATCACGCTGTTGTTTGTCAATATCTCCCTGTACTTTAGAATGGATCTGATTTTTCAGTTCCACAACCTGCAATTCTTTGGTAAGATTTGCAAGCACCGCTTTTGCCCGTTGATTGATGTCAAGAATCTCAAGAAGTTTTTGTTTTTCAGGTACTTCTATATTAAGATTAGAAGAAATAAAATTGACCAGGAAGACGGGGCTTTCAATATTTTTGAGTGCAAAAGCAGCTTCACTTGGAATATGGGGAGATTTATTAACGATCTGAATAGCAAGATCCTTAATAGTAGAGATAAGTGCCTTAAAGTTTTTATCTCCTTTTTTGTTAATGGGCTTATCGAATGGGGAAATCTTGGCTCTTAGAAAAGGTTCTGTTTCCAGAAGATCATCCATTTTAAACCTTCTTTTCCCCTGTATGATGACCGTAGTGCTACCATCGGGCATAGAAAGGGTTTTAAGAATATAAGCAACTGTTCCGATCATATTCAGATCCTTGTATTCAGGATCTTCAACACTATCATCCTTTTGTGAAACCACTCCTACGATCTTGTCTTTTTTATAAACTTCTTTTACAAGCTTAATAGATTTATCGCGGCTAACTGTGATCGGGATTACAACCCCAGGAAACAATACTGTATTTTTCAGGGCAAGAATAGGCAATGAATCAGGAAGATCCTCCGAACTCATTTGTTCCTCTTCTTCAGGTGAAAGCAGGGGTATATATTCTGTTTCTGTATCCATCATTCCAAATTTGTTTATATCTTTTTGATTCAAGAAAATATCCATATTTATAAGTCAGTCATTTTGTCAGTAATTAAGTAGAAAAGTCATCTTATCATTCAATCTGAGGATCATATTGTTGGAGCAGTGAAGCGATTAAACATCCATTACTTTAATTTTCAACACCATAGAGCAAAGACATGTGATTATGAAAACACAACTCTGCTACACTGTTCAACTCTCATGCCAGTGCTTTGTTCCAATATCACAAACAAAAAAAAAGAGGATCATAACTGACCCTCATATCTTAAAACTTATTTTTTTATATCCCCGGGGTGAGATCGATAAGTATGATTCGCAATTTAGATATTTCTGTAAGTCAAGGTTTGCTCATAAACATATCTGAAGATACTTTCTTCTTTGTGATCAAACTCTTTGTTTCTACGGGCAAAAACACGTTTTGCTGTTTTAATCGCTTTATCAATATTATAAATAGAAAAGCCAGATACACTACCCCAGGAAAAGGAAGGAATAAAATTTCTCATAAAACCGGCACCAAATATCTGTGCCCCCACTCCCACAACGGTACCTGTATTAAACATCGTATTGATACCACACTTGGAATGATCACCCATGAATGTACCACAAAACTGCAGGTCGGTTTGCACGAAACTTTCTTCCTGATAGTCCCATAATCTCACATTGTCATAATTATTTTTCAGGTTTGAAGTGTTTGTATCTGCACCCAGGTTGCACCATTCACCTATGACGCTATGTCCCAGGAATCCATCATGAGATTTGTTTGTGTACCCGAAAATAATGGAGTGACTAAGTTCGCCTCCAACCTTAGATTGGGGTCCGATTGATGTTGCCTCATACACCTTGGTGCCCATTCTGATTTTAGAGTCATCGCCCAAAGCCATTGGTCCTCTAAGCATAGCACCATCAAGCACCTGTGCATTTTTTCCAATGTAAACAGGACCATCTGATGCATTGATAGTAACATGTTCTAACACGGCCCCTTCCTCCACAAAAATATTTTCGGGGGCAATAGTTTTCACATGCTCAGGCAAAGGTTGAGATGTTCGACCCTCAGTGATCAGCTCAAAATCACTGATAATATTTGACTGATTGAGTCTCACCAGATCCCATAAAAAGTTAACTTTTTGTACTTCTGATTTTGTTGTTAAAGGTTTTACGGCATCAATCAGATCCCAGTCGAGGTTTTCAATATCTTCAGACTTCAGTCTTAGTGCAATGATGGTTTCGCCTGTAATAAGTGTTTGATTGGGTGAGAGTTTATGAATTTCGTCAACAATAACTTTATTAGGAATAATGGAAGCATTGATCAGAAAATTGTCTGATTCCTTTACCAATGGATACTTAATGCTAAGATACTGTTCGGTGAGTGTGGAAGTTTTGGCATTGAGCAATCTCTCCCATTTTTCACGCAGGGTAAGAATACCAATCCTGATATCTGCAATCGGTCGTGTAAAAGTAAAAGGGAGCAAATGGTTTCTGGTCTGATCTCCGAATAAGATATAATTCATTGCAATATAATTTAGTTTTAGCCAATACTTGAACGCATAAGGGTCTAAAGATATAAAATATTTTTAAAAAAAAAGCCCTTTTCAAAAAAGGGCTTTCAAACTTTGCGAAAATAAACGATATGTTATTTTTTCTGGCGATTTGCATATTTTGATTTAAACTTGTCTATTCTACCAGCGGTATCAACAAGCTGCTGTTTACCTGTATAAAATGGATGCGAGGTATGAGAAATATCAAGTTTTACAAGGGGGTACTCTTTTCCGTCCTCTTCCCAAACAGCAGTTTCTTTTGTTGTGGCAGCTGAGCGGGTAAGAAAGGCGTAGTCATTTGACATGTCCTTAAAAATCACAAAGCGATAATTTTTGGGGTGAATATCTTTTTTCATCTTTCGTTTTTTTGAGATCTAAATGTATATATTCTTATAAATTAATTCAATAGAAAAAAGTGGCATTTTTTGGGATGGCAAAATTACTACAATAAATCAATTATTCAAAATCTTTTCTGTAATAATTTTGCCATCTAAATGAGATACAGGGTTACTTGCCTCCCTTTTTATTTTTTTTCATGGTAATAAGATCGTAAGCAATGGGCGTTGCATTAAACAACGAAGAATAGGTACCAATAGCAATACCTACCATCAGTGCAAAGGCAAATCCTCTGATTACTTCACCACCAAAAAGGAAAATGATCAACAGCACAGCAATGGTTGTTCCTGAAGTATTGAAAGTTCTCGAAAGGGTAGCATTGAGTGCATTGTTGATATTAAGCTTCAGGTCACGTTTGGGATACAGCGTAGTATTTTCTCTGATACGGTCAAAAATAATTACGGTATCATTTACAGAGTACCCGATAATGGTAAGAATGGCGGCAATGAATGCCTGGTCGATCTCCATTGTCCAGGGTACAATATTATATAATATCGAATAAAGAGAGACAACAATGATGGCATCATGGAAAAGGGTAACAATACCTCCTATACCAAATTGCCATTTTTTAAAACGTGCAGCCACATAGAGGAAAATAATGACCAGTGCAATAACCACACTAATTATCGCCCCCCTCTTAATATCCGAGGCAACGGTAGGTCCTACTTTTTGGGAGCTTAATCGTCCCAGCACCTTATCCTCTTCCTCGGAGATGAATCCGGAGTAATCAATCGGTTCAACAAAAAAGTCTTTAACCCCATTAAATAAAGTTCTTTCTGCAAGAGAATCTGCGACTGTGGATTCATCATCAATCAGATAAGCAGTAGTAATCTTCACCTGGTTGCTAGGTCCGAAAGTTTTCACTTCGGGCGCTTCACCAAATTCATCGATTAATGCAGTACGCATATCTACCGTATTAATATCCTGATCAAACCTTACAACATATGATCTGCCACCTGAGAAATCAACACCAAAATTCAGCCCCCTCAAAGCGAAAGAAACAATACCCAGAAGTATAACTAAGGTAGAAATGATATAGAATTTTTTTCTTACACCAATAAAATCAAAGTTCACTTTTGTAAGTACATCTTTAGAGATTTTAGAGTCGAACCGGATGGTAATATTTTTGTCCATCCAGGAAGAGAAGATCAGTCTTGAAATAAATACGGCAGTAAACAATGAAGATAAGATACCGATTATCAGCGTTGTAGCAAATCCCTGTACGGGTCCTGACCCGAATACATAAAGGACAACGCCGGTTAAAAGAGTGGTAACATTACCATCAACAATGGCAGAGTAAGCATTTTTATATCCGTCGGCAACAGCCAGTTTTTGCCCTTTGCCTGCTCTGATCTCTTCAAGAATTCTTTCATAGATAATAACATTGGCATCTACCGCCATACCCAGGGTAAGCACAATACCGGCAATACCCGGCAATGTAAGCACCGCTCCCAGTGAGGCAAGCACCCCGAAAATAAAAAAGATGTTGGTTACCAGTGCCAGATCAGAAACAAATCCTGCCCTGCTGTAATAAATTGCCATGTAAATGAGAACGATGATAAAAGCAATCAGAAAAGAGGTTAAACCACTGCTGATTGCTTCTCTACCCAATGAAGGACCTACAATAGCTTCTTCCACAATGCGGGCAGGGGCAGGCAATGATCCTGCTCTTAAGATATTAGCAAGGTCTTGCGCTTCGGCAACCGTAAAATTACCCGTTATGGAAGACCGGCCGCCGGAGATTTCGCTTTGTACTGTGGGGAAAGAATACACATAATTATCCAAAACAATGGCGATGGAACTACCGATGTTGGCAGCGGTAAGTCTTCTCCACTCGCGCGCTCCCTCACTATTCATGGTCATGGCAATTTCAGCGGAACCGTTAGGACTAAAATCCTGTCGTGCATCCACAATCACTTCACCAGTTAGAGGTGGTTCACCCCTTGTAGGCACTTTGATGGCGATCAGCTGAAGAATATTTTCAGTTTGCCCCTGTGGTTTCACAGTCCAAAGCAATCTTAGTTCACGTGGAAAAAGGTTTCTGATATTTGGTTGTCGCAAGTAGCTATTGATCTTGAGTGTATCTTTAATAGCGGCAGAGCCAACAACAGGCCCATTTCCGAGAAAGGGTTGCTGTGATTGCGGATCCATCACAATGTTTGGATTGAGGATGGCAAAGAGAGGGTTTTCGCGTTCAAAATCAGCATCAGCCTGCACTTCCTCATCCATGTCAGTGGAAAGCATATCCAGAAGTTCATCTTCATCTGAGAGCGTATCCGATTCTCCGGTAGCATCTAGAGTATCTGTTTCCTGGTCTCCAAGAAGTTGTTCAATAGCATCATCACCGGTTGTTTCAGCATCATCTATGGTATCTTCTCGGGGTTCATCCTGCTGAAACTGTTGTGCCAGAATTTCATTGGCTTCGGCGAGGTAAGAATATACTTCAGAAAATTCATACGTTTCCCAGAATTCAAGTTTTGCAGTACCTTGTAAAAGTCGTCTCACACGGTCCTGCTCTTTGATGCCTGGCAATTCTATCAATATCCTGCCAGAAGTTTGCAATTGCTGTATGTTGGGTTGGGTAACACCAAACCGGTCAATTCTTGTTCTCAGAATCTGGAAAGAACGATCTATGGCATCCTCCACCTGTGTCTGGATTTCATCCAATACCTGCTGATTCGTGGAATTAAAATTTATTCTGTCTCTCATTTCAGGAGTAGCAAAAATGGCTGCCAAACTGGCATTGGGATCAGCCTCTTCAAAGGCTTCACCAAAAAGGTCGACAAAATCGCGACGACTTCCATCTCTTTGCTCCTGAATGGCGTTTTCCATGGCAACCTGAAATGTGGGATCCTGGCTGTTACCTGCCAATGCTTTTACAATTTCGGATACAGATATCTCAAGTGTAACGTTCATACCCCCTCTAAGGTCGAGACCGAGGTTTAATTCTCTCTCCTTTACTTCGGCATAAGTGTATTTTTTCACACCGATGTTCAAAACAGTTTCACCCATCATTGAATCCAGGTAAAATCTTCTGTAAACATTCGATAATGAATCCAAAACAACCATTTTTTGTAATTCATCGTTGCCTGCAATTCTTTCTGCCATATTCTCAATACGCTGGCTATTGGCATATTTGTCAGCATCATTTTCTACTTTATTGGAAAAGTAGGTAAATGACAACTGGTACAGGCACACCACAGCAAAAGCAATGGCGAAAAATCTGATCAAACCTTTATTTTGCATTGTATTTTGTTTTTAATAAAATGATGTTAATTCAATATTTTGAAAAAAATTATTGTTTATAATATCAGAATAAATGATCGACCGAAAAACAAATATGTATTTTGATTTTGGATTCAAGAACCTATTGGATGTTTTTCAACCTCCTATGCCTTGCTAAATACCTCCATAATTGCCACTATTTGCACAATACAGGAATATTTCAAAAGACACCGGTACATTGTCAATATCTTATCTTTTATGCGCTAACCAATCTAAAAAAGAGTATATTAGTATAGAATAAATTATGCTAAAAAGGGTGCAAAGATAGAATTTCCCATGGTAATAAACAACGCAAAACAATAAATAATGTAAGATTTTTGCCTCATTTTCATCAAAACCAAAAGGATTCCATTCAAATTACTGATTACAAGAAGGTTTTTAAACCTGAGAGCAAATTTATAGGATTTTCTGTAAAGGAAAGAAAATTCTTTCGGGGGATTTTTTTAGATTGGACTACCTCCCAGCGTTTTTTCTGTTTCAACAGGCATTTTTTCAAATATTTCTAATCAGCAGACGCCCGAAAACCTTGTTGATAAGCATCTGTTCTATTCATAAAGTCTCTTAGCCCGAAACCTAAATACCTGAATGTTTACCAGACCTGAACCTTCTGGTCAATTTTTTTTTTGTTCGAGCAAGAGTTGACGATTTTTATAATGTATCTCAGCATCGAAATCAAAAAGAATATCTCCTCCGATTACGCCATCAATTCTTGGCAGGTCGAAAGTTTTATAGGCATCGTTGATACTTTTGAGATCTATCAGTGGGTAATGATTATTTTTAAGAATGCAATCTCCGATTTTAAAATGATCGATGTAAATATTATGGGTGATAATCTTTTGAGATCCAATACCGGTAAACTGATTCTGATGGCGCTTCATAAGATCCTTATCCATGAAATTTTTGATTCGGTTGATATCAAAAACCGTTTGCGACGCTCCGGTATCAATCAGGAGGTTCATAGGGATTGAGTTAACCCAACCTTGAACCAACAGATGACATCCTTCCTGGTTTATATTCAGAATGGTTACCGGGACAGAAATTTTCACTGTTTATGATTAGGGAATAAAAAATGATAAAACAATTACTGCGTTTGCAGAAAGACAAAACATCATTTCACCTGATTTTCATAAGTAATGATCTCCATCCCTTTCCTGATGGCTTGTTCATTAAGAGGTATCAGATGATGATATCTTTCGGGCAGCACTTTTTGCAAACCTTTGATCACATTATCAATTTCCAGTATGGGTCTGATCTTTAAGAAACCACCAATAACAATCATATTAAATACCTTGGTGTTTTTCATTTTTACAGAGGTATCGTAGGCATCAATTACGCATATATCTATATCTGTTCTTTCAGGAGAACGTGTCATTCCATTTTTCTCATAAATGAGCAGACCACCGGGTTTTACGGTCTCTTCGAATTTATCCATCGAAGGTTGATTTAAAACGATAGCGGTGTCAAAAGTATTTAAAACAGGTGAGCTGATCGGTTTGTCGCTGATAATGGCAGTACAATTTGCAGTTCCGCCCCTCATCTCAGGACCGTAAGATGGCATCCACGAAACTTCCTTTTCCTGCATTACGCCACTGTAGCAAAGTATTTGCCCCATCGATAGTACTCCCTGTCCACCAAAACCGGCAATAATAATTTCTTCTGTCATAATAAATGTGCTTTTTTACTTTTTTTCGGGTACTTTAATATCACCAAGCGGATAAAAAGGGAACATATTTTCCTCCATCCACTGATTAGATTGAACGGGTGTCATTTTCCAGTTAGACGGGCAATTGGATACGATTTCTATAAAACAGGTTCCTTTATTGAGTTTTTGATACTCCATTGCCTTTTTCAAAGCCCTTTTGGCTTTTCTCACATTTGCGGGTTTATGCACTGCTTGTCTGGTAACATAGTAGGTACCCGGTAGTTGAGCAACAAGTTCGGTCATTTTCAGAGGACTACCCATTGTTTTCACATCGCGTCCGAAAGGCGAAGTAGAACTTTTCATGCCCTGCAATGTAGTGGGTGCCATTTGCCCACCGGTCATCCCATAAATGCCATTGTTTACAAACACGACAAGAATGTTTTCACCTCTGTTGCAGGCATGAATTGTTTCAGCAGTACCAATGGCAGCCAGATCGCCA
>Ga0102941_1001124_pt1 | contig 12473 bp, 5 predicted proteins | sample SalPonR2_C_D2_MG_FD_79281 | JGI IMG/M metagenome (GOLD analysis project Ga0102941, IMG submission 79281) | Salt pond soil microbial communities from South San Francisco under conditions of wetland restoration - Salt Pond MetaG R2_C_D2_MG | ecosystem: Environmental > Aquatic > Marine > Intertidal... | reverse complement strand
CCAGCCAATTAATGACCAATCTTCGACACGCCAAATGCGAATAATCCCGTCGTATGTGCCTCCGGTAAAAAAATACTTACTGTCGGTTGACCACTCAATAGCTTCAACATTAGGTTCATCCCCATCATTGTCATCACCGGGCAAAGCAACAGCATTGGCGGTATTGTGTTTCAATGTAGCCGCCAATTCACCATCAGAAATGTTGTAAATACATACCAGGCCATTTTGACCGCAGGCTGCGGCGAATTTGCCATCGGGGGAAATGGTAACAGATTTAACTCTCATGGTAGGAAACCTGATATCATGAAGAACCTGCCAGTCGCCTGTGCGCACTACCTTTACACCATGCGCATCGCCACCCAATATGAACATTGAGCTGTCCTCAGACCAATCAACAGCATTTACTTCCCATTTTTCTACGCTGAATTCGGCTAGTTTTTCATAATCCCATAGTGAGTAAACTGCAAGGAACCGGCCATGTGCAACGGCTAACCATTTATTATCAGGCGAGAATGCTGCCCCATCTGTATTTTGTCCATGACCAATATTTTTTATCATCTCACCGGTTTCCAGATTCCATATTTTGGCACCTGTTCTATCCATTCCGGTAATGGCATATTTGTCGTCAGAGGTAAAGTGAATAACGTTGGTTTCACCTCTCGGGCCTGAAACCCCCGTTTCGTTGTGTTGAATTGTACGTACAAGAGTGCCATCAGCAACATTGAATAATTTGGTTAGTCCTGTATTATCGCTGGCGGCAATAATATTTCCTGTAGTATTAAAAGCGGAACCATCACAGGCACCGGCCTTACCCTGGTGGTCCACTTCAATTTTGCGAAGCAGGGTAAGCAGGTTATCATTTGCTTTTGCAGGCATTATTGTGTAACAAACTAACAAAAAAGAAGCTAAAAATAATTGGGTCTTAAAATTTTGCATCTGTTTTAGTTTTAAATTAAATTCTACTATATTTTAGTTGTAAATATATTGTGCAAAAATTTAGCACTCAGATCATTGAATGTAGATATTCTAATCTTCTTTAATGCCTTCTACCTCTTCATCAATAAATCTGAAAACCATTCCTTTCGCTTTTCCATTCTCGTCTAATTTCATTCTAAATGCAAAATCAATGTCTTTTGCAAAAAAGTCAACTTCTGAACTTGCGTAAAACAATCGTTCTGAACCGTATAGTTTAATGACAAGATGGTTATTCTCCCTTTCTACATTGAGTTTGCGGCCGTTTTGCATGGTATATGTGCCTTCATAATCATTCAATACCTGCCGGGAGAGTGATATCTCGCGAATTGATTCAGGCTCCGGAACTGGGAGTGGTTTTAGTTCTCTAAGCCAGATGTTGCGAAACTTAACGGGTGTGCAGGGTTCGCTTTGTAATACCAATGGCAGCTTTTCCGGATGTGCTTCATATTTGATTATTCCCATCCAGCTATGAAGACCCTTCAATTCCATATGATCATGAACAAGAATTCCATTATGAAAAACTGTAACAATGGCTTTCTCTTTAACATTTCCATATACATCAAATGAAGGTGCCCGAAATATAATATCATATGACTGCCATTGGCCCGGTGGCCTGCTGGCATTTACCTGTGGTGGAAACTGACTGTAGATGGCGGCTGCCTGTCCGTGAGGAATAGTTGTGCTTTCGTAAGAATCGAGAATTTGCACCTCATATTTACCCATGATCTGCACACCGTTATTACCTCTTCGTTGTCCGACATCATCAGGAGGATTGGGCGTTACCCATTCAACATGCAACTGTACGTCTCCAAAATTTTGCAGTGTCCGTATTCCTTTATTTCGTCCTTCTGCTGCAACGAGCAGTCCGTCTTCTATTTTCCATTCAGCAGGGCTACCATCCATCGAACGCCATTGATCCAGGTCTTTTCCATCAAAAAGTATAATCGCATCAGAAGGAGCAGATCCAACCTGATCCTGTGTGCTGGAAATGCCTGGATTAACAACTGGTGGAAACGGATAACTCATGTCATGTTGCTTCCATTCAGGAGTATTTTGTGCATCACTTTTATTTGTTGTAAAAAAAGCAAAAGCAACAATTAAAGATGTAACCAGAAGATTATTTTTCATTCCTAATTTTTTCATATTAAAAACATAATGACGCTGTTTTGGAATCTTCAAGCCTTCACGAATAAAACAGCATCAGGAATTATTGAACTTTAAAAGCTTATTGAATGATGTAATTAACCACTATTCTGCATAATCAGCTCCTGTCAAACTATTCAGCACCGATTCCTGCCAATGACGCATACCCGCCTGCATCTCTTCAACAGTTTCGGGTAATTCGTCTGCGAGGTTTTCAGTTTCTTCCGGATCATTGATGATATCATATAATTCGTACCCCTTGTCATTGGGGCTTGATCCTTCAATGACAAGTTTGTAGGGTTCATTGATCATTGCACGCTGTCCCTGAAAATCTTCTTCCGAGATATCTGAATAGACACAATTTCTGAAGGTACGGGTAAACTTTCCATTCATCATTTTTACGAGTGGAGTAGTTCCTTCCTGCAATTCCTGCGGGATATAAAGCTCTGCATTATTATCAAACAGATCACGGTTGAATTGCCAGAAAAAGTGAGGTTCATTTCTTTTCAGGGTGGTGTCTTGAAAAAACGGCAACATGCTAATGCCATCCAAAGGTCTGTCGGGGAGTGGCTGGTTAGTCAGTTCTGCAATAGTAGGCAGAAAATCAGTAGTTGTTAAGATTGCAGAAGTAGTTCCTGGTTGCTTAATCTGTGCTGGCCACTCCATTACTGCCGGAACTCTGATGCCCCCTTCATACATACTACCCTTTCCACTTCTCAGTGTAATGCCAATATCAGATACATTGCCCGGAGAACCGTTATCACTGCAATACAAAACAATGGTATTCTGCTTCAGATCGTTATCGGCAAGATAGTCACGCAATAAGCCTATTGACCGATCCATTGCTGTAATTTCAGCATATCGTTTTTTGAGTACTTCCGCACGAGGTTGCGGTACCGATCTGCCGGTTTCAAGAGATGTTACGCGGACATTCCGGTTGTTCAGACTGTCAGGAATGTTCTCATACAGCGCCAGATCTTCTGGCAATGCAACATAAGGCTGATGGGGTGACCCATACCAAACAAGCGCAAAAAAGGGTTGATCCTGTTTCTTTGATCTCTCAATAAATTGGATTGTTTCATCAATCAGTATTTTCGAGCTTTCTCCTTCAACTTTTTGGGGCGTATCACCGTTTCTTGACAATATTGGATCCATTTCAAAAAAATTGTCATGCGAAAGCCATTCATCAAATCCCATGGCACCCGGACCAGTGGGAGACTCTTTTTTGATCGGACCGACGTGCCATTTGCCAAAATGGGCAGTTGTATATCCAGCATCTTTTAAAATATCTGCTATTGAAATTTCCTCCGGACGCATTGACCAGTTGGGGCCAAATGTTCCATACCGGTTTGCATGTCTGCCTGTAAGGATGCTTCCACGAGTGGGCGAACAGGTGGGATGGGCGGCATAAAAACGATCAAATCGCAATCCCTGGTCTGCCATTTCATCCAATACGGGGGTTTCTACATAAGGATGTCCATAATATCCCACCTCGTCAAAACCATGATCATCCCCCATTAATAGTATGATGTTGGGAAGCTCTTCGGTAAATTCATCAGTTTTGTTTTGTGGACTGGAACAGGAAATCGCTGCCATCATAAACAGAGGAATTGATGTGTTGAGATTGACTGTTGGCATCATAATTTTTATGTTTATATATTTAAAATCACTCTCCTTTAAATTTCAGTAAATATAATGATCAAATCACAGTGGCTTTACCCGTATCCCGCTCAAAACAGACTCTCCCTCTTCCGGGATAAACCTGAGTTTTATTCCTTCGCCCTCGGTGGCATTGGTCTGAAACTTATAGGTTACACCACGCAAAGGTCCAAATTCCTTTGCCAGGTTTAGATTATCTATAACACGGGTATCGTTGATCTCAAGATGAAATACGCGTTCACCTGTGCTCAGATCGGTTTCGCTGTTTTCCGAAAGGTTGAATATGATCTCCTCTTCCCGATTTCTGCTGTTGGGTTCAACAAAACATACCATCACTTCATATATTCCGTCTTCAACATCCAACTGATAACCCTCTATCCCTTCATTATAGGTTTGGAAAAGCGGATCGTTGTTCACACCAAGGATGTTGTTGGAAGTGCCGGGTTTAGGTTTTCTGCCTCCGGTTCTGATCAGTGGTGCGCCTCCCTTGTAACCCCATAATCCGGTTGAATATTCCCTGTCGGGCATCCATAAAGTTTCAGTATCAGGATCATAAAAAGAGAAGTGTGATCCCACATTTATCGCTATTTCCTGATTTTCCCCGGATGTTAATGGCATGGAGTACAGGTTGTAATTAATTGAAATATGGTCTTTAAATCCTTTGTTGTCAATTGCTTCCAGCTGATTTTTGCCATCTTCATAGGGAACATCAAAGATTACTGCATGTTTTTCAACTTGCTTTATTCCCAAAGATATTCCATTAACGATGAGTTCCACTTCATCGGCATTTGAAAAGACTTTTACCGGGTGGGTGCTTATCCCTTTACCTTCATTATCTTCAATGCCAGCTTGGCGTGTAAAATTGTGCAATGCAATATGCAGCACAGGTTCGTTAGAAAAGTATGCACGATAAAGATGGGCTACATTTTTTTCTGTACGGTCAAAATTGATCAAACCCTTTTGATTGACATGAGGGATGGCATCATTTCTTCTTTCAGAACCAAAATCGGCATAGTTCCAGGCTGCAAATCCTGCAAGGAATTCCATGTTCATCATCTGATCGAGATAGGACTGGTGCATCATCATCTGGTAGTCTTCGGAAAAATCCCATGCCATAGGAGATTCAGTACGGTTGCGTATATCGGCACCGGGTCCATATTCCGAAACAATCAAAGGTCTTTCAGGATACATCTCATGCTGTTCTGCCAAATAGGGTTGTAAATCTTCCATGTTGTGATAATACCATCCGAAGTAAAGGTTCCATCCTAATACATCGGCCACATCTGCCAGCCCATACTTGTTATAACCTTCATAAAAGTGCGCAGCCATAACGGTCTTGTGGTTTGGAGCCTCTGCTTCGGTGAGTCTCTCCAGCTTTTGAGCTAACTCAACTGTGGCGGCACCTACCTGTACCCTTTCTTCTTCCGTCATGCGTCCGAAGCGCAACATCAACTCATTCATGTATCCATAAAATACCACGCTGGGATTATTGATGGTTTGTCTGATCTGCTCACGCATCATATTCAGTGAATTATTGGTAAATGCTTCTGACTGAGTAATGAGAACAACAATCGGTATTTCAGTCCAGACCAAAAGACCCAGTTCATCGCACAGCCGATACACTTCTTTTGCCTGTGGGTAGTGTGCCAGGCGTACAAAGTTGAATCCCATTTCCTTGATTTCCTCAAAATCCCTCCGATGATCGTCATCTGAAAGGGCGTTACCTTTTTCGGGCAGGTCCTGATGGCGATTGGTCCCGATGAGTTTCATGGGTTCACCGTTTAAAACAAAGCGGTTTTGATCATCAAAGTCAAACCATCGCACACCCAGGGGAAGCATCATCTCATCAAGCAATTGTTCTGTAGGGTCTGTGGTGAATATTTGAGTTATAACTTTATAAAGGTAAGGGTTGTCGGGCGACCACAGATTAGGATTTTTGATCTCCATAGTGTTTGTTTGAAAATCATGTTCTTCTCCTGCCGAAAGGTTTATTCTTTCGGTTTTTGATGCAACAGCATTGTGGTTTTTGTCAAGGATTTTTGTTTCCAAACGGATGCGCATTCTCTGTGTTTGACTGTTAACGATTTTTCCGGTAACAGCAACATCAGCCTTTTCTTTTGATGCATTTTGCAGCTGTGTGAAAACACCCTCCGAAGCATGGTTATCCATATCAAAATGTACTGCTTCGGTAACAATCAAACGCACATTGCGGTATATGCCGCCGTAGAAGGTAAAATCTGCCCGCAACGGTGGTATGTCTTCATCAATTTCGTTGGTTACTCTCACCATCAAAAGATTGTTATCATCAAATTTAAGATGGGGAGAAAGATGGAAAGAAAATGCTGTATAACCTCCTTTGTGATTGCCAATTTTTTCGCCATTGAGAAAAACGTCTGTTTCCTGGTTGGCCCCTTCAAAGTGAATAAACACCTGTTTATCTGCCCATTCTGCAGGAACTCTTAAAACCTTGGCGTACCAGCCCGGACCTTGGTAATATCCGCTTTCGTCGTCGGAATCATCGTTACTATTCCAGGTATGGGGAAGGTTTATCCGCTCCCATTCATCGGGATTTTCAATTCCGTTGCCGATATTCACCTCACCCTTGTGAAAGAGCCATCCGGTATGTATGGTTTTATTTATGCGCTGGGCATTTGCATGGGTGACCAGGGCCATTAAAATAATGGCATAAAAGATTTTAAGTAGTCTCATTGTCTATTGGGTATAATTTTAAAAGTTTTGCATTAGGAATCAGATTTAAAAATGATCCCGCAGACTATAAACCTGACTATTGAGCTCCAACATACCATCAAGGGCATTGTAATAGGGTTTGTAATCGTAATCCACCACCCCTTTATTGGAGTTACGCCTTTTGCCCCATTCACCCTTGTCCTGGTAGCGAAACCAGTGCCATCCCACGCAATTGGGCGACTGCATCAAGTTCAGGGTAAAGTGTTGATAAAAAATACCCCTTTCTTTTTGTGTGCCTACAATGGCTCCGGCGCCGGTTATATTGGGGAGTCCGGTATCATCACCTTTCACATACCATTCGGTAATCATAAAAGGCCGGCCCGACCATTCTGTCCAGGCATTGATCTCTTCTGGCACAGGAGTCCACCGGAAATAATAGTTGCAGCACAAAATATCAAGATATTTGCCTGCTGTTTTAAATACCAGCGGATTGGTAAGCATACCACTTTGATTGTCGTCGAAGTATATCCTGTCATTCCAGTAGAAGCGGTTACCCAGTAGCATGTGGTTGGGGTCAACCTTGCGAATGGCATTGGAAGCGGCACTGTAATACCGATCCAGAACCAGGGCACGGAACTCATCTCTTACTTCATCAGTAAGTGTACTTTGAGGGGTTAGTCCTTTTTCTTTCAGCCATTCAACCGTTATGGTATAACCCACCTCATTTTCGGGTAGTGTCAGATATTTATCCAGCATATCCCGGGCAAAGGTCAACTCATTATCAAAGAAATATCCAAATAGGTTAGGGTCATCTTTGTATTTCACCAATTCACCTGCTCTCCTTTCACAATATGCTTCAAAATCTTTTCCGAGCACAGGGAAAAGTTTATTGCTTTCGTTGTACCCTCTTGAGTCGTCAATTTCTTCTTTATATCTTGCAGCAAAGCTAAGCATTACACAGTAAGAGAAATGTTCATCATTGCGCTTGTTGTAGGAGATAATTTGTTCTACATCGCCCCATGAACCTGCACCGGTGTATCCATACCGTTGTAAGAGAGATATGGCATCATCTGCCCATCTTTCGGGGGTTTCGTATTTTACGCTGTAGGTGTGTAATACCCGGTCAGATGCTCTCAGATTCAAAGAGTTGATACCCCTGCTTATCACAGGATGACCATCGGGTGATACAGTCCACCACTTGTCATCCATCTGGGTTACGTAATAGAAACCGGTTTTTTCAAGGGTTACATCTGTTCGGTCGTTATATCTTCCAATGGGTATGTCCTTTGCCTTGAAACCTCTTAACGTACCCACAGTGGTTGCTTCCATCTGTTTCCACTCTTCATAATATCTTTTTCCGGACCGATTGGTATCTTTTTCTCTTACGTTTACCAATACGGGCTCGGGTTGTTGCTGGCATGATGCCAAAGTCAATAATGCTACATAAAAGATCAAAAGGGGTTGAAAGGTTGTTTTTCTTTTAAGTAAAGAAGTCAGTTTTACAAAATTTCGTTGGTTCATTTCATTAGAGATTAGAGTGAATTATTTCTGATTATAATATTCCTGTAATACAAAAAATGCCTTTTTCTTTTTCCCTTCGCTGGAAATTAATCCTTTGCGATTGAAACCATCCTGGTAAACAGGTAGCATTCGTCGTGGTGATTGAAAATCGGTTAAAATCCAGGGGCTCAGTCCACGGAGCTGATCAATACGATCGCACATTTTTAAGGTTTCCTTATAATACCATTCCTGGTATTCTTCGCTCCAGCGGGTTAGTGAATCGGCATGAAAACCACCCAGTGCTCCCGCGCCAAATTCACTGAATATAAATGGTTTGTCAAATTGAATAGTCATCTCCAACTCCTTTATAACGTCGGGCAAAGCACTTCCGTACCATCCAATGTATTGATTTACTGAAATTACATCAGCATTTTTGCCAAAGGGATCATCCACCACCCTGGAAAACCTGGACTTACCATCTCCATGCACAAATAAAGCGGCACTGATCAATCGGGTGTCGTCTTTTGATCTTGTAAAGTCGATCAGTTTTTTAAGGAACGTATTTCTGCTTTCCGAGATGTCGGTTTCATTGGCCATTGACCAAATGATAACGGCAGCGCGGTTTTTGTCCCTTATTATAACATCATTGAGCATTTGCTTTGCATACTGATAGGTTTGAGGATTGTCCCATTCAATATCCCAGTATACGGGTATTTCTTCCCATAGCATAATTCCTTCCTTCTCCGCTAATCTTACAATGTGTTCATTATGCGGGTAGTGAGATAGGCGCAGATAATTGCATCCTAATTCTTTTACCCAATCAATCATCATTTGGGCCTCTTCTCTCGAATGGGTTCTTCCATGGGTAAAAGGACTTTCTTCATGTAAGCTGATGCCTTTCAGAAAGATTGATTTGCCATTGAGCAATATATCCTTACCCTCTACTTCTATATTCCGGAAACCTATCTCATCATGGAGTGTATTATTCTCTAACGAAAAGGATGTTTTATATAATTGAGGGTTTTGGGGTGACCACCTGGAGATGTTTTCTGACTTTATGGTCCGTGTTGCTTTACCCGAAGAGTCAACAGAAATGATTTCTTTGATATTCAATTCGGGTATGTGAATTGTTACCTGATTATCACTCACGTGGTTGTTGTCATTTACCCACACCGTGAAGTCCAGTTCATCTGAAGAACCCTTTTTCAATTGCAGAGTATAGTCCTGGATAAAGGCATTGATTTCCTCGATAATCATTACATCGCGGGTAAGTCCACCAAAATTTTTCCAATCGCTTATGATCGTAGGAACTTGTTCTTTCTTTCTCGTATTATCTACTGAGACAACAATTGAGTTCTGTTCATTTATCAACGTTGTGATCTCAAAGTTAAAGGGCGTAAATCCTCCACGGTGTTCGCCCAGTTTTTCGCCATTCATAAAAACTTCTGTATGATAATTGGCGGCACCAAAATAGAGGAAATAGCGTTTTCCCGGTTTCTTTATAAAAGGAAAACTCTTTTGGTACCATACTTTACCTTCATAATACTGAAGCTCATTTTTTTGCGAATTCCAATCTCCAGGAACATTCATCTGGGCGGCAGTTTCAAAATTATATTCCAGTAATTCAGATCTGTTGGATATCTCTTTATCCTGCCAGAATTTTCGTCTGTTACCAATTTCAGCCTGGTCAATCAGGTATTTCCATTTTCCGTTTAATGAAACGGATTGGCGGTTGTACACATTGGTGATCTGTGGAAATTCATCAGCCCATAAGTATGATGGAAGGGTAAGTATCAAAATTAAATAAAAGTATTTTTGCATGTGTTTAATTTTATTTTGAGTGAATTTGTTTTGAGTGAATTTGTTTTCATGGTTTTTTTAAAAAAACCGGGGTAAGGCAACGAGTTATACCCCGGTTCCAACTCAACCAATTAACTATTTAATTACCAGGCACCAACATTAATTTCATTATTGCAAATTTTTAATTCAATATTATAATAAATCTATCATAAATTAAAATGATTGTTTCATTCGTTTATAATTTTATTAAATAGGTCAGATGGAGCTTGCCATCACAATGACTGCATGCTTTACATGCCGCGCATTATAATCATCCGCGTGTACTTCGACACGCTCAGTAGAACTGTGTCAATTTTATTGTCATGGCTCAGTTCATTCTATCTTTATATACTATTTAGATATAATAAATTTACGTATTACGTTTCCAGATTTTCCTACAGCTTTGAGCAGATAAATACCATTTTTTAATCCTTCAATATGGATAACATTATTGTTTTCAACATGATTTACGATAAGTACCTGCTGACCAGTTATATTACTAATTGTTATTTTGCTAAAACCCGCCTGGTTAGTTTTCACATTTAATATGTTGGATGCTGGGTTGGGATAGACATCTAAACTCATATTCTGTATGATGTTGATAGTATTCACATTCGAATTGATTGTCTTATCAGCAATGATCAACAGTTCAGGGTGATTTCCAAAAGCTTCTTTGCTATTGAAATGTACATCTTCATTTGCAGCGGTCAGATCTTCAAGAATTACGGAGACAATGCCGTCTTGTTCATACTGAGTTTTCAGATAAGAGGTAATATCCCATTCGTAGAAAATGTTTTCGGAACTAATATCAACTTTTGCGATCTGACTACCTGAAGCTGGAGCATTTGCCCAGGTGACTGCAGTTTCTGACCAGTTGTCATCCGCTTCAGATGCTATGATTGAGCATGGATCAGACTTATCAGCGTATAGTCTCAATACCGCTTTACCAACTTCAACTCCTTCCAGGTCAAGGGTGTTCAAATCGAACTTAAGTAAGGTTTTCCTGAAAAAATTCTCGAGATTACCGGTTTTAACACGAAGGATATCTTCTGTTCCAAAATTATCATCTGCATAATTACCGCCTCTCACATAAGCATCTTCGGTGATTTGAAAGGCAGAGGTAACATAGCTGTCGGGCAAAGTAGTTACGTTTACTTCATTAGAAAAGGTTGAAAGACCTTCTGAGTTGTATGCTCTTATCCTGTATGTATACACAGTTGCACTTTGCAGATTTGTTTCAACAAAAGATGTAGTGTTTTGACTAAGGGTGGCAATTTCTGTGAAAACTTCTCCTTGCTTCCTTTCCAGTAAAAATCCATCTTCATTTACTGCATTATCTGTCCAGTTGAGAATTATATCAGAAGGAGATTGCGCACTGGCAAAAAGCGGACTGGGTTTTACCGGACGGAAAGCGTATTCGGTGGAATGGTTAATAACATTCAGTTCGGGTGGATGCGATCCTTCTTTACTGCTGAAAGTCACCAGTGTATTACCTACCGATTCATCAGAAAATACCAGTGTAATGTTCTCGCCCAGATTGTTTTTCGCAAAGTCAGTGATATCCCATTCGTAATATTTCTCAACAGTTTCAATCAGTGTGGTTGTGATGTAGGATGTTGCTGTTGGTGCATTGTTCCAGGTAATCTCTTCTTCATTCCAGTCGGAACCTGATAAACCGTGCACACTTATGGGACATGCCGATGGAGTACTGGCATTAAGCCGGATGAAAACCTGGTCAGTCTCGCTTATATCTGTCAAATCACACTGGATGAATGCTTTTCTGGAATTTGTATCCGTTCCACTGAAGACTTCAAGCACAGGTTCACTTCCGAAATTAACATCAGCCTGATTTCCATCTTTGACGCTGGCATCATTCAGTACTGTTAAGGATTCCACTTTCATATGGGCTTCCTGTAATTTTGCCAGTCCAATGGCATTCTCACCCCGACCAGCATAAAACAGGTATAATGAACCATCCTTATCTATAAACACGTAAGGATCGCGTAGTTGATTTACATCTTCGGGAGCTGCACTTGTTTCTGAAGGATATGGTGTAAGGTCGCCCCCTTCCCAGCCGGGCGCTGATACCAGAATTTCGGCAGGGGGGTAGGTGGCGTCCCAATCTTCCCAGTCATTAACGCTTAAATCGATCTTGGACATTTGTATGTTTTCCAACAGATCGCCCCTTCGGCTATAGAAAACGTGTAATTCATCACCCACTTTTCTAACAGCAGTATGGCGAACACGCAGTTCGCTTTGAGAAAATCCTCCAATATTGTTTATGTCATCCTGAAATGGATTATCAGGGTGTTCGGTCCAAAGTTTTTGTGTAAAGTCGAAACCTGGTGGGGAAGTCCAGGGGTTATTGATGTCAGGTGCCTGATATGGATCCCCGCTATTACCCAGTGCGTAAAGTTCATTATCGTGTTCGAAAACCCTGAAATAGGATCTACCGAGAAGCACGGGTTGAATCTGATCATAAAAATCAATACCATAAGGCGAGTAAGATACAAAAGTGCGTTGTGTACTATACTCAGTACCGTCAATGGTGAGCGGGCCACCACTGTGGAAATACATAATGATCCGTTGATTTTCCTCGTCTACATGTACATCAGGAGATGCCAAGTGGTTATTGGGTATTACAATTCCATTATCCAGATTTATTACAT
>Ga0102941_1001123_pt1 | contig 12476 bp, 8 predicted proteins | sample SalPonR2_C_D2_MG_FD_79281 | JGI IMG/M metagenome (GOLD analysis project Ga0102941, IMG submission 79281) | Salt pond soil microbial communities from South San Francisco under conditions of wetland restoration - Salt Pond MetaG R2_C_D2_MG | ecosystem: Environmental > Aquatic > Marine > Intertidal... | reverse complement strand
CCTTGTTGAGATCGGCGATCTTGTCGATCTGCGCCTCAAGCTCTTCCTCGCTCAGCCCGCCGGCCTGGGTCTGGCTCTTGGAGTGATCGGTGATCGCCAGGTACTCGTAGCCAAGGTCCTGCGCGGCATCCGCCATTTCACGAAGCGTGTTTTTCCCGTCCGATGCGTCGGTATGGGTGTGCAGATCACCCTTCAGGTCGTCGCGGGTGATCAGATCGGGCAACTCACCTTTCTCCGCCGCCTCGATCTCGCCGCGGTTCTCGCGCAGCACGGGCGGAATCCACGGCAGGCCTATTGCCTCGTAGACCTCTTCCTCGGTCGCGCCCGCGACGCGCTTCTCGCCGTCGAAAAGCCCGTATTCGTTGAGCTTCAGGTCCCTGTCCTGCGCCCGCCTGCGCCCTTCGATGTTATGGGCCTTCGAGCCGGTGAAGTAATGCATGGCTGCACCCCAGCTGGCATCGGGGATGACGCGCAGATCGACGTTCAGCCCAGAACGCAGGCGCACGGTCGAGCGCGTCTTGCCTTGTGAGACGACCTCCTCGACCTCGTCGTATTCGGTGAAACGGTCGATGATCGCGCCGCCATCCTCGCCGGCGGCGAGGATATCCAGATCGCCCACCGTCTCCTTGCGGCGGCGGTAGCTGCCGGCGATCTCGGCCCGTTCCACGCCATCGATCTCGCGGATCCATGCCACCAGCGGCTCGGCGAAATCCTCGGCCACATCCAGCCGGAAACGCCGCTCGGTGATGTCGCCCTTTTCCAGTTCTTCGCGTATCCTCGCTTCGGTCTTTTCCCCGAAGCCCTCGATATCGGCGATCCGGCCCTCCTTCGCCGCGGTCTTCAGATCGTCGAGCGAGCCCAGATCGAGTTCCTCGAAAAGCGCCCGCGCGCGTTTCGGCCCGATGCCGGGAATGCGCGTGGCCTCGACGATGGCCTCGGGCACGTCCTCGGACAGCTCGCCCAGGAGCGGCAGGTTGCCGGTGCGGACGATCTCGCCGATCTTGCCCGCCAGATCCTCCCCGATATCGGGCAACTCGGACAGATCCTCCCCTTCCTCCACCATGCTCGCGACCGAGCGGCTCTGGTCGCGGATGGTGTCGGCGGCGTTGCGATAGGCGCGGACGCGGAACTCGTTGGCGTCCTGCACCTCCAGAAGGTCGGCGACATGGTCGAACATGGCCGCGATTTCGCTGTTATGGACTGGCATTTCCGCCCCTTTCCGTCAGTTCAGCATCTTGGCGAAGGCGTCCTCGTCCAGCACCTCGACCCCTTCCTGCCGCGCATCGTCGAGCTTCGAGCCGGGATCGGACCCGGCCACCACGTAGTCGGTCTGTCCGCTTACGCTGGATGTCACGCGGCCGCCGCGGCGCTCGATCTCGTCGGTCGCTTCCTCCCGGGTCCAGTTTTCCAACGCGCCTGTCAGCACGAAGGTCCGGCCCTCGAGCGCGTCGCCTGTCCGCTCCGGGGGCTCGGGCGACACTCCAGCGTTCAGCAGACGGTCGATCACGTCGATGTTTTTCTCCTCGGCGAAGAATGCCGCGACGCTTTCGGCGGCCTCGGCGCCGATCCCGTCGATATCGGCGATCTCCGCCTCGGAGGCTGCCCTCAGCGCATCGAGCGTCCGAAAGGCCAACGCGAGCCGTCGCGCCGCGTCGCGCCCGATGTGCCGTATTCCGAGCGCCACGAGAAACCGGTCGAGCGGCACATCCTGCCGGTCATGGATGGCGTCGTGCAGGGTCTTGGCGGATTTCTCGGCGAACCCGTCGAGTTCCGCGAAATCCGCCGCCGAAAGGTCATAGAGATCCGCGATATCCGCGACGAGGTCGCGCTCGACCAGTTGCCTTGCGGTCCGCTCTCCCAGACCCTCGATATCCATCGCCTCGCGCGAGGCGTAATGCACCAGCCGCCCCTTGAGCTGCGCCGGGCACGCGATGCCTGCGGGGCAATAGGTCAGTGGCCCGCGTCGTTCCGCCTTCGCCCCGCAAGAAGGGCAGTGGTCCGGCATCTCGAAGGGATCGGAGCGTTCCACCCCCGGCTGCGGCACACGTTCGGCCACCTCGGGGATCACGTCGCCCGCCCGCTCGATCCGCACGGTATCGCCCACGCGAAGGTCCTTGCGATGAACCTCCTCGATATTGTGCAACGTGGCACGCGCCACCGTCACGCCGCCCACGTCCACCGGGTCGAGCAGCGCCACCGGCGTCATCGCGCCGGTGCGGCCGACCCCGACGACGATATCGGCGATCCGGGTTTCTTCGGTCCTCGGCGGAAATTTCCAGGCGATCGCCCATCGCGGCGAGCGGCTGCGTACGCCCAGCGCCTCGCGGTCGCTACGCGCGTCGAGCTTGAGCACGATGCCGTCGATCTCGAAATCGAGATCGTCGCGCGCCGCCTCCTGCGCCTCGTGAAAGGACGCGGCATCGTCGAGGGAGCCGCATCGCTTGCGCTCCCCGATCACCGGCAGGCCCAGATCGCGCAGACGGTCGAGCAGATCCGACTGGGTCGGCGCCGCATCGGCGTCGATGCCGGTCGCATCGTAGAAGGTGACGGCAAGGCGCGAGCGCTCGGCCTCGGCCGGGTCCTGACGGCGCAGAACGCCGGCGGCGGCGTTGCGCGGGTTGGCGAACGGGTCCTCGCCGCGCTCGACCCGGGCCTTGTTGAGCGCATGGAAGCTGGATTTCGGCAAGATCGCCTCGCCGCGCACGGCCAGTTGGCCCGGCGGGTCATCGGCGCCCTCGAGCCGCAGCGGCAGCGCCCGAATGGTGCGCAGCGTGTGGCTGATGTCCTCGCCCGTCTCGCCGTCGCCCCGGGTCGAGCCGCGCTGGAAGCGGCCATCCTCGTAGACGACCTCCACCGACAGCCCGTCGAATTTCGGCTCGGCCATGACGTCGATGTCCTTTTGGCCGGTTTCCTTGCGAAGACGGTCGAGAAACGCCGCGATCTCGTCTCTCTCGCGCACCGCGTGCAGACTGAGCATCGGCGCCACGTGCCCGACCTCGGCAAGCTCCGATACGGGCTCCACGCCCACGCGTTGCGTGGGTGAGGCGTCGGTCACGAGGTCGGGATGCTCTTCTTCCAGCTCTTCGAGTTCGGCGAACAACCTGTCGTATTCCGCGTCCGAAATCTCGGGCGCGTTTTCGACGTAATAGAGCCGGTCATGTCGGTCGATCGCTTCGCGAAGCTCCTCGATCCGCTGCTTTGCGTCCTCACGGTCCTGCAAGTCCCTGCTCCCTTCAGCGTCGGATTTGGGCGCGGCAAAGGCTCCGATCATCGCCCCGAATGCCTTGAATCTCCCACGTTTCACGCGCCGGAGGTTTAACACGGAGCAATGCAGCCCGCCCGCCGGGACCCTATCGTCAATGCGCTGCGGCAGGCCCGACGGCTTTCACACGCGACCGAGACGCCAGCACAGGAGACCGCCATCATGAGCACCTATCGCGACCGGATCGAGGCGGGAAAGGCGCTGGCGCGGGCGCTCGGGCAACAGGGCTACGCGGACCCGGTCGTGCTGGCGCTGCCGCGTGGCGGGGTGCCCATCGGCGCGGAGGTTGCGCGCGCGCTCAAAGCCCCGCTCGACCTCATCATGGTGCGCAAGATCGGTCTTCCCAGCCAGCCCGAGCTTGCCGTCGCCGCAGTCGTCGATGGCGACCGTCCCGAAATCGTGCGCAACGAGGACGTCATCCGGCGCTCGGGGATCCAAGCCAATGAGATCGACCGGCTCGCCGGGGCGCAACTCGAGGAAATCGCGCGGCGCAAGGTGCTTTATGTCGGGGACCGGTCTTCGGTCGAGATCACCGGCAGAACCGCGATCGTCGTGGATGACGGTATCGCCACCGGGGCCACGATGCGTGCTGCCCTCAAGGCGATCGGGCGCAAGTCGCCGCTGCGGCTGATCCTTGCCGTGCCCGTGGCACCGGCCGATACGCTGGCATTGCTTTCGAAGGAAGTTGATGATGTGATCTGCCTTGCGACGCCCGCGCCGTTCTACGCGGTCGGCGCGCATTACGCGGATTTCCCCCAGGTCTCGGATGAAGAAGTCGTGCGGATCATGGATGACCACGCGCAGACGGCCGGGCCCTGAACCGGGCAGCCTGCACACGAGTGTTGAACGGCGCGATGGGATAGCATGCCCGCCGAAAACTTGCCGTGGCCGCTGTCCGAGGCGATGGCCCCATGAAGTGTGACCCGCAGGCCGAGGTCATCTCCTTCCTCGGGACCCTTGACACGCACGGTTCGGCGGATCCCGTCGAGGTCATCGAGACCCACGCGGCCCATGTATTTCTCACCGGCAGCGATGCTTTCAAGATCAAGCGCGCGGTGCGCTACGACTACCTCGACTATTCGACCCTCGAAAAACGGCATGCGGCGCTCAAGCGCGAGCTGGAGCTCAACACGCCCGCCGCGCCCGGCATCTACCGCGACGTCGTGGCCATCACGCGCGAGCCGGACGGGGCGCTGACGTTTGCGGGCCAAGGCACCCCCGTGGAATGGGTGTTGCGGATGGCCCGTTTTCCCACCGAGGACGAGCTTGCCCATGTCGCGGCGCAAGGGGCGCTGGACCTGCCGCTGGCCGAAGCGTTGGGCCGGTCGGTCGCGCAGTATCACGGGATGGCCGAAATTCGCGGGGACAAGCCGAACTCGATCCTGATCGGCCAGATCATCGATGAGCTGGCGCGCGTGTTCGCGGGGTTGGACGAGCTCCCCGATGCTGACATGCGCACGTTTCTGACCGGCGCGCGGCGGATCGTGCAGCGCGAGAGCGCGACACTGGACGCGCGCACGACGGCCGGCCGCGTCCGTCGCTGCCATGGCGATCTGCACCTGCGCAACATCGTGCTTCTGGACGGCATCCCCACGCCCTTCGACGCGCTGGAATTCGACGAGGAGCTCGGCACCTGCGACGTGCTCTATGACCTTGCGTTCCTGTTGATGGACCTGCGCCATCGCGGGCTGGACGCGGCCGCGAACGCGGTCATGAACGCGTGGCTGCGCGCATCCCGGACCGAGACGGACCTTGCGGGTCTGCGCGTTCTGCCGCTGTTCATCGGTGTCCGCGCGGCGATCAGCGCCATGGTGGCGGTGCAGACCGCGCGCGCCCGTGGCGGCGATGCGGCGGTGCTGGACGACGCCCGCCGCTACCTCGCGGATGCCTGCGAAGCGCTCGAGCCTGTCGCGCCATGCCTGATCGCCGTCGGGGGCCTGTCGGGGACGGGCAAGACCACGCTGGCGCGCGCGCTCGCCCCCGGCATCGGGCCAACCCCCGGCGCGGTCCATCTGCGCAGCGACACCGAGCGCAAGGCGATGCTGGGCGTCGGCGACGACACGCCCCTGCCCGACACGGCCTACACGGCGGAGGTCAACGCACAGGTCTACGACCGCATCGCGCGGCGCGCGGGTATGGCGCTCGGCGCGGGCCATGCCGTGATCGTCGATGCGGTCTACCTGAATGCAGGGGAACGCCACGCCATCGAGAAGGTCGCCCGGCAGTGCGGCGTGCCGTTCAAGGGCCTCTGGCTCGAGGCCGGGGCGGAAACGCTGGTGTCCCGCGTCGAGGCGCGGCGGGACGATGCGTCGGATGCGGATGCGGCAGTCGTGCGGATGCAGCTGGACCGCCTGCGCTACCGCGTCGGCTGGGGCCATGTCGATGCCTCCGGAACGCCGGATGACACGAAAGACCGTGCCTTGGCGGCGCTCGATCCGGGGTAACGCGGCCTCAGGCCCGCCCCGGTGCAAAGAGATCCGAATACCGTTCCCGCAGCGCGTTTTTCTGGACCTTTCCCATGGTGTTGCGCGGCAGTTCATCGATGAGCACAAGCTGGCGCGGATGCTTGAATCGCGCCAGCGACCGGGCGGCGGCCTCCGCGATGGCGTCGAGGTCGGGCAAGGCCCCCGGCTCCGCCACGATCAGGCCCAGCACGGTCTCGCCGAAATCGGGATGCGGCACGCCGATCACGGCACTTTCCAGCACGCCGGGCTGCTCGTCGAGGATCAGCTCGATCTCCTTGGGATAGATGTTGAAGCCGCCTGAGATGATCAGGTCCTTGTTGCGACCGACGATATGGACGTAGCCGTCCGCATCGACGCGGCCCAGATCGCCGGTGATGAAGAAGCCGTCGGCGCGAAGCTCTGCGGCGGTCTTGTCCGGCATCTGCCAGTAGCCCTTGAAGACGTTCGGGCCCCGCACCTCGATCTGGCCGATCTCGCCTTGCGGCAGGCTATCGCCGGTCACAGGCTCGGTGATCTTCAATTCCACCCCCGGCAGTGGAAAGCCCACGGTGCCGGCGCGGCGTTCGCCATCGTAGGGGTTCGAGGTGTTCATGTTGGTCTCGGTCATCCCGTAGCGTTCGAGGATACGGTGTCCGGTGCGCGCCTCGAACCGTTCATGGGTCTCGGCCAGAAGCGGCGCGCTGCCCGAAATGAAGAGCCGCATGTGCCCCGCCAGACCGCGGGTCAGGCGCGGATCGTCCAGCAGCCGCGTGTAGAAGGTCGGAACGCCCATCATCACTGTCGCCCCGGGCATCCGCGCGATCATCGCGTCGAGGTCGAATTTCGGCAGGAAGATCATCGCCCCACCCGCCAGAAGCGTGACATTCGTGGCCACGAATAGCCCGTGCGTGTGATAGATCGGCAGCGCGTGCAACAGCACGTCGTCGGAAGTGAAGCGCCAGTAGTCCGTCAGGGTCCGCGCGTTCGACAGAAGGTTGCCCTGCGTCAGCATCGCCCCCTTGGACCGCCCCGTGGTGCCGGAGGTGTAGAGGAAGGCGGCGAGATCGTCGATGTCGCGCGCCACGGTCGGGAAACTGTCCTCCGTGGCCCCCGCCGCCTCCGTCAGGCTGCCCGAGCCATCCGCGTTCAGCGTCTCGACCATGGCCGAGAGCCGCGCGGCCACTGGGCTGAGCGTCTCGCGCGCGGCACCGTCGCAGACCACCATCCGCGCGCCGCTGTTCTCGATGAAATAGGTCAGTTCATCGACCGTGTAGGCGGTGTTGAGCGGCAGGAAGACGACGCCCGCCTGCACGCAAGCCGCATAGAGCGCCAGCGCCTCGGGCGATTTGTGGACCTGGGCGGCCAGCCGGTCGCCAGGCCTCAGCCCGCCCGCGGTCAGCATATGGGCGAGGCGCGCGGCCGTGCCGAGGAACGCCGCGTAGGTTTGGACCGAACCGTCGGGGAGCATCAGAAAGGGCGCGTTGCTGTCCGCATGAACCCCGAAAAGCGTATCGTAGAGCGGGTTTGCCAAGGAAACCTCCGTCAGACCGTCTGCGGCGCGGTTCCCGGATTCCGGCCCAGCCGTTTGAGATCCCGCGACGCGCCCCCGGTTTTGCGCCACGCATGACGGCGCGTAAAGGTGGTATGCTCAGGGCGGCCGGCCATCGGACATGGGCCAATCCACGCTTGGCCATCGCCTTGGCCGTCTGGCGCGGTATAGTGAGGCGCAGGGATACCGTCCGGACGGGGAGGTGACGGGCATGGCACGACGGCAGATGCATCCACGGAATACCCGCGCGATCGCGGCATGAACGGGCTTTTGAACGGGCGGATGAAAACGCAGGTCGCGATCATCGGCGGCGGCCCCTCGGGGCTTCTCCTGGGCCAGCTTCTGTCGCGCCATGGCATCGACAACGTGATTGTCGAACAGCGCACCCGCGCGCATGTGCTCTCACGTATCCGCGCGGGCGTGCTGGAGCGCGGGTTGGTGGAGCTTCTGCGCGAGGCGGGCGTCGCCGACCGGCTGGAGCGCGAAGGCATCCGCCATGACGGCACGCTGATCTCCTTCGACGACGAGATGTTCCGCGTCGATTTCACCGGCACCACGGGCCATGCGGTCACGGTCTACGGCCAGACCGAGGTGACCCACGACCTTTACGCCGCGCGGGACGCGACCGGCGCGCCGGTGCATTTCGAGGCCGAGGATGTCGCGATCCACGGGGCCGACAGCGACGCCCCCCATGTCACCTTCCGCAGCGATGGCGTGCCAATGCGGATCGACTGCGATTTCGTGGCCGGTTGCGACGGGTTTCACGGCGTCAGCCGCGCCAGCATGCCCCCCGAGATCCGCCGCGATTTCGAAAAGATCTACCCGTTCGGCTGGCTCGGTGTTCTCAGCGAGACGCCGCCCGTGAACGAGGAACTGATCTACGCCAGTTCCGAGCGCGGCTTTGCGCTGTGTTCCATGCGCAACCCGCGGCTCAGCCGGTATTACATCCAGTGCAGCCTCGAGGAACGTGTCGAGGATTGGACCGACGACCAGTTCTGGGACGAGCTGAAACGCCGCATCCCCTCCTATCAGGCCGAGCGGCTGGTGACAGGGCCCTCGATCGAGACCTCGATCGCCCCGCTCAGGTCCTTCGTGACCGAGCCGATGCGCTGGGGGCGGCTGTTCCTGTGCGGGGACGCGGCCCATATCGTGCCGCCCACGGGGGCGAAGGGGCTGAACCTCGCCGCCTCCGACGTGCATTACCTCTTCGAGGGGTTGCGGGAGTTCTACGCGACCGGCGCCACGCACGGCATCGACGCCTATTCGGACCGCGCGCTCAGGCGCGTGTGGAAGGCCGAGCGGTTCTCTTGGTGGTTCACCTCGCTCATGCACCGCTTTCCCGATCAGACCGGCTTCGACCGGCGCATGCAGCGCGCCGAGATCGATTTCCTCAGGACGAATGCCGCCGCGCAGACCGCCATGGCGGAGAATTACGTGGGGCTTCCCTACTGAAAGGCATCCGATGGACAGATACGATCAAGGCATGACGACACGCCGCGCGGTGCTGGGCGACGCGCATGTGGACCGGGCAGAGGCCGGGACGACCGAGTTCGACGCGCCCTTCCAGTCGATGATCGCCGAAGGCGCCTGGGGCACGCTCTGGTCCGATGACACGATCAGCCGGCGGGAGCGCTCGATGCTGACGCTGGCGATCTTGGCCGCGACCGGGAATTTCGAGGAAATTCCGATGCATGTCCGCGCCACGGCCCGCACGGGCGCCACGAAGGAGGACGTGATGCAGGCCTTCCTGCACGTGGCCGTCTATGCCGGCGTGCCGCGCGCCAATCACGCGATCAAGCTGGCCAAGGCGACCTTTGCCGAGATGGAGGCGACGGATGAATGACCCTCTCATGCCCCGGCGGCGGGAGTTGCACCCGGTGTCCCGCGACGAGGATTACAAGACATCCGTCGCGCGCGCGCCCAGCCTGCCGCTTCTGTCGATGGAATGCACGCCCGCCGAGGAAACCGGCCCGCGCTTCGGCCATTCGCTGATCGGGCCCTTGGATAACAACCTGATCCTCAACTTCACCGGTGAGGCGGCCATCGGGGAGCGTATCCGCCTCCATGGCCGGGTGCTGGACGAGACCGGACGGCCCGTGCCCCAGACGCTGGTCGAGATCTGGCAGGCCAATGCCGGCGGGCGCTATCGCCATGTGAAGGACACGTATTCCGCCCCGCTCGACCCGAATTTCGGCGGCTGCGGCCGGACCCTGACCGATGCCGAGGGACGCTACGAGTTCATGACGATCCGCCCCGGCGCCTATCCGTGGCCCAACCGCGCCAATGACTGGCGACCGATGCATGTCCATTTCTCGGTCTTCGGCCATGCCTTCGGCCAGCGGCTGATCACCCAGATGTATTTCGAGGGCGACCCCCTGGTCGACCGCTGCCCCATCGTGCACACCATCAGGAACCGGGGCCAGATCGACCGGCTGGTGGCACCCCTCGACATGCAGAATTCGCGGGGGATGGATTACCTCGCCTACCGCTTCGACATCGTCCTGCGCGGGCGGCGGCAGAGCATGTTCGAGAACCGACCGGAGGGGATGTGATGGTGCAGCGCCTGTATCTTCTAGAAGAAACGGCCAGCCAGACCGCGGGACCTTACGTCCATATCGGCTGCATCCCTTCATTCGCGGGCATCGAGGGCATCTATCCGGAGGATCTGGGCTTTTCGCCGATCCGCGAGGGCGCAAGGGGCGAGGCGATCACGATCACGGGCTCGGTTGCGGACGGCACCGGCTGGACCTTGCGCGATGCGATGCTGGAAAGCTGGCAGGCGGATGCAGGCGGTCTTTATGCCGGACAGGAGGGCGCCGATCCCGCGGTTACCGGCTTCTGCCGCTTCGCCGCCGACGCGGACAGCGGGGAATTCACGCTGCACACCGTCAAACCGGGGCGTGTCGCGCTGCGCGACGGGCGGTTGCAGGCGCCGCATATCTCCCTCTGGATTGTCGGGCGGGGGATCAATACCGGGCTGCAGACGCGGATCTATTTCGAGGACGAGGACAACAGCGCCGATCCGCTTCTGTCCCGGATCGAGCAACGCCCGCGCGCCGCGACGCTGATCGCGCGGCCCACCGCGCCCGGACAGTACCGCTTCGACATCCGCCTGCAGGGCAAAGGCGAGACCGTGTTCCTGGATCTTTGACAAGAATGCGCCGGGCGGAGAACGCCTCCGCCCGACGCACGGAGATCACCCGTCGATGATCGCGTTGAAGGTCTCGGACGGCCGCATGATCGCCGCGATCCTGGCCGGATCGGTAAGGTAGTAGCCGCCGAGGTCCACCGGCTTGCCGCGATCCGCCATCAACTCGGCCATGATCGCGTCTTCCTTCTCGGCCAGCGCCTTGGCGACGGACGCGAAATGGGCGGCAAGCCCGGCATCCTCGCCCTGTGCGGCCAGCGCATCGGCCCAGTACCGCGCGAACCAGTAATGGCTGTTGCGGTTGTCGGGCTGGCCCGGTTTGCGCTGGGGCGAGTTATCGTTGTCGAGATAGCCCTGCGTGGCCGCCTCGACCCCTTCACCCAGAAGCCGCGCCTTGTCGTTGCCGGTCTTGTCGGCAAGGAACTTGAAGCTTTCGCCAAGCGCGCAGAACTCGCCAAGGCTGTCCCAGCGCAGGTGATTCTCGGCCTGCAGCGCCTGCACATGCTTGGGCGCGGAGCCGCCTGCCCCGGTCTCGAACAAGCCACCCCCATTCATCAGCTTCACGATCGACAGCATCTTGGCCGAGGTGGCAAGCTCGAGGATCGGGAAGAGGTCGGTCAGGTAATCGCGCAGAACGTTGCCGGTGATCGCGATGGAATTGCCGCCCGACGTGATCGTCTCGAGCGTGGCGATGGTCGCCTCGCGCGGGGCCATGATCCGGAACCTGTCGGCCACGCCGCGCGCCTCGAGGATCGGTTTGACATAGGCGATCAGCTCCGCGTCATGGGCTCGGGTCTCGTCGAGCCAGAAGATCGCCTCGCAGCCTTCGGCCTTCTGGCGTTCGATGGCCAGATCGACCCAGTCCTCGATCGGCGCCTTGCGCGTGCTGGCTGACCGCCAGATGTCGCCCGCCGCCACCGTGTGCGCATGCATGACCGTGCCGTCATCGAGGATCATGCGCACCGTTCCGGCCTCGGGCATCTCGAAGGTCGTCGGGTGGGAGCCATATTCCTCCGCCTTCTGCGCCATCAGACCGATATTCTGGACCGTGCCGGCGGTGGCCGGATCGAGCTTGCCCTTCTTCTTGAAGAACTCGATGGAGGCGCCATAGACCGGCGCGTAGGAGTTGTCGGGGATGACGCAGACCGCGTCATGTTCCTTGCCATCCGGGCCCCAGCCCTTGCCGCCGCCGCGGATCAGCGCGGGCATGGAGGCGTCGATGATGACGTCCGAGGGGACGTGCAGGTTGGTGATGCCCCGGTCGCTATCGACCATGTACATCGGCGGGCGTTCATCCCGCACGGCCTCGATCGCGGCCATGATCTCGGGCTCGTCCTTGACCTTCTCCAGAAGCGCGCCGAGACCCTGGTTCGGGTTCACGCCAAGCTCTTCCATCCGGTCACCGTACTGTTCGAAGACCGGCGCCAGCCACGCGCGGACGGCATGGCCGAAGACGATCGGGTCGGAGACCTTCATCATCGTGGCCTTCAGGTGCAGCGAGAAGAGAACGCCCTCGGACTTGGTCTTCTCGATCTCCTCGGTCAGGAACGCGTCCAGCGCCTCGGCGCTCATGTAGGTGGCATCGACCACGGTGCCTTCGGGATAGCTCAGGCCTTCCTTCAGGACGATATCCTCGCCCGCATCGGTGGTCAGCACGATCTTCGCCGTCGCCGCCCGGTCGAGCGTCGCGGAGATCTCGTTCGAGCGGAAATCGCCGGCGGACATGGAGGCCACGCGCGTCTTGCTGTCGGGGGCCCAGTCGCCCATCCGGTGCGGGTTGGCCTGCGCAAAGGCCTTCACCGCCTTCGCCGCACGGCGGTCGGAATTGCCCTCGCGCAGGACCGGGTTCACCGCCGAGCCCTTGATCGCGTCGAAGCGCGCGCGGATGTCCTTTTCCTGATCGGTCTGCGGATCCTCGGGATAGTCGGGGATGGCGTATCCGTGCCCCTGCAGCTCCTTCACGGCCGCCACGAGCTGCGGCACCGAGGCCGAGACGTTCGGCAGCTTGATGACATTCGCCTCGGGCGTCTTCACCAGTTCGCCCAGGATCGACAGGTCATCGGGGATGCGCTG
>Ga0102941_1001122_pt1 | contig 12477 bp, 15 predicted proteins | sample SalPonR2_C_D2_MG_FD_79281 | JGI IMG/M metagenome (GOLD analysis project Ga0102941, IMG submission 79281) | Salt pond soil microbial communities from South San Francisco under conditions of wetland restoration - Salt Pond MetaG R2_C_D2_MG | ecosystem: Environmental > Aquatic > Marine > Intertidal... | reverse complement strand
ACCGCGGTATCGTCGGCAAGCCGGCCGGCGTTATCGAACATTATTAGCCAATCAAATGAAAGGAAAATTTATGCGAAATTTGACTTTAAAGTATGGACCAACAGTTTTAATATCCTTTTTATTCTATGCAATAACAAGTACAAGACATAGTAGAGCATTAGGAGATATTATATTAGAATCAGTTGGTATTCCGCCATGGACAGATGGAACTAGTGGGTTACATTTAACATTAGTTTTTGGATTAATTATGATAGGTGTAATTTTTATTACAAGGAATAAATTTATTGATGAGAACTACCATCTTAAAGGATTTAAGCATTTTATTGTGTTTGTAGTAATAGTTAGTTGTATTTATTTTGCTCACAGTGGTATTGTTACAATGGCGATTAGTAGTGCCGATGATTTGAATTCTATAGTTCTTGTTGATGATGCTCAACTTAGTTATAAGTATAAAGATGAAGAACTATCTGAATTTAAACTTGAGTTTGAATTAAAGAACTACTCAAACTCAAGTAGGGAGTTTCAATTAGAGCTAAATTTTCCAGATACAAGGATAGGTAATATTAACTTAGTAAGCGAAAATGATTTAAGATATGCTTTAGAAGCTAAGGAATCACGTTTGATAATAATTAAACTTAATAAAGATAATATATCTTTAAAAACTGAAATAGACATAGAATCCTCTTTTGTAAGTGCTGAAAGACAATTAGAAAATATAGTATTAGTAGATAGAAATGGTATAAAATATAATATAAAGACGATGCCATATACGGATATAACACTATTGTGGAACGAATCTCGTAATAACATCCGATAACACGATTGTTTCCAACATTAAAATGTAATTTTCTTTTGTGATGTAATAATTTAAGATTATGGAGTTTTCAATTTAATAGTAGGAAAGCACTTTGGAAACAACGAGAACGGTTATGAGAAACACAAGCTATATTTATAGAGATAAAATATAATTTTAGAGGAATGAGTAAAATGGGAAGTTTTTTGAAAAACCACAAAGAATTTGTTATGTGTATTTTTGTCTTTACAGTTTTGTTCATATTCTTTTTTTTGCAGACTAAATCATTAATGGAAAATATAGATGAATCTATAGTAAGCAATAATGATTCTAACGATTATAAAATCTCAAGTGTAAGTATTATATTGCTACCTGAAAAAGTAGATGGAGTCAAAGAAGAATATATTATTGACAATGCTCAGGGTGTTAGACAATGCATTGACAACTTAAATTCAATCAGAGTCAGAAAATCAGTATACAGAACAAACACATATCATAATTTGAATAAGGAAAACTATATTATAAGTTTTTATGATGACGAAAGAGTAATTTCCGATGTACATATCATGAGAAAAGATGTTGTTTTACGTGGGAACTATTATAGAATTAATAACTATTCAAAAACTATGATTCAAAGATTCTATGAAATCTCGGTAAGTTATGGCATGAAGAAATAATCTGGTATCATCTATTAATTAAAAATCAAATGTGAGTATGTGCACCTCATAACACAGCAGTTCCCAATACTCACTTTTGAAACCGATATTGCTGCTTAAATAAAAGTAGCTTTGCTGGCAATACTGGCAGGAAAGCGTCGATTCAGTGAGTATCTGGAGACTGTGGAAACGTTAGCTAACAAAATTTTTGAATTGGAGGTCTTTATGAAGAAAGATGTAACAATATATAATAGAAAAAAATACCTATTTGCAATACTACTCACTCTACTGGCATGTATGACAACATTGAAGGTGCCATATCAAGGAAAAACAATTTCTGAACTCATTCTACCTGTCATAATATTTGATAGTTCTGCATTATATCTAAGTGGGTTGATTACCCTAGGACTTATTATTTGGAGTAGTCGAATGTTTATTAAGAGTGGAAAATATAAAAACCAGTTCATTATCGTACTCGTTATACTACTTGTTGTAATGCCGTTATTCGCCAAAGGATATAACTATTTAAAGTCACCTGTTTATATGTTAAGTGAAGGTGTTAGAGGCATTGAGTTGAGGGAATCAGATCTAAATATTCATACTGACGACGGAAAAGTTATTTTAGATTTCTATGCAGAGGTATTGAGTTATATTAATGACGATACAGCTTATGAAATAACTGTTAAATTACCAAATAATCTAAAAGAGATTACAAAAGAGGATTCAATTATTGTACATCAAGCTAAAACGATGCAAAAGGGTCATGACTTTACAATTGAATATTCAGGTGCATTAGAGTTAGTAAATGGATATACATCTGATTATTTGTTTTCTGAAGTATCATATTTCGAAGATTACTGGGTGATTTTAAAAGATAATGAAAAATCAATAGAAATGACTGTTAATAATGGGTTATTCTAGTTAATAGCAAAGTGAATGATTGTTATACGTCAGCTAACAGCAAATCGGCAACATAGGTAGTAAAAAATGGGTAAAATAAGTCGTCACTTCAATACCAGCTGGCATTGTACTCAATTTAAAAAAATTACTAAATGAAAGTAAGCGATGTGATGCATTTAAAGGGGTGATAATATGGAGACCAAAGTTGAGAATAATGATCAATTAGTTTTTATGTTAGGTAATTGTGCAGTGATTATTAAGCATTTACTTTCCATAAGTGTTGATGACACTAAAAGTAAAGCATATAAAACAAATTATAATGACTTACTGAGATTACCTGAGATTTCATATTGGAAAAAAAGAATTCCTATGAGTATCGATGTTACTACTATACTTGGAAGTAAAGATTCATGTTTTGAGAACTCATTTGCAAAATTATTAACTTATGGATTAAATACAAGTGAGATACTACCAAAAAATCTTTTAATGAAATATCTTTCTTTTCTTGAGGAAAAGAAATGTGAAAATATTTATGATTCATTGGCTAGACTTGTTGTTGCCAATTATCTCTTTGCTTCCGGACTTTCAAATAATATTGTTGATGAGATTGTCACAAAAAGAATTAATTGTTTGTTTGACTTCGTTACAAGCTCTCCAATCAAATTTAACATTTATAGTGAGTCCACCGAAATAAGAATTCCAAGTCAATACCACTCCAAAAAATTAGTGAACCCAATACTATATCAGAAAAATGAACTAATACTTCCCTTAGTTTATGACATTTTTATTTTCTATCATATCTATGAGAAGGTTTCAGACAGTTTAAGAATTAAAATAGATACAATAATTGAGTACATTTCGGACAGTAGATACCAAGCCTTTGATTATGGATATGGACTTATTAAAAGATCTAAAAATAAATTCCACTCTATGGGGTGGAGTACTCACTTACCGTTTTATAATGATAATCTAGCGACTAATTATTTCGAGAAAGGTCTTATTTATAGAATGGTTCTTTTTTCTAAATTTAATAATCCCGTTATTCAAAATTGGATCGAAGAAATGCTAATAAAACTTGAAAAATTTAAAATCAATAGTTACCAATATTGCTTTCCGCATCAACTTTTACCTGAGACAAAGAATTCATACTTTATGAATGGGAGGCATATGGGGCTAGGTGAAAATAGAACTAAGAAGCTCAGTAGAATAATTGAGTCAACTTATTATATCTATATAATACAAAAAAATAGGAGGGGTTTTGAAAAGTGAAATTCACTTTTAGTTCCTCATCCATTTTTCAAAACAGTGATAATAAAATTTAATTATGGAAAGCCTATTATTATGATTAAGAGCTAAAAAAATTTATTTTACAGCTTACAATAGTGGCTAAGTGTTTTTGGCGAAGTACCGTCCGCTAACAAATTTCCCTACATTTCGGGCAACTTAGCATAGCCACAAACGTTAGTTAAAAGTTAATAATTAAGGAGATTACGGTAGATTATGGTAGATTATTTCAAAGTATGGCTAAATTCATTTGATTACAAAGGTAAGACAACAAGAAAAGTAGCATTAAAGTTTTATTTATTGAATATACTAATACTATCGCTTTTAAATAATGTAATTCTTGTAGATAGCAAGATTTCAGTAATAAGAATTGCTGTGATTACAACACTACCAGCTATTGCTTTAGTTGTTAGAAGACTTCATGATTTAAATATGAGTGGAGTATATATATTTCTTATTCTAGTTCCTTTTGGGCAAATATATTTATTTTACTTAGTATTGTTTAAAAAAGGAACAGTAACTAATCACTAATGTATTTTTCTTATTTTATTTAATAGCAGGCGCCGGTGTTATCGAACTTCAAAATTTAGAAAGGAATATATAGAATGAATTATATTGGAGATGTACAGAGAATTTTGTGGAAATTTTCATATGATAGTTTAGAGATTACTATTTTTACAATCAGTCTGCTATCAATGCTGAATTTTTCTGTTAAATACTTTAAGAATAGAAAAAAGAAGATATATCTTAAATACGTAATAATATCTCTGACAATTTGTATTTTGATGACTGGTGTATTTTATATTCAATTTATACAAAAATATCATTTTAATAAAGTGGCAATAGATAGAATCAATTATTATGTTAGATATTCAGACGATAGAGAATCTAAAGAATTGAATGAGGAAGATGCTAAAAAAGTAAATGATCTTATAAATGCGGGAAAGTTTAGAATAACTTATAATATTAAAGCTCCTTATCAAGGGGCAGTTGATCAGATTGAGTTGGCACTTTATTCTACGAACTCAAATAATGAGCGCATTTATGTAGTTGTAGACCCGGATAGAGTTGTCATTGCTTATTCACCTGCTTATCATAAAAAACTCCATCTCTATATTAATAATAAAGAGCTATATAATATTTTGAACAATATTGAATGAATTTGATGGAGGATTTTAACATCTGATATCATGATATTTTTTAAAGTTAAATAACTCTGAAAGACATAAGAAACGGTAATTTAGAATAATAGTATGGAAAGTAGATGAAAATATGCTTAAATGTCCAAATTGTCATAATAAAACTATTACAAATTTTACTAAACTCAAAGTAGGACCCGTTCACTCAATAAAATGTCCAAACTGTAAAGAAGATTTAACGGTACCTATGATTACTGCACTCTATAATTTTATACACTATTTTATTGTTATTTTTTGTTCCGTGAGATTTAATATGAGTATATCAATTCTTTTACTATTTTGCCTTATAGCGACACTAGTACACATTTTCATTTATATCAAATTTATACCATTAACTTTAGAAGAAAATTAGCTGAAATCACTTATACTCCAATTCTAATTTAGATCAATTATTAATGAGAGGATGTGTTAATTTTCAACATAAAACATAAAAGCATGGTAATATTTATAATTCCCTTCATTGCAGTTTCTACTTTCGGTTGTAGTGATGCTAGTAAAGATAATAAAACCATAGTATATGCTTCACAAAGTAAGAACTCGGCCTATGAAAAAAGACAAATGACTAAGGAAAATATTGGTGGATTTAAGTATATTATTAAATCTAGTAATAAGGGAGAAGAAGTAATAGTATCAGTCTATAGGGAAATATGATGTAATTAACTCAAAAGCTAGTTGGTGAAAATAGTGTGACTTTGATTTGGAGAGTAAGATAAGTATTTGAGAACTGCTGGAAGGCATACTAAAGCTTCAATTGAGAATGATTAGATTCAGAATTTTAATTAGATGGGGAGAGATAATGAAAATAAGAAAAAGCTTAAAATACTTAACTTATACGATACTTATATTTTTTTTGATATTTTTTAGAGGTCACATTGAGCAATTAAATCGTTTATATTTTGATAGAGAGTTTGACCTAAATAAATCATACTTAATTATTAATTTCCTAATTAGTATATCTCTTGGTATTTTTATAGGATTAAGGCACACAATGAATGAAGTAAGAAAAAATGGGAAATGGCAAGTTGATTTTTCAAAATTATTTATTATTGGTTTTCCTTTACTTTTTATTTCTTTATATCACATATGGATTTATGGAGACATTCAAATATTAAAAGATATAATCGTTTACGGTTTAGGAAGTCTAAGAATATTTGGTTTAAGCACTTCATCAGTATCTTTGTTCCAAGTCATATTGGGCTATATAATTGTTACTAGTTTTCATAAAAATACTAATAGAGCTTAATTCTGATGTATAAAGTAGATGAAAAGCAAATTGTTCATTGTATATTTCTCAGTTTATTAGAGTGTTGATTATTATGGAGGGATTACATGCATAATAGAAAACTGTCTAAAAAAGGTGTTGATAATCCAAGTTATGAAAAAATAATTTGCTTGACTTAATAGTGGCCAATCAATGTGTAAATTATTGTTAATAATCAAAACTTAAATAAAGACTTTATTAGATCGGTTATACTTGGTACAATGGTTTGGTACTATAATAATGAAAGATAATAAAAAATCGGAAATAGGTGAAAATTATGAAATTAAGATATTTACAAGATGTTTCAATAAAGAAAGCAATTATACATGTTTTAGACAAGGGTGGAGATGAACCCATTCTAAATAGCGAACTATTAGATATTGGAGACGCTTTTCTTAATGAATTTGTTAGAAAACATGTAATAAAATCATTGAACAATGATAATGCAGAGAAAATTGTATTTGAAAATGATGAGTTTATAGTCGAGTATGTTAAAAACTTAAAGGATGATAATTTTATCGAGTATTCTCAAAAAATAGCGACTAAATTATTTGATCTAATTAAAGAGGATCAAATGATACCATCATGTGATTTGTTAATCTGTGAAGTATCAAATAACTTAGATACTTTTTATGGTATATTAAAGTTAGATTATCAGCCGTCATATACACATAAGATAGATTTTAAAGAAGATGCGTTACAAGTATCATTAATACCTCATAATATTGGATTACCCTCGGCAAAGCAAAAATTAAAAAAGTGTATTTTCATTGGTGGTAATGATAATAAATTTAATGGGTTAATCATAAATAATAATAAAAAAAGTGATAGCGAATATAAGCAGAATTATTTTCTTAATGAATTTGTTAAAGGAAAAAAGAAAATTGATAGTACCCAAAAAACAAAAATAGTCAAAGCAGAAGTTGAAAAATGGGCAAGAAAAAATCTTAAAGAAGACATTGAAAAGGCTTCAGAGTTAAGAGAAAATTTAAACACTACCCTTGTTGAAGAAGATTCTGTAGCATTAGAAAAAATTGCAGAAGGTGTTTTAACATCTGAGCAGGAAGAAGATATGAGAAAACATATTGAGAAAAAAGGAATAGATTTTGATGATAACATCAACGTCGATAGAAAATGGGTTGAAAAGAAAATGAAAAGTAAGTCTTTAAAAACTGATACTGGCGTTACAATTAGAGGAAAGTTTGAAGTGTTTAAAGATAAAAACTTATTTGAAATGAAACGAAATGGTGATGGAACAGTTGATTATATTATTAAGAATGTTCGAAATATTTCAGAAAGATAATTTACTTAGATATAATATATCCTAAAGAATGGACTGATGAAAAGCCAACTTTAGGATATATTTGTATTATAAGTCCACTAAATAAGTATAATAAAGAAAATTTTAAATAGCATGGTGGTCATATGAGTACATTCAAACTAAAGTTTATGTAAAGTTTACTTTTTTTATTTAATTATTACTTAAAAAATGATATGATTACCTTGTAGCAAAAAATTCTATAAAAGGATGTGGAAGCCATGTATTTAATAGTATGGGCAGTTGTATTAGTAGTATCGATTATAGTAGAAGCAGCAACTCTAGCTTTAGTGAGTATTTGGTTTGGTGTTGGTAGCATATTCGCATTAGTTTTAGCGTATTATGGCTTTTCTTTCTTAGTTCAAATAAGTGTTTTTCTAATGATTTCATTTTTAAGTCTATATTTATTTATAGGCAAGAGAGATACAGTGTTTAAGATTAAGAGAGAGGCAACAAACTTAGACCAAGTCATTGGAGATGTTGGTGTTGTACGTAAAGAAATAAAAAAGCATGACCATGGGATTGTTTATGTTCAGGGGAAAGAATGGACAGCAATTAGTAAAAATGGTGAAGCTTTTGAAGTAGGAGATGAAGTACGTATTGAAGCAATTGAAGGCATTAAGTTAGTAGTTAAAAAGGAAGTGTAAAAATGTATATTTTTATTGGATTATTTATTGTAGCACTGGCATTAATTGTACCAAATATTAGAATCGTACCACAGTCAAATGCGTTTGTTATTGAAAGATTAGGTGGGTATCTAACCACTTGGAAAGTTGGACTAAATTTAAAAATACCTTTAATTGATAGGGTATCAAGTAAAGTTTCTTTAAAAGAAAAAGTAGTAGATTTTCCACCACAACCCGTTATAACAAAAGATAATGTTACAATGTCGATTGATACTGTTGTCTATTATCAGATCGTTAATCCTAAATTATTTACCTATGGTGTAGACAATCCAATCAGTGCCATTGAAAATTTAACAGCGACAAGTCTTAGAAATATTATTGGTAATTTAGAATTAGATGAATCGTTAACATCCCGTGATACAATTAATACTCAAATGAGAGCAACTTTAGATGAAGCGACTGATCCATGGGGTATTAAAGTTAATAGAGTTGAAGTTAAAAATATTGAACCACCAGCTGATATTCAAGAAGCTATGGAAAAACAAATGCGTGCTGAACGTGAAAGAAGAGAATCAATTTTAAGAGCTGAAGGTGAAAAAAGGTCTTCAATACTAGAAGCTGAAGGGCAAAAAGAATCAGCGATTCGAAAAGCTGAAGGTCGAAAAGCAGCAAGGGTTTTAGAAGCGCAAGCAATTTCTGAATCAGCTATTTTAGAAGCTGAAGGTCAAGCAAAAGCAACTATTTTAGCAGCCAATGCAGAAGCTAAAGCATTAACAGCAATTCAAAATACTAAACCTAATGATGCATTATTAGCTTTAAAGAAAGTTGAAGCATTAGGCAAATTAGGTGAAGGCAGAGCAACTAAGATAGTGCTGCCAACTGAATTAGCTGGTCTTGGGTCTCTTTTAACAACAGCAAGTGAATTATTAAAAGATGAAAAAGTTTTAGATGAAGATTTAGAAGAAGTAAGCTTAGATGAAGAAACACTTCAAACTATGGAAGATCATAAAAAGAAAGTAAATGATAAACTAGAAGAGAATAGAGAAGATGTAGATTTAACAGATATTGAATCAGAAATAGAATAATGTGTTAAGAGTTAACATGATGTAAAATCAAGCAAAAGATTTTTGAGATCACCTTAAAAGGTGATCTTTTTTTCTTGACCATTTAATCATTTAAAATTTTAACCATAATTGTCTAAAATAACACCTTTAGAATGGAAAGAGTATAAAATAACCATTAAGCTTAAGTTCATTTTTTATATAAAATATGCTTGACCTTAGAGCTACTCTAAAGTGTATAATAAAATCATAGTAATTAAGTAAATCAACTGCATTAAAAATAAAAGAAGTTAATATGTCATTGAAATTAGTGAGGAGAAAAATTATGATAGAAATTAGAAAAGGCTTTGATGATAAACATCGATGTCAAGCAGCAAGAATTTACATGAATGCCTTTAAGAGCAAATTTGTTAATTTAATAGGAGATGAAGTGAGTATTCAGTTACTCTTTGAAGAAGCAATGAATCCCCAATATTCAATTTGTGCCTATAATGATACAGATCAATTAGTTGGTATCGCTGGGTTTAATGTTGGAAATAAGAAACTTGTAGATATGAAAATAGAGCATTTTATTAGTCAATTTGGATACTTAAAGGGTTTATGGAAAGCTTTTCTAGTGGAGGTTATTTTCACTAGAAAACCGAACTCAAACAAAGAGTTTTTAATGGATGGTATTGCCGTTAAAGAAGAATTTAGGGGGAAAGGTATTGGCAGCCAACTCTTTGAGGCCTTGATAAAATATGCTAAATCAGAAAAATATACGAAGGTTAGACTAGAAGTCATTGATGAAAATCCACGGGCTAAATTATTATATGAGAGTATAGGCTTTAATAAAAAATGCTATCAAAGAGTTCCTAAATTTGTAAGTAAAAAAATTGGTGTTAGTGGTGTTACATCCATGGTTAAAGAATTGTAGGTGAGTAATGAAAAAGATAATAATTCTAATCATCTTTTTAGTAGGAGTGTTTATAGTAACTATTTTTTATCGAGTAGAAAGTTTTGAAGTATCAGCAGATAAATCTATGGATATTTCTTTTGAATATGAAGGGAACAAGTTGGCAGGTACCTTGTACTTGCCAAAAGCATCACCACCTTATGATGTTGTTGTTTTTATTCATGGTGATGGACCAGTTGATCGAAGTGCAAATGATGGATACAACTTTTTAATGAACCATTTACTAGCAGAAGGGATAGCTTGTTTTTCCTATGACAAAGCGGGTATCGCCGAGTCAGAAGGCAATTGGCTTTCTCAAAGTATGCTGGATAGAAGTCTAGAAGTCGAATTGGGGTTAAAAGCTTTAGAACAAAAAATTTCTATTAATAAAAAAGGAATTATTGCTTTTTCTCAAGGTGGATGGGTAGCTTCAAAGCTATTTGAAAATAATGTGTCTTTAGATTTTGCAGTTGTTATTGGTGGCGCTATTGATTGGATGGATCAACATATCTATTATGAAAGGAAATATGCTGAGAAGAATAACTTTTCAGATAAAGAAACAAAAGAATTTTTATCCTATGTAAAAAAAACTGATGAATATATTATAAAAAATGATTATGAAGGCTATTCTGACTATGTATCAAGTTATGATTATGAAAAACCTATGACTGAACAGCGTTTTAAATTTGTTTATATAAATCATAAAGCAAATGCTATAAAAGGCATAAAAGCTATAGATGTCCCCTTTCTAGGTATTTTTGGTGAAAATGATCAAAATGTAGATGTTCAAGAAAGTTTTCAAGCATATGATAAGACTTTTAAAATGATGAATAAGACCAACTATGATTTATATATTTTCCCAAATGCTACTCATTCACTATTAGAGAGTCAGTACCAAGATCATGAAATCAAACTGTTTATCGATAGTCTGATAAGAGGTAAAGATATCTTTGTAAAGGATTTTTTTAATACTATAAGTCAGTGGATAGTAGAACTAGAATAGAGATGAATTAACTTCCTTAAAAAAAAATGATTTCAAGGAAGTTTTTTCATGAGAAGGATTTTAGTTAATAGACAGCTTAAAATCACATGCGCATATTGTAAGGTTTAATAATTGAAATTAAACTTTTGTTCGCAAAGATAACTTACAAATGATATAATTATGATATATTAATTCAAAAGATATTCAGGTCACATTAACGCTGGGGGCCTAAGGTTCAGTCAAGCAATGTGGCGAAGACCGCCCCATCACTTAACTGCGCCTTGCTAACAATACTGCTTGTACACTGAAGTTCACTGAGGAATCGTCGTCAAGGCACCTGGCGTTAATATTTCAGTGTTACCAGAGCCTGAAACAATCTTGAACCGGTCTATTTACTTGGAGTATCCCATTGATAGGTGCGTTGATTGTAACGGCGGGGTAAAGCTAGAATCTAAGGTCTTATGAATTTATTAAAATGTAGAGCGGGTAAGGCTAATACTCCCATAAAAGTGTCACGCACAGTTCTTAGAAGAGGATGGGGGAGGAATATCCCCGACATACTCGAGTCAGTAAAAGCTTATAAAAAATAATTTAGTTTGATCCTTCAAAGGAGTGATTATGTACGCAAAGAGAAAAACATTTATAATATTAATTTTAGCAATAGGATTATTGTATTCTATTGGTTGTGAGGCGATAAATACTAATGCCAAAGAAACAGTTGCATATATTTCACGAAATAATGATTCAAATTATGAGAAGACTTTTAAAGAGTTAAATCTAGGAAAAATATTTGATTACAAATATAAATTAGAGAATGCTAATAAAACTGGGGTGAGTTTATGGCTAGAAGGATATGAAAATGGAGAAAAAATAGATCCTAATCCATTGAGGGCTTATAATTATTATCTTAATCCCAATAAAAATAGTGAAGAGGGGAAACTAGGTTTTGGAATAGTTAACTCAAGTGATAAGAATTCTTCTATTTTCTTTTATTCACCTTCAAGTGCTGTTCAGCCGATGGATTTTAATTTTACTTTTAATGAAAATAATAATATTTATACATGGCGAAATGCTATAAATGATAAGACTTTTGAAGTGAAAAAAGGAGAAGAAATAATACTAGCAGTTTATAGAGAGATAAAAGGCAATGAACTAACTCACTATGATTATCAGAAATCAGATTCAATAAAAGAAATTATAGATAAGGATAGTAAAGTATTACTATTTAAGTTTAAAATATATGATTTAAGTGAGAGATAATAATCCAACTATCAACTAACATGGTATTCCTCCAATTCTGATTGTCATCATTTTTGCTAAGTTAAAAGTGTCGCCAAGAATTTCAGAGCAGCGGTAGCTATTTAGAATACTATTAAAAAGTATTATCAATATATAAAAATTTTTTAATTAAAGGAGAGAAGTTATATATGAAAAATAATGTTAATTTAATGAAAATCGTAATT
>Ga0102941_1001120_pt1 | contig 12488 bp, 10 predicted proteins | sample SalPonR2_C_D2_MG_FD_79281 | JGI IMG/M metagenome (GOLD analysis project Ga0102941, IMG submission 79281) | Salt pond soil microbial communities from South San Francisco under conditions of wetland restoration - Salt Pond MetaG R2_C_D2_MG | ecosystem: Environmental > Aquatic > Marine > Intertidal... | reverse complement strand
CGGCTCGGGCTGCATGGCCGCGCTGGATGCCGAGCGGTGGCTGGAATCGGCCGCCGAGGTGCCGGAGACGCGAACTGCCGCCGCTGTCTGAGGTCGCCGATGATGACGGTGCGTGTCCTGTCCTCGCTGGCGGAGCTCCCGCGGTCCTCGTGGAACGGACTCGCGCGCGGCGGCAACCCGTTCCTGGAATGGGCGTACCTGGAAGGGCTGGAACGCAGCGGCGCCGCCTGCGAGGCCAGCGGCTGGCTGCCGAGACACCTGGTCATCGAAGAAGCCGGGCAAGTGCGGGCCGCACTGCCGCTTTATCTGAAATCGCACTCCTGGGGCGAATTCGTCTTCGACTTCGCCTGGGCCGACGCCTACCGCCAGGCAGGCGTGCCCTACTATCCGAAGCTGGTCGCAGCCGTCCCGTTCACCCCGGTGCCAGGCGGGCGGGTCCTCGCCGTTCCCGGCATGGACCTGGCCGCTGCCGGAGCGACGCTGCTGAGCGCCGCACGGGAACTCGCCGAGCACGCTGAAGCGTCCTCGCTTCACATGCTGTTGCCGGAGCAGGAACAGCTGCCGCTGCTGCACGCGGCAGGCCTCAGCCTGCGCCAGGATTGCCAGTTCCACTGGTTCGACGAGGGCTACGGCAATTTCGAGGGATTCCTCGGCGCCCTGACGGCCGAGAAGCGCAAGAAATTCCGCCGTGAGCGGCGCCGCGTCGCCGAACAGGGCATCCGCTTCGACTGGCTGTCGGGCGACGAGATCAGCGACGCGCTGTTCCACGAACTCTACCGTTTCTATGCGTCCAGCTTCATGCGTCGCGGCATGGACCCGTATTTTCCGCCGGCATTCTGGGCCGGGATCTTCGCCGACATGTCCGACTCCGTCCGTGTCGTGGTGGCGCGCCGCGGCGCCGATGCCGTGGCTGCGGCGATCTTCTTCGTCGGCGGAGGGGTGCTGTACGGACGTTACTGGGGCTGCGACGAGGACTACCACAGCCTGCATTTCGAAACCTGCTTCTACCAAGGCATCGAGCTCGCGCTCGCCGAGGGCTGTCATCGCTTCGAGCCGGGAGCCCAGGGCGAGCACAAGCTCCGCCGCGGCTTCCGTCCCGTACCGACCTGGTCCGGCCACTGGCTCGCCCATCCAGGCTTTTCGCGGGCCATCGACGCCTGGCTCACCCGCGAGCGAGCGCACAGCAAGGCCTATATCGAGGCCGCCAGGCAGCACCTCCCCTTCCGTCGCGACCCTGCCGTCCAATGACCCAGGGAATGCGCTGGCTCGGCCCTCCGGGAAGTGAAATCCGCTTTCCGGATCCGGCGTCGGCGCTGTCGTGGCCCAACGGCCTGCTTGCGGCCGGCGGCGACCTTGCACCCGCCCGCCTCCTCGCCGCCTACCGGCTCGGAATTTTCCCCTGGTACGAGACCGGGCAGCCGATTCTCTGGTGGTGTCCCGACCCGCGCGCCGTGATTCTCCCCGGCGAACTGCACGTTTCACGGCGCTTGAAGCGCTTTTTGGCCCGCGATCCGTTCGAGGCGTCCTTCGACCGGGCATTCGACGAGGTCGTCGCCGGCTGCGCCCGCACCATGGAGCCCGATGTCGGGACCTGGATCACGCCCGAGATGATTGCCGCATATCGCGAACTGCATCGGCTCGGGCATGCGCATTCGGTCGAGATCTGGGACCACGAACAGCTGGTCGGCGGACTCTACGGGGTCGCGGTGGGTCGGGCGTTCTTCGCCGAGTCGATGTTCAGCCGCAAGGCGAACGCGTCCAAGGCGGCGATGGTCTTCCTGGTCGGGGAGTTGCGCAGCCGCGGCTTCCGGGTCATGGATTGCCAGCTGCCGTCCAGGCATCTCGCCACGATGGGCGCGCGCGAAATACCTCGCGACGAGTTCCTTGCGCTGCTGGCGGCGAACGTCGATGAAGGCACTGCGCAAGGCGCGAACTGGTCGTCGGAGCGACGGGCGGTATCGGCGGAGCCGTCCACCGAAAGCTAGCGCCGCCTCACCCGAATGTCGGCCGTCATTGAAAAGACCCGGGGCTTTCTGCACAATGCGCGCGGTCTAAGGCACCGGAGTATCCGCCCCACGATGGCGAAGGAAGATGCAATTCAGATGGAAGGCAAGGTCGTAGAGACCCTGCCCAACACCACGTTCAGGGTGGAACTGGACAACGGGCACATTGTGACGGCCCACATCTCGGGCAAAATGCGCAAGCATTACATCCGCATTCTCACCGGCGACAAGGTCACGGTGGAACTCACGCCCTACGACCTGTCGAAAGGGCGCATCGTCTACCGCGGCCGCTGACGCCGCACTACCGCTTTCAGTCCTGGGCCACCGGCTCCGGCGTCTCCAGCGGCTCAGTATCGAGCACCAGCCGGTCGTTCTCCGCGTCGAGCCGGACGCGGATGTGCCCGCCCGCGATCAGCGTGCCGAACAGCAGCTCCTCGGCGAGGGGCCGCTTGATGTGCTCCTGGATGATCCGCGCCATGGGCCGTGCACCCATCTTCGGGTCATAGCCCTTCGCCGCGATCCACTCCCGCGCCTCGTCGTCGAGCTCTAGTGTGACCAGCCGGTCCTGGAGCTGGGCCTCCAGCTCGACCACCAGCTTGTCCACCACGCGGCTGATGGTCTTGGGATCCAGCGTGCTGAACTCGATGATGCCGTCCAGCCGGTTGCGGAACTCGGGCGAAAACAGCTTGCGAATGGCCTCCATGCCGTCGGTGGCGTGGTCCTGTTCCGTGAAGCCGATGCTGCTGCGATTCATCTCCTGCGCACCCGCATTGGTCGTCAGGACGATGATCACGTTGCGGAAATCGGCCTTGCGGCCGTTGTTGTCGGTCAACGTGCCATGGTCCATGACCTGCAGCAGCAGGTTGAACACCTCGGGGTGAGCCTTCTCGATCTCGTCGAGCAACAGCACGCAGTGTGGAGTCTTGGCGACCGCTTCGGTGAGCAGTCCGCCCTGGTCGAATCCCACGTAGCCCGGCGGCGCCCCGATGAGGCGCGACACGGTGTGCCGCTCCATGTACTCCGACATGTCGAAACGCACCAGCTCGATGCCCAGCGCCATGGCCAGCTGGCGCGTGACTTCCGTCTTGCCCACCCCGGTCGGACCCGCGAACAGGAAGCTGCCGACTGGCTTGTTCTCGTCGCGCAACCCGGAGCGGGCCATCTTGATCGCCGAAGACAGCGTCTCCACCGCCGAATCCTGACCGTAGATCACGAGCTTGAGGTTGCGTTCCAGGTTTTTGAGCAGGTCCTTGTCGGAGGCTGACACGCTCTTCGGGGGAATCCGCGCCATCTTCGCCACGATGTTCTCGATCAGCTCCACTTCGACCACGGCATTGGCCGGATCGGTTGACTGCAGCCGCAGGCTGGCTCCGGCCTCGTCGATCACGTCTATGGCCTTGTCCGGCAGCTGGCGATCGTTGATATGGCGCGCGGAAAGGTCGGCGGCGGCCTGGATCGCCTCTTCCGCATACTTGATGCCGTGATGCTCCTCAAAGCGCGACTGCAGGCCCTTGAGGATCTGCACCGTCTCCGGGACGCTCGGCTCCAGCACGTCGATCTTCTGGAATCGCCGCGCGAGCGCGTGATCCTTCTCGAAAATGCCGCGGTATTCCTGGTAGGTGGTGGACCCGATGCAGCGCAGCTGGCCGTTGGCGAGCACCGGCTTGATCAGGTTCGAGGCGTCCATGACGCCCCCGGAGGCCGCGCCCGCGCCGATCACCGTGTGGATCTCGTCGATGAACAGGATCGCGCCGGGATTCTTGCGCAACGCGCCGAGCACGGCCTTGAGCCGTTTCTCGAAATCGCCGCGATACTTGGTACCCGCCACCAGGGTGCCCATGTCGAGCGCATAGATCGTGCAGTCGTTCAGCACGTCGGGCACGCGGCCCTCGACGATCATCAGCGCCAGGCCCTCGGCCAGCGCCGTCTTGCCCACGCCGGCCTCTCCGACGTACAGCGGGTTGTTCTTGCGGCGCCGGCAGAGAATCTCCACCGTGCGTTCGATCTCGAGCTCACGCCCGATCAACGGGTCGATCTTGCCGTCCGCCGCCAGCGCGTTCAGGTTCGTGGCGTACTTCTCGAGCGGGTCGCCGTCGACGTCTTTCTCGGGCTCATTCCCCTCGCCTGCCTCCGGTTTCTCGGCCGCCTCTTCGTTGGCCCGCGTGAGGCCGTGCGAAATGTAGTTGACGACATCGAGCCGCGACACGTCCTGCAGTCCGAGCAGATAAACGGCATGGGACTGTTTCTCACCGAAAATCGCCACCAGCACGTTCGATGCCGTGACTTCCTTGCGACCGCTGGATTGCACGTGGAAGACGGCACGCTGCAAAACGCGCTGAAAACCCAGCGTCGGCTGCACGTCCTGCTCGTCGTCGTCCCCCAGGCGGGGTGTCGTCTCGTCGATGAACTCGGTGAGCTCACGCTGCAACGTCGTCAGGTTGGCGCCGCAAGCCTTGAGGATATCGACCGCCGCCGGGACATCCAGCAGCGCGAGCAACAGGTGCTCCACGGTCATGAACTCGTGCCGCTGGTCACGGGCCCGACGAAAAGCCTCATTGAGACAGAATTCCAGTTCGCTGCTTAACATTGATCAGGCCTCTTCCATAGTGCACATCAGCGGGTGCTGATGCTGGCGGGCGTACTCGGTCACCTGGACGACACGCGTCTCCGCGATATCGTAAGGGAAAACCCCGCAGACGCCCCGTCCGCGGGTATGGACCTCGAGCATCACGCGGGTCGCCCGGGTCCGATCGAGGCCGAAGAACTTCTCCAAAACCTCGACGACGAACTCCATCGGCGTGAAGTCGTCATTCAGCATGACCACGCGGAACAATGGCGGCCGCTTGACCTGCGGTCGCGCATCCTCGAGGGCCATGCCCTGGTCTTGTTTCTCGTGCGGATCGGACATACTCGCTCGTATCGTACGGGTCTCGATGGGCGTCTTCGTACACCACGTGGCAACAGCTTCATTTATAGGGACGACGATGCCCCCTGACAACCCCTTGACTTCGCCGCCATGTCCGTGGACTCGCACGGACCCGACGCGACGCGGCCGATTGCTTGAGACTGTCTCCATGCACCGCGTATTATCAAGCGTTCGCCCGGCCGAACTGTCGCGCCGGCCGCCTCGCACCACCAGCAGACGGAGTATCGTGGCCGCCGTCCTGAGCCGCATCAACCAGTGGACTCGCATGCCGCCCGCCCAGCTCTGGGCCGACGCCTCGCGGGTGCTGCCGCCGTGGATCTGCCTTCTGCTGGTCGTGGTGATCGGCTGGCAGCTGGCCCGCGTCGGGTGGCTGCTCGTGCCGTCCGCGGAACCCGATGGCCTGCCGCCTGTCCAGGCGGGGGTCCGCACGACCACGGAAACGAGCCCGACCCGCGTCAGTGTCGACCGGATCGTCGATGCGCAGCTGTTCGGGCAGGCGACGGCCGATGCACCGGTGGCCGTGGTCGAACAGGAAGACGCCCCCGATACGCAGTTAAGCCTCGAACTGAAAGGCACGGTCGCCGCCAGTGACGAGGACCGGGCACTGGCGATCATCTCGGAGCGTGGCGGTGCGGAGCGGGTCTACTTCGTGGGCGATGCCATCCCCGGCGGCGCCTCCCTGCACGCCGTCTACCCGGATCGCGTCCTGCTGCGACGTGCGGGGCGCCTGGAAGCCTTGCGCCTGCCGCGCAGCGACGAATCGGTCGGCGCGCAACCCGCGGCGGCGCGCGCGGCGCCCGCACCGGTGCGCACGCCTGCGCCGCGCGCTGCGACCGTCCAGGAGGTGGTGCGCCAGGGTGCGGCCGCCCTGACCGAGATCATCCGCCCGCAACCGGTTTTCAAGGACGGTCGTCAGCAGGGCTACCGGGTCTATCCCGGCCGGCAGCGCCAGCAGTTCGCGCAGCTCGGACTGCGCCCCGGCGACCTGGTGACCCAGATCAACGGCATGGCGCTCGACGATCCGGCCCGCGGCATGGAAATATTCCGCAGCCTGGCCGACGCGACCTCGGTGACGGTGACGGTCGATCGCAACGGCGAAATTGAAATGTTGACACTGGACACCGCTGCCTTGCAGGAAGGCCTGCAGGGTGGCGCGAACGGGAACCCCACAGAATGAGCCCACGGCGGATTGCCATGATGATTCTTGATCGACGCCCGACCGGGGTTCCGGGACGCCTCACGGCCCTGCTCCTCGCTCTCCTTTTCCTGCTGGCGACGCCCGCCGCCCTCGCCCAGCAGCCGACCATCACGCCGAATTACAAGGATGCTGATCTGCGCCAGATCATCGAAGCCGTGAGCGCGATCACCGGGCGCAACTTCATCATCGACCCGCGGGTGCGGGCCCAGGTGACGATGCTGTCGGCGGAACCGATGAGTCCCGACGCGTTTTACGCGACCTTTTTGTCCATTCTCGAGGTCCACGGGTACATCGCGGTACCGGCAGGGGACCTGGTCAAGATCCTGCCCGATGCGAATGCACGGCAGGTGCCGGGCGTCGACCTGCCGCGGGCCCAGCCCGGCAGTCCGGACGAAATCGTCACCCAGGTGATCACGATCAAGAACGTCGGCGCCGCGCAGCTGGTGCCTATCCTGCGGCCGCTGATCCCGCAATACGGCCACCTGGCGGCCCACCAGGCCTCGAACATGCTCATCATCTCGGATCGTGCCTCCAACGTGAACCGCCTGCTGCGGATCATCCAGCGCATCGACACCGGCGCCGACGCGGAGATCGAGGTGATCTCCCTGCAACACGCCTCGGCCGGGGACGTCGTCCGCGTCGTATCGGCACTGCGCGAAGCGAGCATGGGCGGCGAGACGAGCAAGCCCCTCGGGCTCGTGGCCGACGATCGCACCAACAGCGTGCTTATCAGCGGCGACGAACTGGCCCGGCTGCGGCTGCGCGCCCTCATCTCGCACTTGGACACGCCGCTCGAAGAAGGCGGCAACACCCAGGTCGTCTACCTCCGTTATGCCGACGCCGAGGACCTCGCCCAGCGACTGGGCGAACAGGCCACGGCCGACTCCAATCTCGGCGCCGCCGGCGGCGCCCAACAGCAGGGCGGCGGCACGGTCCGCCGCGACGACGGCGTGCTGATCTGGGCCGACCCCGGCACCAACGCCCTCGTCATCACGGCCCCGGCCGAGGTCATGCGCAGCCTGAAGATGGTCATCGACAAGCTCGACATCCGCCGTGCGCAGGTGCTGGTCGAGGCGATCGTCGCGGAGGTCTCCTACAACCGCGCCGCCGAACTCGGGGTCACGTGGGCGCTGGACGGCAGCAACGACAACAACATCATCGGCCTGACGAAGCTCGGCTCCGGCGGCAACATCAGCGACATCGCCGGCGCGGCGCTCTCCGGCGACTCCGGGCTGGCCCAGGCCATCGGCGGACTGCCGCAGGGCATCCTGCTGGGTGGCGGGCGGATCAACAGCTCCTCCGGCACCAACTGGGGCGTCGTGCTGCGCGCGTTGCTCAGCGACTCCGACACCAACGTACTGTCCACGCCATCGATCACGACCATGGACAACGAGGAAGCCGAGATCAAGGTCGGGCAGGAAGTGCCGTTCCTGACCGGTCAGTTCACCAACACCGGAGCGTCCCAGGGCGCGGTCAATCCCTTCCAGACCATCGAACGCAAGGACGTCGGGCTCACCCTGCGGGTCACGCCGCAGATCAACGAGGGCGACGCGGTGGTCATGACCGTGTCCCTGGAGACCTCGAACCTGAGTCGCAGCGGTGTCGGCGGCGCCGTGGATCTCATCACCAACCAGCGCAGCATCACGCAGAAAGTGCTCATCGAGAACGGCGAGATCCTGGTGCTCGGCGGGCTCGTTTCGGACGACCTGATCCAGTCGGAGCAGAAAGTGCCGCTGCTTGGCGATCTGCCGATCCTCGGCCACCTGTTCCGCTCCCAGAGTGCGACGACGGAAAAGCGCACGCTAATGGTGTTCCTGCGCCCGGTCATACTGCGCGACGGCACGCAGGCCGCCATGGAGACGAACGCCAAGTATCGCCAGATGCAGGATGCCCAGAGCGGCGCGGCGGAGCGCGGCAGCCAGTTCCTCAACCGCAACGTGCCCAGTCCTGAGATTCCCGATTTCGAATCGCTCAAGCCCGCCTCGGAAGGCTACGTGCCGCCGCCCCCCGACGACGAAATAGACGACTCCGCACCGGTGAAGGATTATGGCGACCGAGACGACTGACCTGCAGGCCGGCCTCGGCGATGCCGCCGAGCCGCCCGCCCCCCGCACGCGTGGCGGGCGCGGCCGGCTGTTGCCTTTCGCCTTCGCCAAGCGCCACGGCATCCTCATCACCGAGCTGACCGACGAGCGTGGACTCGCAGTGTGCCGGCCGGACATCAAGCCGCTCAGCCTGGCCGAGGCGCGGCGTTTCGCCCGCGTGCCCATCGATGTGCGCGAGGTGCCCGAGGAGGAATTCGACCAGCTTCTGCAACGCGCCTACGAAAGCGGCTCGAACGCCGCGATGCAGATGGCCGAAGGCCTGGAAAGCGACCAGGACCTGTCGCGCGTGGCGCAGGACCTCCCGGAACCTTCGGATCTGCTCGAGAGCGAGGACGATGCGCCGATCATCCGCCTGATCAACGCCATCCTCACGCAAGCCGTGAAGGAAAGCGCCTCGGACATCCATATCGAGCCTTTCGAAAACCGCCTGGTGGTGCGTTTTCGCATCGACGGCGTGCTGCGCGAGGTCGTGCAGTCGAGGCGTGCCGTGGCGCCGCTGGTGGTGTCGCGCATCAAGGTCATGTCGCGGCTCGACATCGCCGAGAAGCGCGTCCCGCAGGACGGACGTATTTCCCTGAAGATCGCCGGACGCGCCGTGGACGTGCGCGTCTCCACCATTCCGTCGGGCCACGGCGAACGCGTGGTGATGCGGCTGCTGGACAAGCAGGCGGGCAAGCTCGATCTCTCGAGCCTCGGCATGGACCCGGACACGGAAGCAATGATGGATCGCCTGATCCATCGGCCGCACGGCATCCTGCTGGTCACCGGCCCGACCGGTTCAGGCAAGACCACGACGCTCTACGCGGGCCTCGAGCGCATCAACCAGACCAGCCGCAACATCATGACGGTCGAGGACCCGATCGAGTACTACATCGACGGCATCGGCCAGACGCAGGTGAACACCAAGGTCGGCATGACGTTTGCGCGCGGCCTGCGGGCCATCCTCCGCCAGGACCCCGACGTCGTGATGGTCGGCGAGATCCGCGACCTCGAGACGGCGGAGATCGCGGTGCAGGCCAGTCTCACCGGCCACCTCGTGCTCTCCACGCTGCATACGAACACGGCGGTAGGCGCCGTGGCGCGGCTGCGCGACATGGGCGTAGAACCGTTCCTGCTCGCCTCCAGCCTGCTCGGCGTTATCGCCCAGCGCCTCGTGCGCACCCTGTGCAAGGACTGCCGGCAGCCGGGACCACCGAGTGAAAGCGAGCGGCGCATCCTCGGTCTCGCCCCGGATTCGGAAGCGCGCGTCTACCACGCCGTCGGCTGCCCGACCTGCAACGGCAGCGGCTATCGCGGGCGCAGCGGCATCTATGAACTCATCCCGGTGGATGAGCGCATGCAGGCGATGATTCACCAGGGGGAGAGCGAACAGGCGCTGGAGCACTATGCCCGCACGCTCAGCCAGGGAATCCGCGACGACGGCGTACGCAAGGTGCTCGACGGCACGACGACTCTCGAGGAAGTCGTCCGTGTCACGCGCGATGACTGACGCGCGACACCGGACCTGACCCATGGGTGCTTTCGAATACACGGCGGTTGATCGCGGCGGGCGCCAGCACAAGGGCGTACTCGAGGGCGACACCGCGCGCCAGGTTCGCCAGCTGCTGCGGGAACGCGGCATGCTGCCCATGTCGATCAACGAGGTCATGGAGCGGGAGCGACGCGGCGGCGGGAGTTTCAGCCTGCGGCGCGGCATGAACGCCGCCGACCTCGCGCTGGTCACCCGCCAGCTGGCCACCCTGCTCCGCTCCGGAATGCCGCTCGAGGAAACCCTCCTCGCGGTAGGCCAGCAAAGCGAGAAGCCGCGCCTCAAGAGCATCTTGCTGGGCGTCCGCTCGCGCGTGATGGAAGGCCACACCCTTGCCGCCGGTCTCGCGGAGTTTCCGCAGGCCTTCCCCGAGATCTACCGTGCCACCGTGGCGGCAGGCGAGCAGTCGGGCCACCTGGACCCGGTGCTGGAGCGGCTGGCCGACTACACCGAGGGACGTCAGCAACTACGTCAGCGCGTCTCGCATGCGCTCATCTACCCGGTGATCCTGAGCGTGATGGCGGTGATGATCGTCAGCGGGCTGCTGGTCTACGTGGTGCCCAAGGTCGTCGGCGTGTTCGAGAACACCGGCCAGGCGCTGCCGACTTTCACGCGCATGCTGATCGCCAGCAGCGATTTTCTCCGCGAGTATGGTTTCGTGGTGCTGATCCTGCTGGCGTTGGCGGCGTTCGTCTTCAGGCGAATGTTGCGGCAAGTGGCTTTTCGCCGCCGCTGGCACCGGCTGCTGTTGCGCATGCCGCTGGTCGGCCGGCTGACGCGCGGCATCAACACCGCGCGCTTCACGCGCACGCTCAGCATTCTCGCGGGGAGCGGCGTTCCGGTGCTCGAGGCCCTGCGGATCGCCGGCGATGTCGTGACCAACGTGCCGATGCGGGAAGCCATTTACGAGGCGGCCGTGCGGGTGCGCGAAGGCGCGCCCTTGGGGCGCTCGCTTGGCGCCAGCCGCCTGTTCCCGCCGATGACCATGCACCTGATTTCCAGCGGCGAGGCCAGCGGCGAACTGGAAGTGATGCTGGAACGCGCCGCCGCCAACCAGGAAAGAGAAGTGGACGGGCTGGTCGGCGCCATGCTGTCGATCCTGGAGCCCGCGCTGATCCTGCTGATGGGCGCCCTGGTCCTGGCGATCGTGATCGCCATCCTGCTGCCGATCTTCCAGCTCAACCAGCTCGTTTCCTGAGCGCGGAACCCGGTTTCCGCCGGTCGCATCCGGGCGGCGCGAGCAGCGCCATTGCAAATTTTCTGCACAAAGCTATTGCCACTGCAAGCGGCTCGCGGTATATCTCGCGCCACGAACCCCCGGGATGATGTTGCCAACACCCGATCAAGTGTCATGAGCGATCCGGAAACCGAAAACACCAGTGACGACGACATCGAGGAATCCTTCGATGATCGCGAGGGCGAGATGGAAGAAGAGGAGTTCGACGGCCTCCTTGGCGACCTCCCCGCGGGCGCTGCAAACCGCAAGGCGAGCGACACCGCCAGGCGCCGGGTGGAGGAATACATGGAAATGAAGCGCGCCGCCCGCGAGCTGGCCGATCTCGACAGCTTCGACTTCGACTGAGCTTCGACTTCCGGCGGACCCTGTTAGTGGAAATCGCGCGAGCGGACATCGAGCCCGCCGAGCAGCGCGCTGCGATCCGCCATCCGCTCGGCCACCAGGTGCACGACCTCGCCTTCCCGCTGGACCCGTCCGGCCACCTCCAGCAGGCGCGAGCCGAGCAGCGGCCGGCGCCAGGTCTCGGCCACGTTCCGCCAGACGACGACGTTCACCTGCCCCGTCTCGTCCTCGAGAGTGACGAACATGACGCCTTTCGCGCTGCCCGGCCGCTGGCGATTGATGACGATGCCGGTGCAGGCGGTCCATGCGCCATGTGGCGCCGAGTTCAATTCTTCGGCGCTGACCAGCCCGTCCTCCGTGAACCGGCGCCTCAGCAGCGCGAGCGGGTGACGCCCCAGGGTCAATCCCATGCTCCGGTAGTCGGCCACGATATTTCGCCCCTCGCCTGGCGCGCGCAGCAACGGCACGCCCTCGGGACTACTCGCCTCTTCGAGCAGCGGCAGGGGTTGTTCCACCCCGGCCACGGCCCAACCGGCCCGGTGCCGGTGACCGGCGAGCTGCGCCAGGGCGCCGGCGCGCGCCAGCGCCCCAAGGTCACCGCGATCCAGGCGGGCGCGCCGCGCGAGGTCGTCCACGCTCGAAAACGGCCTGTCGGCCCGCGCGGCCACCAGGCGTTCGGCGCCGGCCGCCGACAACTCCGCCACCAGGCGCAGCCCCAGCCGCGCGGCAGGCTCGTCCGTGGCGGCTTTCTCCAGCGTGCAATCGCGCTCGCTGGCGGTCACATCGACCGGGCGCACCTCGACGCCATGGCGACGTGCATCCTGGACCAGCTGCGCAGGTGCATAGAAGCCCATCGGCTGGCTGTTGATCAGGGCGCACAGGAAAGCGGCCGGTTCATGCCGCTTGAGCCATGCGGACACATACACCAGCAGGGCGAAGCTCGCGGAATGCGATTCCGGGAAGCCGTACTCCCCGAAGCCGAGAATCTGGTTGAAGATCCGGCGCGCGAATTCCTCGTCATAACCGCGTCGCCGCATCCCCTCGATGAGTCGCGCCTCGAAAGGGCCGAGACCGCCCTTGCGTCGCCAGGCCGCCATCGCACGGCGCAACTGGTCGGCCTCGCCCGCGCTGAAGCCCGCGGCGACAATG
>Ga0102941_1001118_pt1 | contig 12498 bp, 10 predicted proteins | sample SalPonR2_C_D2_MG_FD_79281 | JGI IMG/M metagenome (GOLD analysis project Ga0102941, IMG submission 79281) | Salt pond soil microbial communities from South San Francisco under conditions of wetland restoration - Salt Pond MetaG R2_C_D2_MG | ecosystem: Environmental > Aquatic > Marine > Intertidal... | reverse complement strand
GCGCTGGCCTTCGACGCCGACCTTCTGCTGATGGACGAGCCTTTCGGCGCGCTCGACGAGATCGTGCGCGACCACCTGAACGAGCAGCTACTCGCATTGTGGAAGCGGACGGAAAAGACCATCGGCTTCGTGACCCACTCGATCCCCGAGGCGGTTTATCTCTCGACCCGGATCGTGGTGATGAGCCCGCGTCCCGGCCGGATCACCGACGTGATCGAAAGCGACCTGCCGGCCGAGCGTCCGCTGGATATCCGCGACACGCCGGAGTTTCTCGCCATCGCCCATCGGGTGCGCGAGGGGCTGAGAGCGGGGCATGCCTATGAAGACTGAGGCCGGCAGATGAGCGCGACCGCCGACACCGCTGCCGGTGGCGGCATCGGCGCGCTCGGCCGGGGCCTCGGACGCGTTTCGGGCGCCGTCCTTCCTGTCCTGACCGTGGTCGCCTGCATCGTCGTGCTCTGGTATGTCGCCGCCATCGGGATGAACCGGGCATGGACGCTCGACGCCGCGCAGCGCCAGGGGGTGGAACTGACCGCGGGCGAGATCATCGCGGACGCCATGCGCCAGGACCGTCCTGTCCTGCCCGCGCCGCACCAGGTTGCGGCGGAGCTGTGGAACACCACGATGGGCGAGCCGATCCTGCGCGAGCGGCGCGGCGAATACCGGCCCAATCCGCGGAGCCTGTTCTTCCACGCCTGGCAGACGCTGGCGCCGACGCTGATGGGTTTTGTCATCGGCGGGCTTGCGGGTATCCTGCTGGCCGTGGGGATCGTCCACAACCGGGCGATGGACCTCAGCGTCATGCCTTGGGCCATCGCCAGCCAGACCATCCCGATCCTCGCCATCGCGCCGATGATCATCGTGGTGCTGAACTCGATCGGGCTGGAGGGGCTGATCCCGAAATCGTTGATCTCGGCCTATCTCAGCTTCTTTCCCGTGGTCGTGGGCATGGTGAAGGGTCTGCGCAGCCCCGGCGCGATGGATCTCGACCTTCTGCGCACCTATTCGGCCAGCGGGGCCGAGACGTTCTGGAAACTCCGCCTGCCGGCCTCGGTGCCGTTCCTCTTCGCTTCGCTCAAGGTGGGCATCGCGGCGGCGCTGGTGGGCACCATCGTGGCGGAACTGCCCACCGGCGCGCGCTTCGGCCTCGGCGCACGGCTTCTGACCGGCAGCTATTACGGCCAGACGATCCAGATCTGGTCCGCGCTCTTCATGGCGGCGATCTGTGCCGCGGCGCTGGTGGCGACGCTCAGCTTCGTCGAGCGTGTCACGCTCAGGCGCATGGGGCTCGACCGATGAGCGGGGCGGGGGCAAAAATGCCGGTATTTCCGGCACGGTGTTGGCCATGAAGAGCCTTTCCGCCATGCCGTCCTGGACGATGCCCGCGCTGGGTGCGGCTCTGGTGGCGCTTGGCTTTCTCGCCGATCCGCGCCTCGGCGCGATCCTTGCCGTCTGGCTCGGCGCATGGGGCCTGAACGCGGTCATGGCCAGCCGGGGCCGGGGGGCGGGCGTGCGGTTCCTCGTGCCGCTGCTTTTCGGCGCAACCCTTCTGGGCCTGTGGGAAATGGCTGTCCGGCTCTACGAGATCTCGCCCATCATCCTGCCCGCGCCATCGGTCATTGCCGCCACCTTCGCCGAGAACACGCCCACGCTCTGGGCCGACTTCCGGCAGACGATCCTCAAGGGGGCACTGTCGGGCTATGTCATCGGCTGCGGCGCGGCGTTCCTGACGGCGGTGGCCATCGACCGCTCTCCCTTCCTGCAGAGGGGGCTGCTGCCTGTGGGCAACTTCATCGCCGCCTTACCCATCGTGGGCACCGCGCCGATCCTCGTGATGTGGTTCGGCTTCGGCTGGCAGTCCAAGGCCGCCGTCGTTATCGCCATGGTCTTTTTCCCGATGCTGGTCAATTGCGTGCAGGGCATGAAGGCCTCCGAGGCGATGCAGCGCGACCTGATGCACACCTATGCGGCGAACTACTGGCAGTCGTTTCTGAAACTGCGCCTGCCCACGGCGATGCCCTTTATCTTCAACGGGTTGAAAATCTGCACGACCCTTGCGCTGATCGGGGCCATCGTTGCCGAATTTTTCGGCTCGCCCGTGGTGGGCATGGGCTTTCGCATAAAAATCGAGGTGGGGCGCCTGTCCATGGATATGGTCTGGGCATCGATTACCGTGGCCGCGATGGCGGGCACGGCATTCTACGGGCTTGTGGCCGTCGTCGAGCGCCGGCTGACCTTCTGGCACCCGTCGCAAAGAACGGGCTGAGGGCGGACCGAACCAACAACAAACGAACCCAACAAGGAGGGAAGACAAATGAAACGGATCACCATGACCGCCTTTGCCGCAGGGCTTGGCCTCACCGGCATGGCGCAGGCGCAGGACACGGTGAACCTGCAGTTGCAGTGGGTCACCCAGGCGCAGTTCGCGGGCTACTACGTGGCGCTCGAGAACGGCTATTACGACGAGGAAAACCTTGACGTGAACATCATGCCGGGCGGGCCCGACATCGCGCCGCCTCAGGTGCTGGCCGGTGGGGCCGCCGACGTGATGCTGAACTGGATGCCGTCGGCACTCGCGGCGCGCGAGGCGGGGTTGCCCGTCGTCAACATCGCCCAGCCCTTCGTGCGTTCGGGCCTGATGCTCAGCTGCTGGGCCGACACCGGCATCGAGGAGCCCGCCGACCTCGCCGGCAAGACCGTGGCGCACTGGTTCTTCGGCAACGAGTACCCGTTCCTGTCGTGGATGAGCCAGCTGGGCATCCCGGTGGATGGCTCCGACGGGGGGATCACGCTGCTGCAGGCGGGCTTCAACGTCGACCCGCTCCTGCAGCGGCAGGCCGACTGCATCTCGACCATGACCTATAACGAGTATTGGCAGATCATCGACGCGGGCGTTTCCCCCGACGAACTGGTGACGTTCAAGTACGAGGATTACGATGTCGCGACGCTGGAGGACGGTATCTGGACGCTGGAGGAGAACCTCGAGGATCCGGCCTTCGTCGACAAGATGGTCCGCTTCGTCCGCGCCTCGATGCGGGGCTGGCAGTGGGCGGCCGAGAACCCCGACGACGCGGCCATGATCGTGCTCGACTACGACGAGACGGGCGCGCAGACCGAGGAGCATCAGCTGCGCATGATGCGCGAGATCGGGCTCCTGGTTGAGGGTGGAGACGGACGCCTCGACGAAGTGGCCTACCAGCGGACCATCGACACGCTGCTGGCCGGCGGCTCCGACCCGGTGATCTCGTCGGTGCCGGAGGGTGCCTTCACCCATGTCATCACCGAGGCGGCGCTGGCCGAGTAATCCGGACCACACGACCCGAGGAAAGACGGGCCCCGGCGTATCGCGCCGGGGCCTTTTTCGTGGCCTAAAGCCGGAGGTCGAGCCCCCTCGGGCCGGGCGGCCGCAGGGCGTTCACCAGATCGCCCATGCTGGGCGGTGGCGCGTCGCGCGCGGCATCGGAATCGCCCACCGCGCGCATGTGCAGGGGCGGGATGCCCAGCCCCTTGACGGGCGGCGGATCGGGCGGGATCTCGGGCACGGATTTCGTGGTGTGGCCCGGTACGCCAAGCGCGGTCTTGGCCGCCGCGTCCGCCTGCGTCACGGCGCTTGTGCCCAGAAGCGGCCTCGGCGCGGCCGGCGGCACGGACCCCGTCGGGCTTGGTTGCGGCGCCGTGCCCTGCGCCGAGGCGGGCAGGGCAGGGCCAGTGGAAGGTGCGGTCGGTGTCATCACCTGCGCTCCGTCTCATGGAGCCCCCACCACGGTGCTGAACATGCCACGATGGCGGGCAGGTCCCAAGGGGATCGGCGGCATTCGAAGCATTCTCCGCCTTTTCGCCATGATCCCGGACCGTAGCGGACCTGCGCCGGGGTCAGTCGAGAACCACGATTCCCGTCTGTTTCGACTTGTGCTCGGGCTCCACGTGGATGGTGACGCGGGCGTCGGGCACGGCCCGCCCGATCCCGGCCTCGACCCGGTCGCAGATCTCGTGCGCGTCGAAAACGCTCATCTCCCCCGGAACGACGAGGTGAAACTCGACGAAGGTGGCGCTGCCGGCGTGACGGGTCCTCAGGTCATGCGCCTCGACCGCGCCATGGGCCTCGGCGGAGATCGCATCGCGGATCAGGGCGAGCGTCTCTTCGGGGACGGCCTCGTCCATCAGGCCGCTCAGGGATGCGCGCACCACGCGTGAGCCGGACCACAGGATGTTGACCGCCACAAGCGCCGCCATTGCCGGGTCGAGCATCCACCACCCCGTCAGCACGGCCAGCAGCACGCCCACGGCGACGCCCACGGAGGTGAAGACATCCGTCCAGAGGTGGCGGCCGTCGGCGAGAAGCGCGGGCGATCTCAGGCGCCGGCCCTGCCGGATCAGGACGAAGGCCCAGACCGCGTTGATCGCGGTCGCCGCGCCGTTGACCAGCAGCCCCTCGAGCGGCGCGTCGAGGACCCGGGGCGCCATGAAGCCCGCCCACGCCTCGCGCAGGATGAAAAGTGCCGCGACGATGATCATCACGCCTTCCAGCACGGCGCTGAAGAACTCCGCCTTGTGGTGACCGAAGGGATGGCCGGCATCGGCGGGCCGTTGCGCCACGTGGATCGCGACCAGTGCTGCGAAGGCCGTCGCGAGGTTGACGGTGCTTTCCAGCGCATCGGACAGAAGCGCTACAGAGCCGGTCATCCACCAGGCCAGCACCTTCAGACCGAGCACGACGCCGCCGATCAGAAGGCTGCCCAGGGCGAGTTTGAGCGCAGCGGACATCGCGTTCCCCTTCGGATGCGCCGGGCTTAAAGAGCCGGGCACGATGGCTCAAGCGCTTGTCTTCGCGAATGCGGGTGATTTGCAGAAAAGGGCGGTCTCGCTTGGCGTCCGGGACGGGAGGGGCGCACATGGCGCCCCTCCCGGCAGGCTGTCAGCCCCGGTTCATCCGGTTTTCGATCAGGTCGTCGACCACAGCAGGTTCGGCGAGCGTCGAGGTGTCGCCAAGCGCGCCGAAATCGTCCTCGGCGATCTTGCGCAGGATGCGGCGCATGATCTTGCCCGAGCGTGTCTTGGGCAGGCCCGGGGCCCACTGGATCAGGTCGGGCTTTGCGATGGGGCCGATCTCGGTGCGGACCCAGACCTCCAGTTCCTTGCGCAACTCGTCTGAGGGTTCGATCCCGTTCATCAGGGTGACATAGGCATAGATGCCCTGTCCCTTGATGTCGTGGGGATAGCCCACCACGGCCGCCTCGGCGACCTTGGCATGCGCCACCAGCGCGCTTTCGACCTCGGCGGTGCCCATCCGGTGGCCCGAGACGTTGATGACGTCATCGACGCGGCCGGTGATCCAGTAATAGCCGTCGGCGTCCCGGCGGCAGCCATCGCCCGAGAAGTAGTAGTTCTTGTAGTCTGAGAAATACGTCTTCTCGAACCGCTCGTGGTCGCCCCAGACGGTGCGCATCTGGCCCGGCCAGCTGTCCTTGAGGCAAAGCACGCCCTCGGCCTCGGTCGTGGTGATCTCCTGCCCGGAATGGGGGTCGAGCACCACCGGATGCACGCCGAAAAACGGCGTCGTGGCCGAGCCCGGTTTCGTGGGCGTCGCGCCGGGCAGGGGGGTCAGCAGGTGGCCGCCGGTCTCGGTCTGCCACCAGGTGTCGACGATCGGGCAGTTTCCCTTGCCCACGACGGTGTTGTACCAGTTCCACGCCTCGGGGTTGATTGGCTCGCCCACTGTGCCCAGCAGCTTCAGGTCCGACAGGTCGTATTTCGTTACGAACTCGTCGCCCTGTCCCATCAGCGCGCGGATCGCGGTCGGCGCGGTGTAGAACTGGTTGACCTTGTGCTTTTCGCACACGGCCCAGAACCGGCCTGCGTCGGGATAGGTGGGCACGCCTTCGAACATAAGCGTCGTGGCCCCATTGGCCAGCGGCCCGTAGACGATGTAGCTATGGCCGGTGACCCAGCCGACATCGGCCGTGCACCAGAAGATATCGCCCTCGTGGTAGTCGAACACGTATTCATGGGTCATCGCGGCATAGACGAGATAACCGCCCGAACTATGCACTACGCCCTTGGGCATGCCCGTCGAGCCGGAGGTGTAGAGGATGAACAAAGGGTCCTCGGCCCGCATCTCGGCCACGGGGGCGTAGTCGTCGGCCTCGAGCCGCAATTCGTTGTAGTCGTAATCGCGTCCGTCGACCCATGTGGTCTGCCCGCCGGTGCGCTTGACGACCAGCATCTTGACCTCGTGCAACACGTTCAGAAGCGCGGCATCGGCATTGGATTTCAGCGCCGTCTGCCGCCCGCCGCGCGGGGCGTAGTCGGCTGTGATGACCACCTTCGCGTCGCAGCCGTTCACCCGCGCGCCGAGCGCGTCGGCGGAAAAGCCCGCGAAGACGATCGAATGGATCGCGCCGATCCGGGCGCAGGCCAGCATCGCATAGGCCGCCTCGGGGATCATCGGCAGGTAGAGGATGACCCGGTCGCCCTTGCGCACGCCCATGTCCTCCAGGATGTTGGCCATCCGGCAGACCTCGCGGTGCAGTTCCGCGTAGGTGATGTGACGAGCGGGTTCATCGGGGCTGTCGGGTTCCCAGATGATCGCCGTCTGATCGCCGCGCGTGGCCACGTGCCGGTCGACGCAATTGGCGCAGACGTTCAGCGTGCCGTCCTCGAACCACTTGATCGAGACATTGCCCGGCGCAAAGCTGACATCCTTGACCGTGCTGTAGGGCTTGATCCAGTCGATGCGCTTGCCATGCTCGCCCCAGAAGGCCTCCGGGTCACTGACCGAGGCGTCGTACATCTCCCTGTAGCGCGCGGCGTCGATATGCGCGTTCGAGGCGAACTCGGCCGAAGGGGGCGTCATGTCGTTGGGCATTGGTGTCTCTCCTCCAAAGGTGTCAGGTGATGCGGACGGGCTTGGCGGCACGTTCTGGACACATCCTGACGTTGTGTGGAGTTTTTCTCATCCCCGCGCGCGAGGCAAGCGGGCGATGGTCGCAGGCGTCTTGAAAATTCCGGCCGGAACGCTGGTCTCAAATGATTGAAAAACATCCGCAATGCTGTAAAACAGTCCTGTAAAAACAGGCGGAGGCCTGCATGGCCACTCTTGCGGAGCGCAACGGGCGCGTCGAGCTCACGGGAAGCCGCATCCGGGACCGGCGGCTTCTGATCGGCATGAAACAGTCCGCGCTGGCCGAGGCGGCGGGCATTTCGCCGTCCTATCTCAACCTGATCGAGCACAACCGCAGGAGGATCGGCGGCAAGCTGCTGATCGAACTGGCGCGCGCGCTGGGGGTGGAGCCGGGCGTGCTGTCGGACGGCGCCGATGCCACCATCCACGATACGCTGCAGGCCGCCGCCAACGGGCTGGGCGAGGGCGGGCGCGGCGGGCCCGAGACCGACCGGATCGACGATCTGGCGGCACGGTTTCCGGGCTGGACCGCGCTGATCGCGCAGCAGCGCAAGCGCATCGGAGACCTCGAGGCCGCGGTCGAGGGACTGCGCGACCGGCTGGCCCATGACCCGGTGCTGGCGGAGGCCATGCACGAGGTGCTGTCGAGTGCCGCCGCCATCCGGTCGACCGCCGACATTCTCGTGCGCGAAGCCGATCTCGACCCCGCGTGGCGCGGCCGCTTCCACCGCAATCTCCACGAGGAGGCCGAGCGGCTTTCGCGGCGCGCCACGGCGCTTCTGGGTCATTTCGAGGCGCCAGATGCGCGGGGCGAGACGCTGTCGGCCACGCCTGTCGAGACGGCCGAGGCGCTGTTCGACGCCAACGACCACCATTTCCCCGCCATCGAGACCGGGGGCGGGGCGGCGATCCCGGCCATCCTCGACCAGAGCGCGGGCATGGAGGACGCCGCCAGCCGCGTCATGGCCGAGCGGATGCTGACGCGCTATGCAGAGGATGCGGCGCGATTGCCCCTTTCGTCACTTTTGCCTGAGGCCCACGCGGCCGGCTTCGATCCCTCGGCGCTCCTGTCACTGGGCGGCGGTGACGTGGCACTTGTGCTCCGCAGGCTCGCCACGCTGCCGCGCGAGGAACCCGCGCCCGCCTTCGGGCTGGCGGTCTGCGACGCGTCAGGGGCGCTCTTGTTCCGCCGCAGGCTCATGGCGTTCTCGATCCCGCGCTTCGGGCCGGGTTGCCCGCTCTGGCCGCTCTATGCGGCGCTTGCGCGGCCCGGCCAGCCCGACATGACGATCCTCGAAACACCCGCCGCGTCCCGCTTTCGCGCATGGTCCGTGGCGCAGCCCGTCTCGCAGACAGGTTTCGGCAGCGCGCCGGTGATGCAGGCGACGATGTTGATCTCGCCCGTCGAGGCCGGGGACGGCGCGGCCATTCCCATCGGTCCGGGCTGCAGTCTTTGCCCCCGAACCGGATGCCGGGCGAGGCGTTAAGCCCTGCGCCGACGCGCTTCCAGTTGATCATTGCCTATTCGGCAGGCGTTCTGCACACTGCAACTCCTGCCGGAGGGAGGCCGGACACCGTGGCGAAGCGCATTCTCTTGGTCGAGGACGAGGCCAATATCCTCGAGGCGATCGGCTTCATCCTGTCACGCGACGGGTGGGAGGTGCTTGGTCACGGCAAGGGTGAAACCGCGCTGGCCGAGATCGAACGGGTCGATCCCGACATCCTCGTGCTGGACGTGATGCTGCCGGGGCGCTCGGGCTTCGATATCCTCCGCGACCTGCGCGAGCGGCCTACGACGCGCGCACTGCCCGTGCTGCTGCTGACGGCCAAGGGCCAGACGCGCGACCGTGAACAGGCCATGGCGCTGGGTGCGAACGCGTTCCTGACCAAGCCTTTCTCGAACGACGAACTCGTGGCCACCGTGCGGTCCCTCGCCGACGGGCGCGCGCCCTCTGCCGCCGCCGGACACGACCGGCGCGGCGGCGCCTGACCGGGGGCTTTCTTCATGGCGCGGCGTGTTTTCCTCGAACGCAGGACCTACCGCAAGAACCGGCTTCAGGACGCAGCGCGTCTATTGCCGGTGTTGGGCATGATCCTGTTCTTCGGCCCGGTCTTCATTGTCGAGGACACCAGCGGGCAGGCCGGGGCCGGCATGGCGGAGTGGCTGGTCTATTGCTTCGTCGTCTGGGTCGTGCTGATCGCGGTGACGGCGCTGGTAAGCCGCGCGCTTGAGCGGAGCGACGCGCCGCCGCCGCAGGCCCCCTCGGCGCCGGCCCCCGACCGGCGGGCCTGAGATGCTGAGTTTCGACGGTCTCGTCGCGGTTTGCGTGCTCTACGTGGCGGGGCTGTTCGGCGTCGCCTTCCTCGCCGAGAAGCGTGCGATGGACGGCAAGGCGCGCTGGCTGAACTCGCCCATCACCTACACGCTCAGCCTGTCGATCTACACCACCGCCTGGACGTTCTACGGAGCGGTCGGCTCGGCCGCGCGCTCGGGGATGGAGTTCCTGACGATCTATCTCGGGCCGACGCTGGTCTTCATCGGGTGGTTCTGGCTTCTGCGGAAGATGGTGCGCATCGGGCGGGCGCAGCGGATCACCTCGATCGCGGACATGATTTCCAGCCGCTACGGCAAGAGCGGCGGGCTTGCGGCACTCGTCACCGTGCTCGCGGTGCTGGGAACCACGCCCTATATCGCGCTGCAGCTGCAATCGGTGACGCTAAGCTTCGAGGTCTTCGCCCGGCCCGGCGCACTGGGCGCGCCCGATACCGAGCAGACGGCGGTCTGGGTCGCCGGCGGCCTCGCGCTTTTTACCATCGTCTTCGGTACGCGCTCGCTCGACCTCAATGAACGGCACCCGGGGCTGGTCTCGGCCATCGCGCTGGAGGCCATCGTGAAGCTCTTCGCGATCCTCGCGGTGGGCGTCTTCGTCGTCTGGGGCGTGGCCGACGGCCCCGGTGACATGCTGGCCCGGATCGAGGCGAGCCCGGTGTCCGACGCCGACTGGAACGGGGCGCGCTGGCTGGGGCTGACCGCGCTGTCGGCCTTCGCGATCCTGTGCCTGCCGCGCATGTTCCAGGTGCTGGTCGTCGAGAACTCCGACGAGCGGCATCTTGCGACGGCGGCCTGGGCCTTTCCGCTCTACCTTCTGCTGATCAGCCTCTTCGTGGTGCCCATCGCCGTGATCGGCCTGTCCCTTCCCGAGGCCGGAAGCAATCCGGACCTCTTTGTCCTGACGGTGCCGCTGGGGCTGGGCCGCGAGGGGCTTGCGCTCCTGGTGTTCCTCGGCGGCTTCTCGGCGGCGACCTCCATGGTGATCGTGGCCGCACTGGCGCTGTCGACGATGGTGTCGAACCACATCATCGTGCCGCTCTGGCTGCAGGCGACGCGCAACGAGGACCCGATGTCGGGCGACATGCGGCGCGTGGCGCTGATGGCGCGTCGCCTGTCGATCGGCGGCGTCCTGTTCCTCGGCCTCGGCTATTACCGTCTGTCTGGCGGCGCCGACGCGCTGGCCGAGATCGGGCTGATCGCGTTTCTCGGCGTGGCGCAGGTCCTGCCGGCGCTTCTGGGCGGTATCCTGTGGCGGGGCGCGACGCGGGTGGGGGCGGCCATCGGCATCGGCGCGGGCTTCGCGATCTGGGCGTGGCTGTTGCTCATTCCCAATGTGGCCGAGACCGGCGGGCTGGTGCCGTCCATGCTCGATACCGGGCCTTTCGGGCTGTTCTGGCTCAGTCCCGCGACGCCGCTCGGCCTTCAGGCGACCGATCCGCTTCTGACGGCGATGATGCTGTCGCTGGGGGTGAACACGCTTCTCTTCATCCTCGGCTCGCTCTTTTCCTTCCCGAGTCCCTTGGAGCGGCTTCAGGGCGCGCAATTCGTCAATGTCTACGACCATTCCCGCGCGCTTCTGGGCTGGCGCGGGGCGGTGGGGACGGCCGATGACCTGCTGATCATGGCGCAGCGCATCCTCGGCACCTCGCGCGCCGGACGCCTGTTCCAGGATGCGGCGCTTGCGCAGGGGCGATCGGGCGACCTGCCCGAACCCACGCCGGATTTCCTCGAAAGCCTCGAGCGGGAGCTTGCGGGATCGGTCGGTGCGGCGACGGCGCATGCCATGGTCGCGCAGATCACCGGGGGGGCCAGCGTGTCGGTGCGCGACCTGTTGGCCGTGGCCGACGAGACCGCGCAGATCATGGAATATTCCAGCCAGCTCGAGGCGAAATCGGCCGAGCTGTCGCGGACCGCCGCACGCCTGCGCGAGGTGAACCAGAAACTCACCGAATTGTCGGTCCAGAAAGACGCCTTTCTCAGCCAGATCAGCCATGAGCTGAGGACGCCCATGACCTCGATCCGGTCCTTCTCTGAAATCCTCATGCAGGCCGACGCGGTGGACGACGCGGCGCGCACGCGGTTCAGCCGCATCATCCATGACGAAAGCCTGCGGCTCACGCGGCTTCTGGACGATCTTCTCGACCTCAGCGTGCTGGAGAACGGTCTGGTGACGCTGCACCGGGGCGAGACGACGCTCCGCGATGTGCTGGACCGCGCCTTTTATGCCGCCGGCGCCATGGAGGAGGGCGGCCGCATCGCCATCCGCCGCGACGCCGCGGCCGAGCAGGTCACGCTGGTGACCGATCCCGACCGGCTGACGCAGGTGTTCATCAACCTGATCTCCAATGCCCAGAAATATTGCGACGCGGCCGAGCCGGAGCTGCGCATCGAGGTCCGGCGCGGGTCCGACGCGGTCGAGATCGTCTTCGCGGATAACGGAAGGGGCATCCCCGCCCGCCAGCAAAGCCTGATCTTCGAGAAATTCGCGCGGCTCGACACGGCCAAGGGCGCGCCGGGCGCCGGGCTGGGACTTGCGATCAGCCGCGAGATCATGGCCCGGCTGGGAGGCAGCCTGAGCTACCGGCCCGATGGCGACGGCACACGGTTCGTGGTGCGCCTGCCGCTCGGGCTGTCCGATGCTGTCGCCCCCCGCTCCGTCGCCGAATAAGGACTTCCTTAACCGGACGCATGTCAGAACCGGCCCATCCCCCGCGAGGTCCGAACTGCGTTTTCGTGCATGTCCGATAAAGAAGAGCCCGCCGATCACGCCATGCCGAGCGTGCTTGCCCGTATCGCGGCCGCCCACCGGCGCCAGGCCGCGGCCGCGCGCGATCGTTCGGCACTGCTCGCCCCGGCATGGGGGCGGGCGCTGCGCCATGCCGCCGTTCCGTTCAAGGGGCTGGACATGGCGCCCCGGCAGGCGGAGGTGGCGGAGCATGTGGACCTTGCCTCCGCGCTCGACGCCCTGCCCGAACACGGACTGATCGCCGTGCTGGAGGATCGCGATGGCGCGCGTGGCCTGATCGCGCTGTCGCACGGAACGCTCGACGCATTGGTCGAGGTGCAGACGACGGGCCGTGTCGATACGCGGGAATTGCCGCCGCGCCCCGTCACCCGCATCGACGAGGCGCTCTGCCGGGATTTCATCGACCTCTGCCTCGCCGCCTTCTCGCGCGAGACGCAATCGGTGGAGGATCGCGACTGGCCCCAGCGGATGAATTTCGGAAGCCGCATCGCGGATCGCAGGCAACTCGGCCTGCTTCTG
>Ga0102941_1001113_pt1 | contig 12527 bp, 9 predicted proteins | sample SalPonR2_C_D2_MG_FD_79281 | JGI IMG/M metagenome (GOLD analysis project Ga0102941, IMG submission 79281) | Salt pond soil microbial communities from South San Francisco under conditions of wetland restoration - Salt Pond MetaG R2_C_D2_MG | ecosystem: Environmental > Aquatic > Marine > Intertidal... | reverse complement strand
TCCAGAAATTTGCGATATTCCTGCTGGAAAGATAATTTTTGTAGCAAAAAGTCAAATTGCAGAACTAGCTATTTCCAACAAATTTATACAAAAATTTTGTGTTTATTATTCAAGCGTTATTAATTCTGAAATATTAGTAATAATAAACGATTAACCCATTACTTGAAATAATAGCTATAAATACCTGTCAACTATATAAAATGAGAAAGAATTTGGGTTCCTCAGATATATTCTACTAAGATAAATTAAAAACGAGCCAAAAATCCAAAATATTTTCCAATCTTTTAAAAATTTATACCGAATTAATTCGGTATGTATCCTTAAGATTTCCCGGTGTTGACTCTATTGGACCTGTTTAGATATAGATTATTTATAAATATTAAAGCACAGAAATTTCTTAACGATTTACATTCTAATGTCTATAAAACTACAAAATCTATTTATTTGTCACTCTAGACCTTATGGGAATTCATGTTACTACAGAAACATTTGGGGATATTCATCGACTGTGCCTTTGGAATCTCCAAGAGGCGCTCACTATGACTTTTTATTAACTATGTACGTTTTAAGGAGATCCTATTTATCTGGATATATTTAATTTCATTCCTCATAAAAAGGGGTGTCCACTTTGGTATTAATGTAGCTATTCTAATTTGTTGATCTCTAAATAATTTTTCTTTTGTTAATCATTATTAAGATTACAAATTTTGGTAAACTAACCAGGATTCGGATTTTATCATTGAAATTTTGATTTTATCTTGGACTTCATCAAAGATATATTTATTTTAATTGGATTAGTTTTTAAATGTTAATTTTAACTACAGATCAAGGTAAAGATGTATGTTGGATGAAGATGAAAAGATATTAAGGGAAGAATTGGAACAATTTAAACAAGAAAAGAAGAAGATTAAAAAAATATTAGGAAGTTACGAGGGCAAGCAGTCTACTAAAACTGATAAAATAGTTAACTATATTATTGCAGCGGTAGTTCTATTTCTTTTTGTATTAAGTTCCCTCAGATTTTTTGGTATTGACACCCTCTTCCCTTCAGTTTTTTATGTTGAAATAGGAATAGCTATTATATCATTCAAAATAATTTGGATGATCCATAAAAATGCCAAAGTTCATCATTTTCAGTTCTGGATGCTTCAATCAATTGAGTTTAGATTGACTAAATTGTCAAATAAAATAAATGATGTAGAGGAAAGATTGGAAGAAATTGCGCCAGAAGAAAAGTAGGGTGTAGATTGATAAAAATTAAAAACCAGTGAAGCCTAATGTCCTGTTTGATATTGGATTTATATTATTATCTGTAAATAGAAAAATTACTTCTAATTATTTAATTGAATCATACGGCCAGATAATATTTTAATCCTGGTTGAAGATTTTCTGGAGGTATTAGGTTTTCATATTATAGGATACAATTCAATATTTATTTGAATTTCGGCAAAAAGTAATTTGATACAAAAAGAAAATTAAAATGATTAAAAAAATAAAAAGTGCAATCAATAGAATAGTAAAAGCATTAAGTTTTGGAATAGATCTCGATGATATAACTTTAGCAGCTAAGATTGGAAATCAAAATAGAGTAAAAGAATTAATAGATGAGGGCGTAGATATTGACAAAAGAGATAATCAGGGTTATACAGCTTTAATGATTTCCGCATTTAATGGTGCTACTGAAACTGTAAAAAAACTCATTGAAGCTGGTGCTGATATTAATGCAAAATCAGATAAAGGGACAACGGCTTTAACCTTTGCAGTTATGAAACAAAATGCAGAGGTGGTAAAGATATTAATAAGACAAGGTGCCGATATAAATTTAAGTGATGATCAAGGTGTGACAGCATTAATGGAAGCGGTATTAAACGAAAATGTTGAAATAACTAAGACTCTAATCGAAGCAGGTGCGGAGATAAATACTAAGGATGAGAATGATTACACACCTTTAATGGGAGCGGTTGTTAAAAATAATTATAAAACAACAAAATTATTGATAGATAGGGGGGCAAATCTCAATGAAGAAAATAAGGAGGAATATACTTCCTTGATGATAGCAGCATACGAAGGGCACAAAAATATAGTAGAATTATTGGTAGATTCAGGAGCTGATATATCTGCTAAAAGTCAAGAAGGATACACTGCTCTTGATTGGGCAAAAAAAGAGAATAATTCTGAAATAGTTGATATTCTTGGGAATGCGCAATAATACTAATTTAATTTCTTTTGATGGAAATAGTGAATATTTTCTTCAAATTTTGTTATAGGATTGAACATTTCAAGAGACTGTAAAGATTCATGAGAGAGATAAGGGGGGGTAAATAATAGTTTCTACACCAATTAGAAGATGGACTGAGACGTAATTTGCAATCTTTTATTTTCTACATTGCTATATTTTTGGTTCTTATGCATTTTCTATGTGGTAAGTCAGAAGAGACAAAAATATCAAATTATAGAGGTTATACTAAACGGTAACCAAGTCGTAAGATACTTGACAGTGGCCATAGTAGTAGAAATTATGTATGATGAGGAAGGGAACTTTATGTCAGTGGCCTGAATTACATATCTAAATAATAGAAATCTCGTAATTATTATTGTTCTCGTGCTATAGAGTCTAAAATTTTGAGTACGTGTTTTTTATTCTTTAGGTCTGTAACTCCAAAGATACCTTCCTGGGTTTGGATTAGTCCTACCAAGCCCTGGTAAGGTATTTCTTTTAATTTAATGTCATTTTTCTGATAATTTATATTTTTCCAATTTTTTTCAAATTTTGCCCAAACTTTATTTTTGGAATTACTTTTGACAAAATAGAAAATCTGATAGTTCAAGGTATCTTGAGAATATTTTGCTAAGATACAATTAGAGAAATTATTTAATCCCAAATAATCTTTTTTAATAAAATTTTCTGAACCTGAAATTTTATTTTTGCTGGGTAATTTGTTCAAAATTTGAGGGAAATTAGTACTGCCTTTTAGGTCTTGAGCTATTGTTTTTAATAGAGATTTACCATTTTTATTAGTAATTTGTCCCTTGACACTTTTAATGATAATGTAATATTTATCTTTTAACATGGTAGCTTCACGAGGTGGGTAAATAATGCTTTCAGTACCGATTCCAAGGGTTTTATATTTGTCGTTTGCTTCAGAGGTGTATATTCCAAAAGCATTTAGTTTATTTTCCATGTTATAAACGTCTACTGTGATTTTATTTGTATCTTTGGTGAAATTTGCAGTTTTAAGCTTTACAAATCCATAATCAAGATACATATCAGCAGCTCCGTTAATATAATTCCATAAATTATTAGGTGTATAAGTTGTAACTGAATCGGTTCTCTTCCATCCTGAAATATCCGGATATTCAAAAGCAACTAAAGAAGTGATAGACAGAATTAAAATACAAAAATATTTAATAATTTTATCCATATTAAGTATTTCCCTTTTTTAAACTAAAGATAAGAGATTATGAGCTTTGATCATATTAGCCGGGATATTAAAATCGTGAGGACAAGCTGCAGTACAAGGGGCGGTGCAAGTAGAGCAGTACTCTGCAGTTTTTTCTAGATCGTTATATTTAACCATTGATTCTTTTTCGCGATTTTGACCCTGAAAATAATAAGCGAATCTCATAATTCGGCTGACAGGGACATTTTGAGGGCATTCTGGAAAACATTCTTTACATCCATGTCTACAATACTCGGAATCAAAAAGATTTTGGTATTCCTCTAAAGATTTTTTCTCTAAGTAAGATAAAGTGACTCCTGAGATAGGTAAGAGAGCTTTTAATTGTTGAAAATTGTTAAATGAAATACAGGCTGAATGTAAATCTGGATTACTGATCACCCATTTAATACTTGTTTTGTGAAATTCCAATTGTGAATCAAGTTCATATTTATTTGCAAACTTTTTTATTTTTTTGACTTTATCTTTATTATTGATAGTATTTTTCATGGAATTGATTGCTCTTTGCCGACTGTAACCTTTGACATTTTGTAATCTATCTACAATTCTCTTCTGACTCTTGGATAAATTATTAGGATCAACTGGTTCAAAATTTAATACGCCTGGACTGGTCTTCATTGCTGTTGTACCAACATTATTTTTTTTGCAGGCTTTTAATATTTCATTCCCAGCGTCCTTGTTCATAAAATTATATACGAGTAACATTAGATCGAAACGTCCGTCTTCTGCAGCTGCACATAAGACTTCTTTCATACTATCCTGTTTTTCATTGTGTGGTCCGTGTGAGGAGAGTCCTATGTATTTTAAGCGACCCTCTTGTTTCAGTTTTTTAGTTGCTGAATGAAACCCTTCCTGGTCGAGTAATTCTTTTTCTGTTACACCATGCATATAAAGCGCATCAACATATTCAGTATCTAGTCTTTCCTGACATTTAGTAAATCTTTGAATTATGGAATCTTTGGACTCATCTTTCCCTATTCCAAGCTTGGTAGTGATAAATACTTCATCACGTTTCATATGTTTTAATGCTTTACCCAGATTTTTTTCTGACTGACCATCCAAATATCCTTCTGCCGTGTCGAAATAATTAACTCCATGGTCATAAGCATATCGAGCAATATTGGGATGTTTGAAACGAGTGCCTCCCATCCCAATATCAGAGGCTTCAAAACCAGTTCTTCCTAATTCTTTGTAACGAATTATTTCATTTTCCTGTTCTTCAGACTTTTTTTCATTTTGTGTATTAGCCATAGTTTTAGTAGCAAAGGCTCCAGTGAATAAGCCGGCACCTAGCTTAAAAAAATCTCTTCTGCTCTTTTTCTCGCTGTGATTATTTGAATTGTCTCCCATTTGATGTCTCCTCTTACTTGATTTCTATTTCTTTAAAAGGTATATAACCTGCTATAAAAAGTCAATTTATTAAAATGAGATATAATTTGAAGAATATATTTATGGAGATATTATAAAAATATCAAAGTTCCTGATAATGAATACTTTGAGACCAAATAAATATTAACATGTTTGGCATGGTAAGAAAAAAAATAAGATCAAAAAAATTTAAAAAGTAATTTAGGGTTTCCTTAAAACTAATATTTCAAGCTTGTTTCCTCCCTAAGAAACCTTTCATCTAATTGTCCTATATAACACCTAATTAGCTGATAGTAAGTGAATTAAAAAAACAATAAACTCATATTGTTCAGACAATATCCTTTCTTTTTGTCTAATGAAGATTGATCTCCTACTCAAAAATAAATTTTATGTCTCTCTTTCAGGTAAGACATACTCACTGATATTTACAACCTACCGATATTCGGTAGGCTATGATATTCAATCCCCTTTGGCCAACAATATAATTAAGAATGCAAAATTATGAATTTAAAATTACAAATTAATCTCTTAAACCGGTAGACGAACCTTAGGATAAATTATTAAAATTGTGTGGTTAAACCCTGAAATGATATTTTATCTGCAACGCAGGTATATAATCTAGCCTGGAGTGAAACCCTGGGTGAAGTTAATCCCTACAAATCGAATCTTCGCAAAAGCGTAATATAAGGTAATTACCACTATTACAATTTATCTGGCAAAAAAGGTAACTGTGGAATCTTTTCACCAGCTAAAAATTCACTTATTAGAAGTAATACAACATAATAGTTAAATAAAACTGCTGCTATTTGGGGGCTAGATCTTGAAAATTGTATTGTATACATCCGACAACCCTTATAGTGTATTATTTTCTTAATACACTATTATATTAATTTGCATCTTCGGTAAAGTCAAGGTTATTTTAAATTTTTTTTAATTAGTTTTTTTTTAGAATCATGAATATATTGAAATAACAGTAATTTATATTATTATTTTTGTTGAAGGAATTTTATATTTAGGGGGCATCAGATCAAATCTTGGAGCAAATAAGCAAAAATGGGACTTAAAAATGCTATCTGTCTCTGGTGAGAAAGAATGGTACTCAAGAACAAATTGAAGTAGATTGTCAAATGCCTTGTAGTGAAGATTTGGTTTATTAGCCAAATAATGTATCATATCTCTTCTTCTGTTACAAGAATGTACCGGAATCTCTGTAGAACCTTATTTTCACATAGAATATATAGATATTGAATGAATAGTTATGTGAGCTGCTAGATTACAGAATCTAACCGGGATAATAAGTTATAAATAAGTCATAAAAATAAATCTCAATAACAATTCAAGGCTATGAATTTAGCCAGATGCAGCCGTGATTTTTTAAAAAGATGGTTCTTATTTTTGATAATAAACTAAAATTATCTAAATTTGATATACTAGAGATAATATATTGTCACTACTATAAAAAAGAAGGGTGATATCCATGAAATTCACATTTAAGAGGTATTGGATTTTTATTATAGTTCTTTCCTTATCATTATTGAAAGGTAGGGATATTGTTACGGTTACTAGTCCTGATAAAGATATAAAAGTTGAATTTAATAATGATAGTGGTGTTCCTAAATATGAGGTAAATTTTAAAAATAAGACAATTGTAGCACCTTCAAATTTAGGTTTAATTAGAAAAGATGGTGATTTTACACAGGGAATGGGAGTTGATAGTATTTACGATATAACAAAGGTCACTCAGGAATATGTATTAAAACATGGCCATCAAAAAAATATTGAATATTTTGCCCGAAGAAAAAAAATCGGCCTCAAAAATTCATATGGCAAAAAAATGGATATAATTTTTCAGGTTTCGAATGATGGAGTTGCTCTTAGATATTCCTTCCCTGATACCACCAAAAATATTAAAGAAATAAAAGAAGAAAAGACAGAATTTAGGTTTGATTCAGCAACAAAAAACTGGATCCAACCATTAGCGAAACCAGGTACAGGCTGGAATAAGACTCAGCCTTCGTATGAGGAAGATTATGTAAATGGTGAAAATCTGGCAGAAATAGATTCTGAGTTTGGATGGGTCTTTCCTGCTCTTTTTAAATCAAAAAAGATCTGGATAATTTTATCTGAGTCTGCTTCTTATGGTGATTATTGTGGCTCAAGATTATCCCAAACCTCAGATAAAAAAAGTTTTGAGATTAGTCTGGCAACCAGGGAAGAAGTAATCCCTGGCAAAAGGGCTAAACCCGCTTCCCATTTGCCCTGGAAGACTCCCTGGCGTATAATTGGAATTGGTAATAAATTAGGTACAATTGTAGAGTCGAATCTGGCTACAGATTTAGCCCAACCAAATGTCCTTGGAGATACCTCTTTTGTTGAACCCGGTCAAGCTTCCTGGAGCTGGGTGATGTATAAAGATGACTCGACAGTTTATGATGTTCAAAAAAGATTTATAGATTTTGCCTCAGAGATGAATTGGGAATATTGTTTAATAGATTGTTACTGGGATCAACAAATAGGATTTGATAAAATCAAAAAATTATCTTCTTATGCTCAAAATAAAGATGTGGAGTTATTTCTCTGGTATAATTCTGCTGGGCAGTGGAATACAACTCCTTTGACTCCAAGAAATAAGCTATTAACCCATGAGAAAAGATTAAGGGAATTCAATAAATTGCAGCAAGCAGGAATACGAGGTATTAAAGTCGATTTTTTCGGAGGCGATGGACAGTCGATGATTAATTATTACCTCAATATTTTGAAAGATGCTGCTAAACACGACTTAATGGTTAATTTTCATGGATGTACAATTCCAAGAGGCTGGCACCGCACTTTCCCTAATTTGGTCACAATGGAGTCAGTAAAAGGTTTTGAATATGTTACTTTTAATCAGGAGGTTGCTGACAGGCAGCCTGTAAAATGTACAATTTTACCTTTTACCCGCAATGTTTTTAGCCCTATGGATTTTACACCCATGGCTTTTGAGGATCCCACAGGAATTAATAGAAAAACTACTGATGCTTTTGAATTAGCACTTTCCGTTCTGTTTTATTCAGGGGTACAACATTTTGCTGCTACTCCCCAGGGAATGAAAAGTGTCCCTCAATATGTAAAGAACATTTTACAACGTTTGCCTGATTTCTGGCAGGAAACTGAATTTGTAGCCGGATACCCAGGCCAATATGTAGCTCTTGCAAGGAAATATCAAAATAGATGGTATATAGCCGGAATAAATGGACAAAATAAGAGTGGCAAAATTAAGCTGGACTTTTCATTTATTAATAACTATAATAAAGTAAATGTAATAAGAAGTGCTGGTAAAACAGATTCTCTTGAAATAAAAGAAAATCAGGGTCTTCCTAATACAATGGTATTGGCACCGCAGGATGGTTTTCTAATTGAAGTAGTGAAATAGTAATTAAATATTATTTACGGAGAACAGGGAAGGTTTTGTAAAAAGTCTAATGAGCCTCATTCTGGACACCTCGCTAGGGTCATTATACCTCTTCTCATCAGAGAATTCCAGTGAATCTGATGGGAAGATCTCTTGTGAGGAAGTTAAAGGGAGGATAAAAAATTAAGTACAATATATTTGCAAAATCATATAAATCTTTGAAAATAGGGGAAAAGTCACTTTTTACGAGACCGTCTGAACAATTTGGAAGAAAATGTTATCAGAGAACTTCTCCAGGCTCCGCCTGGGTATTTCATTTGGCAAATATGAGAGACAAATATTTAAGATATTACCGAGCTCAAAATATCGGGTAGGACTAAAAAAAGGCCCGGTTCGGCTTCTGATCGATATTACCCATATCAAAACCAGGAAATAACAAGGCGAAAAGATTAAACATTATCTCAGTGAAAAATTTTTGAAGAAAATAATACTGATAGATTTGTAAATTAATAATTAAATTTGTAATATCTATTCGATTAAAGAAATAGACATCAAAAACATAAAGGAAAGGAATAGGATGAGTAAATTAGTTGTATATTATTCAAGAACTGGAAGAACAAAAAGAGTAGCGGAACAAATTGCTCAAAAACTTGAGGCTAAGACTGCACTGATTCAAGATACTAAGAGTAGAGAAGGCTTAATTGGTTGGTTCAAGTCAGGATTTGATGCGTTTACTGAAAAAAAGGCCGAGATTAATTTTGATAATCAGATTGATGAATTCGATACATTGATTGTCGGATCTCCTGTATGGGCAGGAAAATTGACCCCCGCAATCCGTACTTTTCTCGGAGATATAGTAGATAATAAACAAAAGTTAGCCTTTTTTGCTACATGTGGTAATAGCGTTGGTGAAACTTTTGAGATTATGGAAAAGTTATCTAAAAAACCGGTTGCCACCCTGGAATTGAATAGAAAACAATTAAAGGATAATGAGATAGTCAAACAAAATGTAAACCAATTTTGCAATGATATTCAAGAGTCAAAAGCTTAAGGCCCTCAAGTATTTGTTTATCAAGTTTGGAAATAGTGACATTGCTATATTTGATTGTATACTTGTTATTAAAAGAATGTCGCCTTAAAAGGTAGAAAATCGTCAGCCTGAGCACCCCAAAGGTCACAACGGTCATAACGGACTCCTAAAGAGATTTCTAGGAGGAGCTGCCCCTGAATTTTTATTAACAATACACTTTTTAGAGAAAAACTAAATATAAATGGAAATTAGGGAAAAATATCCTCAGAACAATTCCTCAACTTTACCCTCCAGGATAAACCTGCAAAACTGAACAAATTCATCAATCAAACCAGTAATTTATTTCAAAAAATACAAAATCCAGAGTAACACCTCTTCTATTCCCGAAAAGTAATAAAATTATATCGGGAAGAATTAAAAAAATTAAACATGAAGAAATATAATTTAAGAATTAAATCTTATTTCCTAATGATTTATAAAATTCATGAGTTACAAATAAGCCAGTATATAGTCAAAAAAGTTTTACTCGAATATATTTTATAATTCTGCAAACCTAATCGATGGAAAATAATTAATGATAGGTTTCGGCAGGAAGCTATAAGCCATTGTTAAGAAGTACAATCCCGAAGTCGAACTGACGATCTGTTCTACCAGCTGAGCTAGTTTGGTTTGTTTTTTTAGCAATTCAAAATTTAATAATTAGTAGCTATGGGCAAAATAATCCTGGGGTGATAATAACAATTTAATATTTAGAAATAGAGAGGATTTTACTACTCATAGATATATTTTCGGGATAAAGGTAGAGAATTATTGAGTCCTTTTGAAAATAATAGCTGATGAACATTAAGTCCTGTATGATAAAATGAAACAGGGCAACCTCTCAAAAAGATACGCCATTTCCTTACAAATTTTTGATCATACATTTTTTCTATTTTGTCCGTAACTTGTTCAAAATTCCGTGCCCATCTCTCCGTGGTCATTGCATAATGTCTCCTCAAGCTTTCTACGTCCCTGAGATGGAAGTTGTGTTCTGGTAATTCCCACACAACCTCACGCAGGGAAGGTATATATCCCCAGGGAAATATATGTTTTTGTAGCCAGGAATTTGTGGGTTCTTCTTTGGGATGAGTTAAACTTTGTAGCAGGGAGAGCCCTTCCGGCTTTAACATTTTATTGATTACATCAAAATATTCTGAAATATGGTCTTTCCCCACATGTTCAAACATACCTACACTGATGATTTTATCAAATATCGGTTTTTGTTCTACAAGTTCTCGATAGTCTATTAATTTCACTTTTGCCCTGTTCTGCAAGCCATTCTTTTTTATACGTTCTTTTGTTTCTCTATATTGTTCTTCACTGAGAGTGACTCCAACAGATCTAGCTCCATATTTTTCAGCAGCTCTAATTATTAGTCCGCCCCATCCACAACCGATGTCCAGCAGTTTTTCGTCTTCTTTCAGATTCAATTTTTTGAGGTTAAGATCCATTTTTTGTATCTGCGCCTGTTTCAGAGAATCTTTGGAAGAATGGAAATAGGCACTAGAATAATTCATTGTTTCATCTAGCCAGAGTTTAAAAAAATCATTGCCCGTATCATAATGCGTTTTCACTCCTTTTTGTTGCTTATCTATAGGTGCAGACTTCTGTTTCTTCCATAATTTTTGTAAGAGACTGCCCTGCTTGAATTTTAGTTTATCCTTGTTCATTGCACCCAATTCAAGGACATTTTTCAAATCACCTTCCACTTCTATTTCACCCTCCATATATGCTTCCCCTAAGCTGAGTATGGGATTGGATAAAATTCTAGAAAGATCCAATTTACTATTGATAATTAAATTAAAAACCGGTTCTGCTGTTCCCTTGTCTTTATTATTACCATATATTTCCGACTCTCCATCCCAGAAAGTTATTTTGAAAACCATTCCCTCGAGCTTTTTTAGCAAAGTTTTAAAGGCTATTTTTTGCATATTTTTTACCTCCTAAAAAATATTACAAAAAACGGATGAAATTTTGTTTCTAATAAGTTTGATTTTATTTTTCGGACTCTTTTAATTGTAATAAATAAATTTGATTTTCTGAAATTATATTTTTGTTTTTTTTGAAAATTTATTTGAAAAAATCTGAACTTATCTACTGAAATAAAGAATATATTATTTTGTTGCGCCTGCAAAATAATAAATTGAATATATGAGCGGATAACCAAGAAAGCGCAGTTTGGAAGTCTAATGAGAGGAACCAGGATTGCATTATTCCCTTCCTTATTGCTCTTGGGAGTGAGGTGGATAGTCATATGGGCTATTAATAATTAATGAACTAATTCGGAACAGAGGAACCCGGATGATAACCGAAATATTTCGGGAAAATTCTCTTAGCGAATTGAATATAATTTTAGTATTTTTTAATACAACGGGTGAGTTAATATTAACACTTATTTCCTCAAAAAAAGTGCACACCAATAAATATTCGATTTTTTACACAACTTAGCTCCGCAAGTGCATCAATAATCCGGGCTAGAGTTTTGAAAAATGATTTGATTAAAATCGGTGGTATATATATTATACAACCATATAATAAAAATTAGATTGCCCAGGATAGCTTATTTCCCTAAAATTTTAATGCCTCGTTTTTCATTTATATCTGTAATAGATTTATAATCAGAGGAAAATACAATGATTACTTTTCACTTATTTTAGGTATTCGATAATCGCATTGTTCTAACAACAACTTGAGGAATTATTCGATCCGCATCCACAGCCAGAATTTTTAGGAGTGATATTTAAGATATCTTCTTTAATAATGGCTACCATACAACCTGTTCCTTTCGTAAGATCTATTGCATTGTAACGGCAATTCAATCGACAGGCACCACATTCCATACAGTCTGAGTAGTTTCCAATCACTGCCGCTTCAGAGCCTATTGAAATAACATGTTGGGGGCAGACTTTTACACAGTCTCCACATTTTACACATTTATCTGATATAATTTCTATCATGCTTGAAAGCCCTTTATTATTAATGATATGAGAGCAAGAAGAAATGAGGCAAGAGCGATAGGTAAATACCTTGTAATTTCTTCTTTTACCAGACTATAGTTACTTACCCCACTATTTCCAGTATAATATAATCCAAAGAATAGATTAAAACCAATTATAAATGGTTCTCTTTTAAAATGTGTGGGTTGAAGTAAAAAAGAAATGGCCATAAGTTCTAATGTTTTAATTCTCTAATATTAAACTTAGGAGAACTTATGGCCATTAAATCGAACCACCTTGGTAGT